>OFHG01000224.1_pt1 | contig 24678 bp, 25 predicted proteins | sample 1521931 | NCBI WGS metagenome assembly OFHG01 (sample SAMEA2468438, study PRJEB22500) | soil metagenome | biome: Glassland; feature: Farmland; material: Clay | place: Australia | collected 2013-01-31 | depth 0.55 m
TCGGGTGGGGCCCGGGCGCGAGCTTGAGCCATGAGAGGGCCCACTCGTCCCGCGGGACGCCGTCAACGTAGATCTGGCTCCCGACGCCCGGGATGCCGTTGTCGAGCCACGTCTCGACCCGCAGCAGGCCGTAGGTCGCTGGGTCCGGTCCCGGCGACGTGCCGTCATAGGTGTAGGTCCCCGTGGTCGTCGTGAGCTGCTCCGCCACCACGGTCACGGTCCTCGAGTTCGGTGGGGTGTAGCCCTCTACCGGGCCGAACGACACATCGTACGAACCGGGCGGGACGGCCATCCACATCGACCATTGGTCCCGGGGCACGCCATTCACGTAAATCGTGGCGTCCATGGCGGGGTCCGTGATTACGCGGAGCCAGCCGTAGGCCTCGTAGCTGCCCGTCACCGTGCTGACCTGCCCCGCGACGACGTTCACGACCTGCGGAGCAGGGGTCCCCAGGTTGGGCACATCGGAGAAGGCGACCGTGTGCGGGCCCGGCGCCACGTCGACCCAAGTGAGCGCCCACTCGTCCCGCGGGACGCCGTCAACGAGAATCTTCCCGGGCACGCCCCAGGAGGGGTGCACGTCGATGCCCGTGGCGGCCCGCAGCAGCCCGGGTCCGGGCTGGAGCGAGATCGAGGGGTAGGGCTGGGTCGGGTACTGGTCATCTGGCGTCCCGGGCGTTTCGTCCGGGCCGGGGTTCCCCGAGGGGCCTCCGGTCGTCGCGGGTCCCGTCACCGTCCACACGTTCGTCGACTCATCCAAGGGTCCGCACGAGGTCGGGCCGGTCCGGAGAAGGTACATTGGCTGCTCGGACACGACGAACTGTCCGAGCTTCGGATTCGCGCCCGCGGGCGTGAGGTTCGGATCGTAGAACTTCACGTTCCCCTTGGGGAAGGTGAAGGTCATGCTCTCGCCGGCCTTCAGGTCCCAGGTCGTCGGGAGGTTGTCGTAGCCGCCGCTGCCGCCGTAGTTGTAGCCGCCCGCGGTGGAGTGCACGTAGGTGTAGGGCGGATTCGGGTACCGGTTGAGCTCGGACTGGGGGTGCTTGTTGCTAAAGACGCCGTAGTCGGCGAGCCACGGTCCGAACGTCCAGTACGGGATGTCATCCGTGCGGTCATACAGGCCGTTGGGGCCCGGGTCCGCGAGCTGCTCGAAGTGGTAGAAGATGGCCGTGGTCAGGCTGAAGTCGTGCGTGTTGGCCCCGATCGAGGTCGCGAAGTGGAAGTCCTCGAACCACGGGTACTCCATGCCCCACCAGCCGGTCCGCTTCGTGGAGTCGAGCGTGTTGCCGAGATACCCCGCGCTGCCCCAGTACATCATCCGCGCGAGCAGCGCCTCCGTGCCGTCCGCAAGGTGGTCGATCTTGAGCGTCGTCGTGCCGCCGGGGCCCACGGTCGCGGTCATGTTCGTGTAGAACGGGTCGTAGTACCACTCGTACCCGTTGTAGATGTCGAACTTCCCCGGCGTGTTGGCCGACCCTGCCAGCGTGACGATCGCGTTCTGCCAGGCGGTCTCCTCCGCCCCGACGGATCCGCACGCGGGATTCGTGTTCGTGTTCCACCAGGTCTGGGCGGAGGCCTGGTCCGTGGCCACGACGCCGAAGAGCCGCTTCGACTCCTGCAAGTCCATCGTCACCGTGATCTGCGACCGCAGATAGTACCCGTCGTTGAAGCTCGGGCTGAACGAGCAGCCCGCGACGTTCTTCAGGTAGTTCCCCTGGGCCAGGGTCACGTACTGCATGTTCCAGTCGATGGACAGCTGCGTTCCGGCGCCCGCGCTCGGATTCTGGATCGGCAGGTACACGGGGTCCGTGAGCGTGTATCCGGGGACGCTCGTCCCGACCGCGTGCATGCGGTAGGGCGCCATGATGAACGGGACCGTCTTCGTGGACCCGGGAGACGTCGATCCGGCGAACGGATACCAGTGCGCGTACGGGTAGGACGCGACATCGGGGACGGCCGGATTGCTCGGCACGCAGGTGCCCTCCGCGACCGACTCCGCGGAGAAGCACTCCGCGTTCATCGGCAGGTCGCCGTAGCCCGCCCCGAGGCGGAGGTCCCAGTACTCGGCGAAGGGGACGTTGAAGAAATCGTAGAAGTCGTAGCTGATCCCGTAGGCAGCCTGCGCCTCCACGTCGCCCGCCCCGGCCTCGGACGCCGCGCGATTCCGGGCCCCGTAGAGAGCGAAACTGGCGGTCACCAGCAAGAACACAACGAGTCCCGCGATCGCGAGACGTCTCCGGTCTAACACGAACACCCTCCTCCCGTCCCCGAGGGGACGCACCGGAACGGGACGGGCGTCAAACCCTATAAAACCCGAGGGGAGACCCTCTCGGGGCGGCGCACGTTCTCGACAACGAGAAGCGGCATTTGACGTCGGCGAGTCGTTGGAGCGGCCGCGTTCGCGGTGCGGCAGCGGGCGGCGCGAACCTCCGGCGGGGTGCGTTCGAATCCGGCGGAGGACCGAGAGAGGCCGCCGGCGCTCACCAGAGCGAGAACGACGGCCGCTCGCCGTTGATGACCTGCTCCGTGGACCCGTCGATGAGGATGAACATCTGCTTCCCCTTGTGGGCGTACTGCATGAACCACACGGGGATGTGCACGAGCTCCCCGTCGTAGGTCGTGGGGTTCGCGTTGATCGACTGGAGGTTGTCCACGCGCTTCCGGGCCTGCTGCTCCGCGAGGTTGTGGGCGAAGGAGCCGGCGGTCCCCTTGGCCTCGGCCTCGGCGACGTCGCCGTTCTGGATCTCTACGCCGCCCGTCGCGCGCTTGTCGAAGTTCACCTTCCCCTGGAGCTGGAACTGGAAGCCCTCCTTGGGCTGGTACTGGGTGTAGCCGCGGACCGCGACGACCGGGATGTTCTGGGAGAACTGGATGCGGTCGTGCACGGGGATCTGCTCCGTGACCGTGGTCCACTGCCCGTTCCGCATGACCGACTTGGACACGTTCTTCGTGCCGGAGAAGTCCGCGACCACGGAGGTGGGGACGATCCAGTAGGGCACGTACTTCAGGACGACCTGGCCGAGCTCGGACCGCTCCGCGACCTTGCGGCGGAAGAGGCCCTTGTTCAGCCACTTCCCGCCCGCCTCCATGGCGCTGTCGTTGTTGAGCCTGTTGTCGAGCATGTAGTGCTTCTGGATGACCACCGCCTGGCCGGTGGACGCGGCCATCTGGGTGGCGGCGCCGCAGTACTCGCAGACGACCACGGCGGTCCCCGACGGCGGTTGCAGAGACGCGCCGCAGGAGTTGCACTTCAGGCTCTGGGGCATGGGAGGGGGCGCCGCGGCCGGCTGGGCCGGCATGGACGCGGGCTGGGTCGCGTAGCCGGGGGCGGAGGCCGCGCCGGGCGGGGCTCCGCCCGCTGGAGCGACGACGCCCTGCCGGGCGCCGCACAGATTGCAGAATACCGAACCGTCCGCGATCCGACCGCCGCACTGGTTGCAGAACATGGGGAAGCCTCCAACTCGGACGCGGCCAGCCGTGAAGGGGGACTTAATCATATTGCGGCGATTATCCATCTAAGTTTCGAGGGCCTCGCAGGTCGCACTCCGTGTGATCGCGCCGCCATCTGCGGAGACGGGCGCGTGTGGCCGACGGTCATTGCAGCCGGCCCTCTCTGCATGCTGCGCGGTCCGTGCAAACAGGCATCGGTCACGGGGGAGGCAGGAGCCTAATCGCGCGCAGGGACATTGGGCGGAAGTCTACCGCGGCATCTGCCTGCCTGGACCGATTCCCGATAGAGGAAGACGGAAACAGTCACCATGGCCTGCGGACGGCGGGCAAGCACTTGCGCAACTCTCGGACCGCCCACCGATATACGATGAAGGCAACGAGGGCAACCAAGGCGACGAAAACGGCAACCCGGGCTGCCAGGGTGTCGATTACGATGAACTCCAGATGCGATAACACCGCGGCAAGTAGGGCGAAGGACCCCAGGCCCAAGAGGAAGAGCAATGCAGCGAGACCATAGGTTTCCCCGAACCTTCTCATGGAATCCCGTGCGAGTCGGGTTGCTCCTTCCTCGTAGAGCATAACTCGGCGACTGGAGAACCTTATCCCCCCGGCGAGAACGCCTCCCGCGAGTGTGAAACCCAGGCCCAGGAAGAAGAAGAGCCCCTCCAGCAGGGCCGACTCGAGATACAGGAACCCGATGACAAAGTAGGAGATGACAATCCCGGCAAGGACAGTGAGTATGACCGTCAGGTCCACTCGCAGCGACTTCACCGGTGAGACTTCCGATGGCGAGTCGGCCGAAATCTGCGTGTCTCCCACATGCAGGGCGCTGCCCGCGCGCGGAGCGGAGTCTGGTTCATCCGGGCCGGCGGAGATCAGCCAGCCGCAGTGGTAGCACGCTTTCGCGTCGTCGTAGAGGGAAACGCCGCAATGACGACACCGAATCACCCGATCCCTCCGCCCCATGAACCCTCGAAGGCTCCTATCAACGCTCCGACATTACCATCTGGCCGTCATCCGCGAAGGAGCGCTCGCTCGCCCGCAAGGATTGGCGAACGAAAGCGCCGCAAGCGCGCCAGGGCTTGCGGGGCGCGCCCGCGTGGAATCTATCTGAGAGGCCCCGTCTGGCCCCGGTTCGATGCCATGCGAGATGTGCCTTCCAATCCCGGTCCTCGTTCCACTCATCCTCGATAGAAATCGCGCGCTCACTTCCGGCGCGATACCGCGCAACCGTCACGGCACAGGGTGCGGGTTCGGCCCCACAATCGGATCAGGAACGCACGCCTGGTTGCCAGGCTGCAAAGGGAAGGGTGTTCGAACGCGGGACCGTCCTACCTGGGAACCCGACCGCATGCGTTCAATCCCGTCGAGCTCGTCCGGTTGCACCAGGGGCGCACATTGAGGTTGGGGGCTCCAAGGAATTCGAGGCCCTTGTGATCATCTGAGTCAACCGAGCAAATAGCGAGGGAGCGATTTCCGCCGCCGCGCAGCCCGTTCACGTCCTCGCACGTCCCATCGCGGCGGAACCGGACATTGCGAGTTTGCGATGTTGTGCTTCTGCGACACCTACGTGGGTGGAGACGCATCTCCAGAGACGGCTGATCTGGACACGCACCTGCAGCGACGTGCCAATCGGCCCCGGCATGACGCCAGGTTGACGGCCGGCTCCTCCGGTCGCAAGCTTGAGGTTTCGAGACCGTCCTCCCCCGCGAACGACCGCTCGGGCCGACAGAGTGGGCGACGCGCTTCTCGGCGCGTGGCGAACCCCTCCCGACGCTCCCATCCGTCTTCCCAGTCTAGTCGATACAGAAGCATCATATTCCGCGTCCTCCATCGGGTCACGGAGGGATGATGGTGGTTCCCGAGCACCCGGACATCCGCCCGGACTGGGTGAAGAGGATGACGCGTTTGGTCTCCGCCGCCGGGATCACCTTGTTCGCTATCGGGTTAGTCGTCGCTGGCTACGCAAGCGCGCCCACCTGGGCCTATCATTATCAGGAGATCCCCGCGGATGTCCAAGCGATGATGAGCACCGGTTACCTCTACGCCTTCGAGTTGGTGATCCTGGGCCTTGTGGTCCTCGCAGTGGGCAGCATCTTGACGCTCCTAGTGGGTCGCCGCCAGAAGGCTCTGCCGTGGGATCCTTAAGGCATACGAGGCGCGGCGGCGTTTGACTGGGCGCCGCCGTCACCAACGATTGCCTCATCGCTGACCCTAGTAAGGGACCCGCACCGGGAGACACGGAAGAGCCGGGCGACGGGGGAAGATGCCACGGGACGATCTCCGAAGGCCTGCCTGGACGGTAGCCATCGGGCGAGCCGAAAGGGGTCAATCTTGCGCCTCCAACGCCTCCGCGGAGCGCCCAGGGGAGGATTCACCTGACCCGCTCATCCCACGACGAACTGGCCGTACATGCCGCTGGCTGCGTGATTCGAGACCGCGCACACGTACCAATACGATCCTGCCTGGGAGGTGAACCCCATCTGCTGGCTCCACATGCCCATGGCGGACATCGGGGCCAGGGGACTCGTCCCCATCATCGTGCCCGACATCATCCCCCCTCCCATCATCCCCGACGAACTGTAGGGCGGTGATTGCGTTGTCATGCTCCAGGTGTGGTACTCGCCCGAGTCCATATTCACCATCGTCAGGGTGACGTGGGCGCTAGCGGGGACGTGGACGGTCGGGTTCACCATTCCCTGGATGACGAAGGCCATGTCGTAATCGGCGGGCGAGCCATAGACCACGAGGGTCACGGTGCCGGAGCCGAACCACAGCGTGTTGTTCCCGGTGAAGGCGTGGCCCTGCGTCGCGGAGGCGTTGAGCGCCACCAGGTCGCTCACCTGAAGTTCTCCCGCCTGGGCGTACGTCGGGTTCCAGCCGGAGAGGCCGGGTCGGGTCACCCACCAGAACGCAGCGACGACGACGACCACGACGACGACCAAGAAGACCGAGAGACCCGTGCGTCCCGCAGGGCGTGGAACCGTGGGACCCCGAGCCGGCGATACGGGCGCTCCGCCCGGCGGTGAGTTCTTCAGCCGCATCCACTCCTCACGGCTAATCTCGCCCCGCGCATACCTCGCGTCAGGGTCGAGACTTCGGTCGTCCATCATTCGCCTCCGCGCGTCACCCGAGTCCTGCCTCGCGACCATATACCCGCGGGCCGCACTGCATGACCGCCAGCCTCAGATCAGACTCGATCGCAAAGGTCACCTCATGTCAGCAGGAACAGGGTGAACAGGCCAAGCGCGATCATCATGCCGCCAAGGACGAACTTGACGGTGTCCCGGTGGTCGATCTGCCAGCGTGCGACGGCTCGGAAGGTGCGGCGGTTCGTGGCCACCGCGAGGACCAGGACGAGGCGCAGGACAAACATGATGTTGTATGCGATGAGCAGGGTCGCGCCGACCACGGCCTCCTGCGTGGAGAGCATCGCGAGCACGCTCACGTAGATGCCTCCCGAGCAGGGGACGGTGCAGAGGCCGACAAGGAAGCCCGCGACGGCGATCCCGGGGTACGTCAGGACCCGGAGGTACTTGCCGGTCAGGGCCTTGAGATGTCTGGGCGGCTCCAGCCGCATGGGGGCGTCCTCGGAGCTGAAGTAGTCTCGGAACATCCACAGACCCATGCCCACAGCGACGACCGCCGCGGCCTTCCCGGCCCAATGCCCCTCTGCGATGAGCAGATGGACCCCGCCGAGGAAGCCGAACCCGAGGAGCATGTAGACCGCGAAGAGCACGACAATCCAGAGGGCACCGTAGCGGAGCAGGCGGCCCCGCTGGAAGTCGGCGACCCCGGGGTCCGGGCCCACCTCGTGGCAGGACCGCTCGATGGCAACCGTGGTCACAGATGCGAACACGAGGAGGCCCGAGAACGAGCACGGGTTGAGGCCGTCCGCGAGACCCGCGACGAGGGTGAGGAGCGCCACGAGGAGGTCCATGGGCTCATGCCTGGATGGTGTACGTGCCGACCATCGTGGGGCTGTCCTTGCCGCCGCAACAGAGGGAGCAGTAGAACGTGTACTGGCCCGGCTGGTCCGCGGGCAGGGTGAAGACCTTCTGCGTCGAGCCGACGAACTCGTTGACGTTCAGCGCGTCGAGGACAAAGTCGTGGCCCGCGCCGTGAGCATCGTCCAAGGCCATGACGTCAATTTTCAGCGGCACGCCGACCCTCGTGGACAGCGTCGGCGGGTCCCATCCCGCCATGGAGATGCGGACTTGCTGTGCGTTCGCGTCGATGGGGATGGTCTTCTCGGCCGAAAGGTAGAGCATCGTCCCCGCGACGACCATCACGGCAACGACCACGATAGCGAAAATGGTCTTCTTCGTCCCCGAGGTCACGTACAGGTGAGGCCTTGAGGGGCGACCCGCGCGGTTGTTCTTGGGCTCGAGTGCGATGTTTGGGTGTACCTTGTGCATGTGGGCCGCTTCATTCTCGGCCTTCACGTGGGCGCCGCATTCCGAGCATGCGATGGAATCGGACAGGAGCCCCACCTCACGAGTTGCTCGATACGCGCGTGAGGTCGTCCCGGATTCGCAGGTAATCCTCCCGGGTCAGCTCACCGCTTGCGTAGCGTCGTTCGAGGATTTCCAGCGGGTTCTCCGGGGGAGGTGCGGGGGTCGGATAGGCCACCGGCTCTGCTAGGCCACCGAGGGCGGCCAGGAGGACGACGATGAGGACGACCGCGGGTATCCCCATCATCAACACCGCCCAGCCCCACGAACCGCCGCCCATCATGCCGTAGTACCCGCCGTAGGTCGAGGAGCCGAGGGCACTGAGAATGCCCATCAGCGCAATCGCGACCACGAATGCGATTCCGAGCCAAGCGAGCGGGCTCATCTTCCGGCTTGCCATGCGTCGAACCTCCGTTGAAGGCTGCTCCGTTCGAACGCGGAAAAAGCCCTTAGAGATGCTCGCTGGAACTTGCAAACGGTTGCGGAATCCTGCAAAAACGCCCACGACGCTTACTTCTGCCGGAGGGTGAGACGCACCCGATTCGTCATCCCCTGGCGCTCCCGGATCACGAGCCCGCGTTCTTCGAGGCGGTCGAGGAGCCGGCTCACCTTCGCGTCCGAGAACGCGGTCGCCGTGACGAGGTCCCGCTGGAAGATGTCCCCCCGGGACTCCACGATGACCCGCATCAGGCGGCGCTCGTCTCCGTCGAGCAGGCGGAGGACGAGATCCTCGAGCTCCGGCCCGGTTGGTGCAGGGCCGGGGGCCAGGGGCGCCACGGCGGGCACCGGCACGGACGGAGGCGCGGCGGGGACGCGACTCATGAACAGGTAGGCGGCCGCGGTCCCGGCCACCAGGGCTGCGATCAGGATGAAGAGGGACACGAAGACGATGATGGGCTCGGGAAGGCTCTGGTGGGGGACCACGAAGGGGATGGCCACCAGCAGGATCAGCAGGATGGCGGCTCCGACGAGCACCGTCTCCGCCAAGAACCGCGTGCGATGCACGAGCTCGTCGGGTTGGGCCATTCGGGCGGGATTCTGTCGCGCCGGATAAAAGGCCTTGGTATGGGAAAGGGCCCGCCCTCGCGGGCGGGCGTGGTAGGGACAGACGATGCGGCGGGCACAGGCTGCTACCGGGAAAAGGCCCGGGGCGTCAATCTGTAACGACCCTATGGGTCAAGCGGCCAGGGCAGGATTTGAACCTGCGCGGCCTTGCGGCCAGCGGTTTTCGAGACCGCCGCGATACCGGGCTTCGCGACCTGGGCAGTCAGGGTCAGGAAGGGCGGGTTTCCTTTAAGCGTTCCGTCCCGGCGACGCCGCTCGTCGATAACCCTAAGGCTCCGCCTGTGGTTTGCGGGCTCGCATGCACGTCCTCGTCGAACTGTTCCGGGCACACCGCACCGAAGAAGTCGAGCTCCCGGTCGGGTCGACCGGGTTCGACCTCTTCCGGAAGCTTCAGCTCGCGCCCGATGCGCACCTCCTCGTCCGCGGCGGGTCGCCGTTGCCCCTGGACGAGCCCCTGAACGACGCCGAACAGCTCCTCGTCATCTCGGTGGTCTCCGGCGGTTCTTGACCCCAGGGGACCCGCGGTCGGCTCCGCTTTTCCAAAGCTTTAAGGAGGCCATTCAATCTGCACCGCCCCGGATGGCTTCCGACGAGGCGGACATGCTCCGATCCATGGGGCTGCGGAACGTGGAGGACCTCTTCTCGGACATTCCGCCCGCCGTGCGGATGAAGAGCCTCGCGCTCCCGCCTGGCCTCCCCGAGCAGGAGGTCGTCTCCCGGGTCACGGAGGTGCTTTCCGCGAACCGGACCATGGCCGACATGCCCACGTTCTTGGGCGCGGGCCTCTACGACCACTTCGTCCCCGCGGCGGTCCGCGCGATCACGTCCCGCTCCGAGTTCTACACGGCCTACACACCGTACCAGCCCGAGGTCAGCCAGGGCATCCTCCAGAGCCTCTGGGAGTACCAGAGCATGATCTGCGAGCTCACGGGGATGGACGCGGCGAACACGTCCATGTACGACGCGTCCACGGCCCTCGGTGAGGCCGCGCGCATGGCGCGGCGGATCCACAGCGGGAAGATCTTCCTCGTCCCCCGCGCCCTCCGCTGGCACCGGAGGAACGTCCTGGGCAATTACACTTGGGGCGGCGGCATCATCGTGAAGGAGGTCGAGTACGACCGGACCACGGGGATGCTCGACCTCTCGGACCTGAAGCACCACCTCACCGAGGACGTCTGCGGCGTCTACGTGGAGAATCCGAACTTCTTCGGCCGTCTTGAGGAGCAGCTCGCGGAGATCCGGGCGGCCACGGACGTCCCCCTCGTGGTCGGCATCAATCCTATCGCCCAGTCGATCCTGCGCAAGCCCGCGGACTTCGGCGCGGACATCGTCATCGGAGAGGGGCAGGCCCTCGGGAACGCAGTGAACTTCGGGGGACCCCTCCTCGGCATCTTTGCCACCCGGCAGGAGCACCTTCGGAAGATGCCCGGCCGCGTGATCGGCCTCACCAAGGATGCGGAAGGACGCCGGGCCTTCTGCATGACCCTCCAGACGCGGGAGCAGCACATCCGTCGGGAGAAGGCCATGAGCAACATCTGCACGAACGAGTCCCTCCTCTCCGTCGCCGCGGCGGCCTACATGGCGGTCCTGGGATCCAACGGCCTACGGAAGGTCGCTGTGGCGTGCATGCGGAAGGCGAAGGACCTCGCCGCGGCGATCCGCGCCATCCCCGGGTACGAAGCGCCCCTCTTCAAGGGCCCCCACTTCAACGAGTTCACGGTCCGCTACCAGGGCGGCTACGAGGCCGTCCACCAGACGCTCCTGAAGGAGGCGATCCACGGCGGCATGGCGCACGCCCGCCACCTCAAGGAGCTGCGCGACTTCGCTCTGTTCGCGGTCACGGAACGCCACACGAAGTCGGACCTGGACCGGCTGCTCGCCGCCCTGAGGGATGTCCCATGAAGTTCCGCCAGGCGTACTACGACGAACCGCTCCTGTTCGAGATGGCCTCCGAGGAGGCGGAGCCCATCGACCTGGAGGGGCTGGTCCCCGAGGGGCTGCGCCGCGACCGGCTCAACCTGCCCAACGTGCCCGAACACGAGGTCGTGCGTCACTACACCCGCCTTTCGCAGATGAACTTCGCCATCGACACGGGATTCTACCCGCTCGGCTCCTGCACGATGAAGTTCAATCCGAAGTACGCGGAGGAGCTCGCCTCCCTTCCCACGGTCACGCGCATCCATCCGGACCAGGACGAGACGACGATCCAGGGCGCGCTGCGCCTCATGTACGAACTCCAGTCGTCCCTGGCCGTGATCGCGGGCATGGATGCGGTCACCCTCCAGCCCGCTGCAGGCGCCCAGGGGGAGTTCACGGGGCTCCTCCTGGCCCAGGCGTTCAACCATGACAAGGGCGAGCACCGCCACGAGATCATCGTCCCGGACACGGCCCACGGCACGAACTTCGCGAGCGCGGGCATGGCAGGCTTCGACATCGTCGAGATCCCGTCCCAGGACGGCCGGGTGGACCTCGCCGCCCTGAAGAACGCGGTGAGCGACAAGACCCTCGCGTTCATGATCACGAACCCGAACACCCTGGGCATCTTCGAGGACCACATCACGGACGCGGCGGACATCGTCCACCAGGATGGCGGCCTCCTGTACTACGACGGGGCCAACCTGAACGCGATCATGGGCAAGACCTCGCCGGGGCTCATGAACTTCGACATCGTCCACTTCAACCTGCACAAGACCTTCACGACGCCCCACGGAGGCGGCGGGCCCGGCGCAGGGCCCGTAGGCGTGAAGAGACTCCTCGAGCCGTTCCTGCCCGTGCCCGTGGTCACCTTCGACGGCACGACCTACCACCTGGACTACCACCGCCCCAAGTCCATCGGGATGGTCCGCGCCTGGTACGGCAACTTCGCCCTCCTCGTGCGGGCCTACGCGTACATCCTCCGCCAGGGAGGGGACGGCCTCACCCACGCCTCGGAACACGCGGTCCTCAACGCGAACTACGTGAAGCACCGGATCCAAGGCGCACTGGACGTGCCCTTCAGCGGCCTGCGCAAGCACGAGTTCGTCGCGAGCGGCTCCCGGCTCGCGGAGAAGGGCGTTCGGACCACGGACGTCGCGAAGCGGCTCATGGACTACGGGTACCACCCGCCCACGGTCTACTTCCCGCATCTCGTCGAGGAGGCCCTCATGATCGAGCCCACGGAGACGGAGACCCGGGCCACCCTGGACGCGTTCGCGGACGACCTGATCCGGATCACGAAGGAGGACCCCGCGCTCCTCCACGGGGCCCCGCACAACACGGCCGTCGGGCGCGTGGACGAGGTCGCGGCGGCCCGCGATCCCATCCTGAGCTGGCGGTATCTGAAGGCCCAGCCCAAGTTCTAGTCACAGCTCGAGGTCGGGACGGTCCAGGTTCTGGATGAGGATGTAGGCCCAGTCCAGCTTCCGCTGCTTCCGCTTGAGGTCCCCGTCCTTGGGGCTCGGGTGCTCGAAGTCCCAGCCCACGAGGCGAATCTCCTTGGCGCCGAAGTGGTCCGCCAGGTAGACCGCGCGGTCCCCGTCCGTGAAACCGCCGAAGTTGACGAGGCCTCCGGAGGGCCGCGACTGGGTCGTGGCCACGGTCGTCCCGGTGAAGCGGGACGCCCAGGTCTGCACCGCGGGACCGTTGTCCCCGTGGCCGTGGACCACGGCGATCGCGCCCTCCGCGTTCGCGCGGAGCTGGTCCTCCACGCGGCCATCCAGGTCCGTGACGAGGACCGCGGGATGCCGTCCCTGCTCCAGGGCCACCGTGGTCGCTTCGTCCGCCGTGACGAGGACGCCCTCCGCTCCCTTCAGGTCCGAGCCTAGGGAAGGACCGTTCCCGGCGACCGTGACCACCTGGCCGCGGAAGAGGGAGCCGAGTTCGTCCGCCGAGGCGCGCGTGCCGTCCAGGAGCCGGTCGAGCTCCGCGGCCACGGCCTCGTCCGCCTCGCGGGAGAAGCCGAAGTCCTCGATGATCTGGAGGTAGAAGGGTTCCCAGTCCTCGTAGTCCATGCGGAGACCCCGAGACTCAGTGGCGCCAGCCGTCCTCGAGGGGCGGCTCGGTCCGTGTGCGGTAGGACAGGCCCGTCGCCACGACGAGGAGGATGGCGATACCGATGCTCAGGTAGATGAGCACGAGGGACAGGGTCGACGTGTATTCCCCCACGATGACCTGGAGGCCCTGGACCGCCCCGAGGATGAGGAGCCCGAGCGCGACGAAGGTCCCCGCCACGGCGATCACGCGACGCGGGACGCGCCCGTGCTTGAAGTAGGCCGTGAGGACCTTGCCTCCCTCGTACACGAGGACGGCCAGGATGCACCACCAGAGCGCGCCCAGGGTGAACGACAGGACCTGCGGCACCAGGTCGGGGCCCGCCTTGCGCGCGAGGTCCAGGCCGAACGCGACGCCCACGATGATCAGGATCACGGACCCTGCGGTGAAGAAGATGGAGAGGTCCCCCGCGGCCACCCCGCTCCGCACGCTCTCGTAGTAGTCCCGCACGGCCGTGACCACGTCCCGCAGGCTGTTAAAGGGCAGGGAGATCAGGATGAGGTACACGCCCGCGAAGATGAGCACGAGGGCGGGCGCCGCGAACGGGTTGACCAGGTAGATGATGCCGAAGAGGAACAGGACGAGGCCGAGGGGCGCGATGACCTTGCGGCGCACCTTGGGGTTGCGCATCTGCTTCGAGAAGACGTAGTACAGGGATTCCGCGCCGGGCGTCTGCCGCACGAACACGCGGCGGACGTGGTCGATCCGGATCCGGGAGCTCAGGATGGGGGCGAAGGCCTCGTCCTCGGCCCCGTCGGAGACGAGGAAGACGCGGTCCGGCCGCACCTCCTCGAGGACGCGGTCCAGCTGCTGGGTCAGGATGATGTCCGAGGCCGTGCCCACCCGGACGTCCCCGCAGATCGTCGCGATCTCGACGTCCAAACCTTCCTTGACGAGGTTGTCGTACGTGTTGACCGCGGCGAGCATCGCGTTGACGTCGGAGTCCTCCGGGTCGACGAGTCCGAGCTTCATCGCGGTCGAGAGGTTGTCCTCCCGGCCGATCAGAGGGCCCTTGATCCCGGTCTTGGCCCCGATGTCGTCATCCCGGTCCACACACAAGACCAGGGTCTTCATGGGACGAGGTTGATACTCGTCCGAGGATATAAGTAACCTTTGAAACGGTTCTGGAACGTACGAGTCTTCAGAAGTACCCGAGGCCTTCCTCGATGCGTCCCAGCTCGATCGGGGTGGTCTTCGAACCGACCACGGCGCCCTTGGAGTTGGCCACCATACACGCGCCGACCAGGGCGGATCCGTAGTTCGCCGTGGTGATGGCCACGGGCACGCCCAGGGCCTCCTTGAGCAGATCCATCTCCGCGGGCTTCGCGTGGGGGTGGCAGAGGGCACCCTTGTTCGTCGCCACGGCCACCGCGCCGACCGTCTTGATTCCGGCCACGGTGCCCCGCACGGCGGGGACGCCCAGGGCCTCCGAGATGAACGCGAGGGCGTCGTCGTCGTACCCCGGATGGACCACCGCGCCGCGATCGTTGCAGAGGACGTTGTTGCCGACCGCGTTGAGGCGGTGGGGCAGCGGATAGACGGGATCCCCGATGGCCTCGACCTCGCCCTCCTCGACGAAGGGGGACGTCAGCACCCCGTTCGAGTTCATCGCGACGAGGCTGCCGAGGACGGACGAATGGGCAACGCTGGTCTGCACGGCCCGGGTCCCCAAGGCCTCCGCGATGTACTTCACGGCCGGCTTCGGAACGGAGGACTCGAGGAGGAGGAGGTCCTCGTTGGCGGCGCAGAAGACTCCGAGGTAGGGATTGCCGTTGACCTCAAGGCGGCGCAGCAATAAGCTCCCTCAGTCCTCCGGCAGGGAGACGACCGCGGACCCATCCTCGAACTTGATGGCCTTCACGCGCACGGACCGCGGCGGGTGCTCGCGCCCGCGGGACCAGATGTACTCGTTCAGGACGTCGTCGATGAAGATCCGGTCCGGCTTGAGGTGCTGCTTGACGTACTGCCGGATCGCCTTGATCGCGCGGGGCGCGCGGTCCGTCCGGGAGGCCGCCCAGGCCGCGCGGAGGGGGACGACCAGGATGCGCTCCTCTTCCTCACCGGCCATGCGATCACGCCTTCAGCTTGTTCCGGCGCCAGCTGCGCTTCTTCGGGTGCCGCAGGAACTCTCGCTTGGTCCGCTGCATGACCCACGCGGGCACGCGCCGGTTCGACTTGACGGCCCGCAGGAGGCGCAGCTTCTTCGCGTACGGCTTGTTCTTCGCCATGGTCAACGCCTCTCGATCTTGATGTCGCGCTTTCGGGGCATCACGCGCTCCAGGATCTGCTTCAGGGTCGCGTCGTCGATGGCCCGTTGCACCCTGCCGCTCTGGGCGAGGGCGATGAGCTGGTTCTCGATGCTGTCCGCCAGGTCGGGATAGGCGAGCTCGATCCGCCCGAGCCGTTCCCGCGCCTCGGGCGTGAGGATCTGGCGGAGGACGGTCTGCCTCTGGGCCTGCTGCTGCTCCCGCATCTCCTGCTGGGCGACGGCTTGGTCCTGCGCGTTCTGGAGCTCCATCAGCTTCCGCCGCCGGATCGCGTCGAGCTCCTCGTCATCCATGGCCATGGGGCTAGGATCCTCCGGTGTACTTCGTGAGCTCGGGGTTGGACTTGGCCATCTCCAGGAGGATGCCGTGGGACAGGTTGTCCAGGAGCTTGCGGCCCGCCGGGGTGATCGTGCGGCCCTTCTTCTCCAGCTTGGAGAGGTATCCGAGGGACTCGAGCTGCTGCATGGCCTCGCGGGCGATGGAGCGCGACCCGCGTCGCGGGTGGTAGGGGGCGGAGCCGTCGTCTCGGCGGCCGCCGAACTCCGCGGCGAGGTGGCTGGAGCCGATGGGGCCCTGGACGTACACCTTGCGGAGGACCGCGGCGACCCGGCGGTACCACCAGTCCGGCTGCACGGGCGCCTTCTCGGTCTGGACCCCCGTGCGGGCGAACTTGGCCCATTCCGGAGGCTTGATCCTGCCCTCGGCCTGGAGCTGCTCCTTGAGCTTCTCGATCAGGAGGCCGGGGGGCACATCGTACACCGTGGTCATGGTGAACACTACTGCGAAGTGCGCCTTCATAAATCAAGGTCGTATATGAAGGCTTGCGTGCGCAGGGAGCGTTCCTAATGGAGACGGGACGGTCCACGCCCCTCCTAGGTGTCCAACTTCTTCCGCGGCCAATCAGCCAGCCGCAGCCGCATCTCGTTGCCTTCCGTGAAGCCCTCGCGGAGGTACATGGGCCTCCCGAGCGTGGATCCGTGCAACAGCAACGTAGTGTAGCCGCGTGCCTTGGACCACCGAATCGCCTCCCGGGTGATCCGGGTCGCGTGGCCCTGGCCGCGGTGGGGCTTCTCCGTGTACGTGGACATGAGGTAGGGAGAGACGGTCCCCTTCCAAGTCGGGCGCGGCTGGGACGGCATGAGCCAGATGCAGCCGCTGGCCACGGGCTCGCCGCGGACCGTCTCCAGGATGAACCCGACCATCTCCCTCGCCTTCATTCGCTCTCGGGCCCATCGGCGATACGCGCGGTCCGCGGCGTCCATCCCTCGCGAGGGCGCCTCGAGGATCTCCACCCACATCCTGCGGCGGTGGCGTACGAGCAGGTCGAGGTCGTCCAGCGTGGCGCGTCGGAGTCGGGTTCGGGCCATTGCGTGGGCCAGGCCAGGTCCCGCCATGTAGTTTGCCCGGAGCGCGGTCGCGGGACCGGCGCTCGCAACGTTCTTGTACGGGCCGAGCGTCCTTCCGCCCGAGGTCGGCGCGGGTGCAGATTCTGGTCGGCGTGAGCGGGGCCTCGGGCATGGCCTATGCGCGCAGGCTGATCGAGGTCCTCGGGAAGCGGACCGACGTCATCCTGTCACGGGACGCGGAGGCCGTGGTCAAGTTCGAGACCGGACTGACGGCCCAGGAGTTCGCGCGGGGCGCGCGCCGCGTCTTCCGCGGGGACGACCTCGCCGCGGCGCCCGCGTCGGGCAGCCATCGCTTCGACGCCCTGGTCATCGTGCCCTGCAGCGGGACCACGGTGGCCAAGATCGCCTCCGGCCTCGCGGACAACCTGGTGACCCGGGCCGCGGCCGTGGCACTCAAGGAGCACAGGACGCTCATCCTCGTCCCTCGGGAGACGCCCGTCAGCGCCATCGCGCTGGAGAATCTGCTCAAGCTCGCGCGCCTGGGCGTCGTCGTGCTCCCGGCCTCTCCCGGGTTCTACGGCAAGCCGGCGGAGGTCTCCGACCTGGTGGACTTCGTGGTCGCTCGGATCCTGGACCACCTGGGCATCGAGCACGAGCTCGGTCCGCGGTGGGATGGCCCGCCCGAGGGCGACTCATAGCCGAGCGGACAGGTCCAAGACCTCGTCGAACTCCGCGGCGAGCCGGTCGATCTCGGTCTCCGCGAGGACGCCGGGTCCGACGCGGCCGATCACCGTGATCTGGTGGACGAAGGCCATGTCGTTCGCCTTCCGGAGGAAGCGGACCACGTCTCCCATGGAGGAGACGGAGACGAGCTGGTCCAGGCCGTCGTACAGGAGCACGCCCGCCTTGCCCTCGCGGGCCAGGGGGAGGATGGCCTTGAGGCCGACCGGATCGAGCTTGCGCGGGTCCACGGCCCCCGCGGCCTGCGCGGACACCTGGACGACCTGCGCGCCCTTGAGGCCGAACTCGAGCCGCAACCGGTCCGGCGCTGCGGGCGTGATCACGAGGGCCGGCTTCCCTCCCTTGCAGAGGTCCGCCAGCCAGTGGAAGGCGATCGCGGGGTTGCTCGCCACGAGGAGGTAGCGTTTGCCCGCGTCCAGGCTCCGCAGGCTGCCGCCGCAGGAGGCGCACGTCAGGGTCCGCGGGTCCGCGCCCTCGGGGACGGTCTGGACCTCGCCGCACGAGGAGCAGCGCATGGACATGGAGCGCTTCTCGCCCACGCGGTCGATCCCCGCGATGGGCTTGCGGCAGTTCGGGCAGCGCATGAGGCCCGCGGCGCAGCTCATGTGGTAGAACGCGCCGCAGGAGCAGGCGTACGTCTGCTCGCCCTCGTGGATCGTGCGGAGGCAGTGCGTGCAGTGGACGACGGCCGGGGCCTCCTCGACCTCCTCGGCGACCTCGGGTCCGGCCTCCACATCCCCGTCCGCGGGCTGGATCGCGGGACCCGGGGGCGGGGCCTCCTCGAGCCGCTGCCGGTAGTAGGCGCGAGTCCCGAGGCCCAAGGTGAGGGACGCGGCCAAGGCGACGAAGAAGTACGCCGGGCCGTTGAAGTAGACCCGGAGGCCGACCACGAAGAAGGCCGTCGGTACGAAGTAGAACAGGATGAGGAGGAGGATCGCGATCCGCCCGAGCCAGTGGAGCCACTTGGCCTTGTGGACGGCGGGGCGGTACACGCTGGGATGGGCCTCGCGGTACCGGTCGTACGCGGAGTCCTGGAGGCGGGAGATGACGTAGGCCGCCACGACGAGGACCACGAAAAGGACCTGGGGGTTCTCCATGGCGTTGAACGCCTCGTAGCGGACCGCGTCCGGCGACGGCGAGGCCGTGTCGAAGCGGTCCGAGTAGAACAGGATCTCACCGCCCGGCGTCCGGATCAGCGTGGGGTTCCCCGAGGGGACCTGGAAGTTGGAGAAGCTCAGGAGGCCGATGAGGTAGTGCGCATCGGATTCCACGATGGGACCCGCGTACGAGGCGGGCGCATGGATCGTGAAGCCGCCCACGAAGAACCCCGGGGCGGTTCCCGCGCCGTCCGAGGTGAACTGGAGCCGGAGCCGGACCTTCTGGCCCAGGTAGGCGGACAGGTTCAGGCTCACCGGGCGCCACGTCCCGGGCGCCGTGTTCTGGCCCAAGGAGAACGTGCCGTTGGCCAGGGTCGTCCATGTGAGGTTGGCCGCCTCGGTTGCGACCTGGACGCGGACGACGTCCCCGGAGTCCGCGACCTGGCCCGTGTAGTTGAACGTGACCCACGCGGAGGACGCGAACCGCAGGTCGAGCCACGTCCCCGCCGCTCCCAGAGCGGAATCCATGACGGTGGCCGCGCTCAGGTTCGCGCCGTTGTCGTAGCGGCAGGAGGCGTTCGTGCCGAGGCTGCACGAGGTCGTGTTTCCCGCCCAGAGCGCCGGATGGGAGGGATCGTAGAAGACGACGTGCCATCCCGGGGCGCCCGTCGCGGCGGGGACGACGGGCCGTGAGCCCGCCTGCGCTGCGAGGACGGAGAAGACGCGGAACAGGGCCTGGGCGTATGCCTCCGTGGTCAGGGGCATGGTCACGTCCGCCGTGTTCGTGGCGCCGTTGAACAGGAACTCGATCTGGAGATCCGCCGCGGAGTTCGCATCCGTGCCCACGATCCCGGACGTGCTCCGGTTGAACCCGTTCACGAGGTCCTTCTCCAGGAGGGTGGACCGGTCGAGGAGGAAGTAGCCCACCTGGGTGCCGCCCACGGTGGAGCCGGGGTACGTGGCTTCCAGGATGCTTTCCGCGTCGTTCGTGAAGGCCTGCCCTTCGGGCACCTGGATGATCCCGTCGTGGTTCCCCGAGGTGGCCTGCCCCCCGAAGAGGAATCCCTGCGGGACGCGCGGGTACTCGTCGTAGAGGTGCACGATGTCCGCCCGCAGGGTCCGTGCGGCGTCCCCGGTCAGCGTCCACGTGACGTGGCCGCCCCCGTTCAGGTTGGTGGTCCCGAAGAGCTCGTAGTCCGAGCTTACGGTCATACCGCTCCCCTGGCCGAGGGCGGGGGAGACGAGGGCCCAGAAGACGAGGAGAGCGAGGACCATCGTGAGGAACGCGGGCTTCGGAGAGCGCATCCTTCCGCGTGGAAGAGGTACCCGGTGGATAAACCCTTCTGTGGGAGCGTACGGACCCGACGCCTCCCGAGAAAAGGGTTAAACGGCGGCCCCGATATCCACGCCCCGTGATGCCCGCGGACGTCTCGAAACTGCTCGAGAGCAGCATCGACCTCGAGACGGAATTCGAGCGGGCCACGAAGACCTTGGAGTCCATCGGCCTGTCGAGCTACGAGGCGCGCGGGTACATCGCCCTCGTGGCCCACGGGTATGGGAGCGCGGAGACCATCGCCGCGACCGCGAAGATCCCGCGGACCTCCGCGTACAAGGTCCTCCAGAGCCTCTGCGCGAAGGGGTTCGCCATCTCCACCCGCGGGCGGCCGACCATCTTCAAGCCCGAGGCCCCGGGCAAGGTCAAGAGCCGGGTCATGGACCACCTGGAGGACACGTTCAACAAGCTCGACCTGCTCCACGAGGTCCTGCGGGACAAGGGGGAGCCGCAGCTCGTGTACACGATCGGCGGCAAGGAACGCGTCCTGGAGAAGATCGGGGAGCTCCTGGACAAGTCCGCGGAAACGTTCATGGTCTCCACCCCCACGTTCTCCGAGATCCGGGAGAACCTGGGCAAGAAGATCGAGCACGCCGTCGGCCGGGGCATCCGGTTCACGATCATCACGGAGCCCGGTCAGAAGATCCCCGAGGGGGCGGCCGTGGTGTACCGGAAGGGACTCATCGCGACGGACGTCATCGTGGACGGCTCAAGCGCGCTCATCGCGTCGCCCGACCTCTCCGCGTGCGGCTACACGGACAACGCGTCCCTCTCGAAGCACCTGGAGAACTTCCTCGAGATCATCATGAACCTGAAGGAGTGAGCGCGGCGTGCGGACGGCCGCGGATCCCTTCGACGTCCTCATCGTGGGCGCGGGACCCGCGGGCGGGCTCGCGGCCCAGCGCATCGCGCGGAAGGGGTACGAGGTCGCCGTCATCGAGGAGCACCGCGAGGTCGGGGAACCCATCCAGTGCGGCGGCCTCGTCACGCCCCGCGTCTTCGACTACGTGACGTGCAAGGAGACCATCCTGGGCACGATCCACGGCGCGGAGATCTTCTCGCCCAAGGGGCGCCGACTGACAATCGACGGTCACGAGACGGAGGCGGTCGTCGTGGACCGCGCCATGTTCGACCGCGCGATCCTCACGGAGGCCGTCCGGGCGGGCGCCCACACGTTCCTCGGAGCGCAGGCCCAATCCGGGGCCTACGCGGACGGCGGCGTCGAGGTCACCGTCGACCGGGACGGGACGACGGAGAGGCTCCGCGGGAAGATCCTCATCGGATGCGACGGGGTCCGCTCCAACGTCGCGAAGTGGTTCCACATCCTCCGCCCCAAGAAGATCCTCCCCGGCTTCGAGGTCGAGCTCGCGGGCGTCCGTGGCGACCCGGGCTTGGTCAAGCTGTTCGTAGGCAACGAGGTGGCTCCCGGGTTCTTCGGCTGGATCATTCCGAGCGGGGACACGGCGCGGGTGGGCCTGTGCGTGGGCGAGGGGAACGCCTACGCCCATCTCACGAAGCTGCTGAAGCGGCCCGAGGTGCAGACGTACACGAAGGGCGCCCAGCCCATCCTCTACATCGTCGGCGGCATCCCGATCGGGTTCCCGCGACGCACGTACGCGGACCACGTCATGGTCGTCGGCGACGCGGCCTGCCAGGCCAAGGCGACGAGCGGGGGCGGTATCTTCACGAGCCTGCACTGCGCGAGCCTGGCCGCGGAGACGGCCCTGGAAGCCCTCGAGAAGGGAGACTACTCGTCGCGGATGATGCACCGCTACCACAAGGCCTGGACGCGGTCCATCGGCAAGGAGCTCAGGAAGGATCTGGCCATCCACGAGAGCTTCGAGAAGCTCACGGACCGGCAGTTCGAGGAACTCTTCGAGATCTTCGACGACCCGGAGATCCTCCGGCTCATCGAGGAGACCGCGGACATCGACTTCCCGTCGAAGATCGGGTGGACCCTCATCCGGAAGGACCCGAGGATCCTCAAGTACGTGGGGAAGGCCCTCCGGACCATGATTGCCAAGAGTGTGGGCATCTAGCGACCCGGGGAACGTCTTCGGCTGACCTTAACTGCCATTACTATACGTACAGTGCCTTGAGACCCTCGAAGGGAGTTTCGGATATCCGAAAGTCATGAACCTCCAGGTCCGGAACGCCGTAGGCGCCTTCGGACCCGCTTGGCTCGTCATGATCGCGGACGTCGATGTGGCCAGCATCATCACGGGCCTGCAGGCGGGCGCCACGTGGGGATACCACCTCATCTTCGTCATGCTCCTGCTGACGATCCCCCTGTTCATCATCCAGGACGCGGCCGGGAGGCTCGGCACGCTCGGGAAGGTGGGACTCGGCGAGGCCATCCTGCGCCGGTACGGTCGTCGCACGGCCCTGTTCGCCGCGGTCCCTATGGCCGTCACGGACTTCCTCGAGTACGTGGCCGAGTACGCGGGGATCGCCATCGGCCTCGCGCTCCTCGGGCTGCCCGTGCTCCTGGGACTCGGCATCGCCTACGTCCTGCACCTGGCGATCGTGGCGGGACGCGAGTACCGGCAGGCGGAACGGATCCTCCTGCCCGTGAGCTTCGCCCTAGTCGCCAGCCTCGCGGCGTCCGTGTTCTTCCTCCATGTGGACTTCGGAGCGGCCGCCTCCGTGGGGCTGTCGCCCCTCCAGCCCTACGGCGAATCGTCCTTCCGGTACCTAGCGGCCGCGAGCATCGGGGCCGTCGTCATGCCCTGGATGCTCTACTTCCACTCGGGCGCGGACTCCCGCAAGCGCCAGGAGCTGCGCAACCCGCGGCAGGAGCGGCGCACCACCCTGGTCAGCGCGGTCGTCTCCGAGGTGCTCATGGTGGCCATCGTCCTCGTGGGCATGCGGCTGCCTCTCCTGGACGGCTCCGTGGGCATCGAGAGCTTCGGAGACGTCCTGGCTCCCCTGGGCGCCTACGGGCCCGCCTTCCTGGGCGTCGGGTTCATCGCCGCGGGCTTCCTGGCCCTCGTCGTCGTGTCCATGGGTTCCGCGTGGGGCGTCATGGAGGCGGCGGGCACCGGATCCCGCCGCTCGTTCCTCGCCATCTACCTCGCCGAGAGCTCCCCCGCGCTTCTCCTCGTGATCCTGACCACGAACTACGTGCCGCTCATCCTCACCCTCATGGTCTCCTTCACGATCGTGATCATCCCCTCCCTGTACTTCCTGGGGAAGCTCGTGTCGGATGCCGAGACCATGGGAGGGCACGAGCACGGCCCGTGGGCCCGGTTCGCTTTCTGGATCGCCTCCGCGGCCGTCGTCGGCGGAGGGATCCTGGGCCTGTTCCCGTTCTTCTAGAATCCGCCCAGCACGCGCCTGGGCTCACAGGGAGTACCACTGGCCTTCCCGGGGCAAAAGGACCTCGCGGCCTTCGAGGGCCTCCGCGAGGAGCTCCCGCTGGTCACCGTGCATCAGGACGACGCGCCGCGGGTCGCAGGCTTCGATGAACCGCACGAGCTCGTCGTGGCCCGCGTGCGCGGAGAAGTCGAACTTCTGCCACTCGATCTTGACCTCCACGTCGACCCCGTAGAGGTCGATGTGCCCCGTGTCCACGAGCTTCCGTCCGTTGGTCCCCTCGACCTGGTAGCCCGTGAGCAGGATCGCGCTCTTGGGGTCCTCGCGGATCAGGTCCAGGTAGTGGAGGACGGGGCCCCCGTCCAGCATGCCGCTGGTGCACACGATGACTTCGCCCCGGGTCGCGAGCTCCCGTGTCCGGGGGCCGTCCACAACCTTCACGCGGTGCATGGCCTGCCGGAGCGCCTTCGCGGACCGGATGTACTCGGGATGCTCCACGTAGATCGAGTTCACCTTCTTCCCCATGCCGTCGAGCCAGACCTCGTGGCGGGCCTTGGCCAGGGTCAGGAGGATGTCCTGGGTCCGGCCCACCGCGAAGGAGGGCACGAGGGCGATCCCGCCGCGGTTCACGATCTGCTCCACCTTCTTCAGGAAGGCGTACTCGGACTTGAGCCGCTCCGGGTGCTGGCGGCCCGCGTAGGTCGCCTCGACGAACAGGGTGTCGCACTTGACCGGCTTCGCGCCCCAGACGAGGTCCGTGCTCAGGGTATGCAGGTCGCCCGTGAACAGCATGGTCTGGTTGCCGTTGACCTCGTACATCGTCGCGCCGGGGATGTGGCCCGCGGGATGCGCGGTCACCTCGAGGTCGCCCATGTCCACGTTGTCCCCGAAGTCGATCGTGCGGAACCGCCGCAGCGCGGTCCGCAGATCCCGGTCGTCGAAGGGGGAATCGTAGCCCTCCGCATCCGCGATCTTCAGGCTGTCCTGAAGCAGGAGGTCGGCCACGTCGGCCGTCGGGGGCGTCAGGACGACGTCCACGTCCTGGCGGCGGGTGATCCACGGGATCATGCCCGTGTGGTCCAGGTGGGCATGGCTCACGAACATCCCGTCCACGGGAGGAGCGGGGAGGGGGTACTGGGGCGGGTCCTTCGGAAGGAGGCCATAGTCGAAGAGGGTCGACGTCGGGCCGCTCTTCAGGACCATCCCGAGGCGGCCCACCTCGGACGCTCCGCCGAGAAACTGGAATTCCATGATTCGCACGCCGAAGGTCCCGGCTCTATAAGGCTTTGGCGACCCCGCCGCGGAACAGGCGCTGGCAGCGGATGGCATGCCCCATGCGCCGGGTTCCCAGGAGGACCATGGACGCCTCGAGGAGGGTGTCGCTGCCGAAGAAGCGGTCCGCGAGGCGCTTGATCCGCACGCCCTCCGCCAGGGGCGGGGACCGGGGGGGGCGCCGACGGCGCGCCGACCCCCCAACGGTGACGCCCTCCAGCACGGGGGCCCCCCCGCGCCGCCCCGCGCGTGGGCCCCCGAGCCTGCGGTCGGGTGTGCCTGCCCCCCGCGCTGGCCGTGACCATGCCG
>OFHG01000225.1_pt1 | contig 24662 bp, 28 predicted proteins | sample 1521931 | NCBI WGS metagenome assembly OFHG01 (sample SAMEA2468438, study PRJEB22500) | soil metagenome | biome: Glassland; feature: Farmland; material: Clay | place: Australia | collected 2013-01-31 | depth 0.55 m
TCCCGCACCAACGTCTTCGCCAGCGCGATTCATCCTCGGTGCGGGCTGTGTCGTTTCTGCGCCCTTGCCGGCCCTCTCAGGCCCCCCGCTTGCACGGGGCCACCTCTCGTAAGGAGGGGGGACGTTCCTCAGCCGCCCTTGCGGGCTACCGTCGGCCGTCCGCGGTCTCCTGGCCAACGTGCCCATCGGGCCAGGGCTATATGGAGTTTGTCTCCTTGCTCTCGCCAACGGCGAGGGGTTAAGGAGGAGCCCGACCATCGGAAGACCATGGGCGATGCGCGATGCCTCGATCCCGAGGAGATCCGCAGAGGACAGACGCAGAGCGGACAGGCCTATCACGAGTTCGTCCGCGAGCCCGCCATGAGCGTGGGCCTGTACGTCCTTCGGGCGAGCGCCGCGGACCTGCAGTCCCCGCACACGGAGGACGAGGTCTACGTGGTCCAGCGGGGACGGGCCCGGATCCGCCTGGGGGAGGCGGATCGCCCCGTCGTCCCCGGCTCCGTGATCTACGTCCCCGCGGGACTCGAACACCGGTTCCACGACATCGTGGAGGACCTGGAGGCCCTGGTCCTCTTTGCGCCGGCCGAAGGGACGCAATCACGGGGTTCCGGGGCGCGGCCCTAAGCCTTTATCCCGGCGAGGCATCGCGGGCGCGTGGCCGGAGACCGCCGCGTCCTCCTGGTGAACAGCCTCTACCACATGACGAACGACGGTGCGGTCCAGGTCCTCTCCGGGCAGATCGCCATCCTGACCGGGGTCTTCGCCTTCGGCCCGTTCGAGACGGGCATCCTCGGCGGGACATCGCTCCTGGTGAACGCGGTCGTCCAGATGCTCACGGGCGTCATGAGCGACCGACGGGACCCGTCGCGATTCCTGCCCATCGGCATCCTGATCGTCGGCGTCTCGTGCTTCCTGGTGGCCGCCGCGACCTCGTTCTGGGCCCTCCTCCTGTTCGTCTCCCTCCTCCGCGTCGGTGCCAGCTTCTATCACCCCGTGGGGATGTCCTGGATCGGGCGGGAGTTCCCGCCGCACGAGCTCGATCGCTCCCTGGGATTCCAGAGCGGGTTCGGGGATCTCGGGGAGGTCCTGGGCACCGCGACGGGCGCCGGCGCGGGCCTCGTCTGGGGGTGGCAGTGGGCCTTCCTCATCTGGGGCGCGGCCAACCTGCTCGCCGTGGCCACAGGTCTGGTGCTCGTCCAAGGGCATCCGTCCCCGCCGATCACGCGGTCGCCGACCACGTGGCGGGACCTCTGGGGTTCCCTGAGGGACGTGAAGTTCTGGCTGCTCCCGCTCGCCATCGGCAGCGTCGGCTACAACGTGGTCGCGCTGTTCGGACCTCAGCTCCTCCACCAGGTGTACGGCGTGAACCCGGGGATCGCGGGGATGGTCGTCGCCCTGTGGCTCCTCGTGGGCGTCGGCGTGGCCTTGTCCTTCGGGCGCTCGAGCCGCCGCTTCGGGCGGTTCGCCCTCATGGTGTTCGCGTACGTGGCCATCGGCGTCGCGTGCCTGGCGACCGCCCTCTTGACGGTCGCTTGGCTCATCGTGGTGGTCCTGTGCACGCTCGGCGCGGGCCTCTTCCTCACGTACCCGGGCCTGTTCGCCTTCGCGTCCGAGGCGAGCCACCGCCGCCTCCAGGGCGCGGCGTTCGGCCTCGTGTTCTTCTTCCAGCTCCTCGGCGGCGCCATCGGCTCGTTCGCCGCAGGCGCCATTTCCGACGTGTACTCCGCCGATCCGGTCCTGACCTACACGGCCCCGTTCTGGTTCGCCGCGGTGGTCTCCCTGGCCACGGCAGCGTACCTCCTCCTGTTCCGACGGTGGGCTCCGCTCCGCGCCGCGGCGCCGGCCGAGACCCCACCCAGTCGTTGAGCTTCACGGAAGGATGGGCGCGGGCTTCGCACGCCACTGCGCCCCGATGCCGAGGGCCACGCCGAGGATGGCCGGCAGGACGGCCAACAGGTAGGAGAAGTCCTCCCCGGCCAGGTTCCGTGCGAGGAAGAGGAGCAGCGTGATGAGTCCCGCGCCCGACCCGAGGACGATCAGGATGCGCCCCGTGCGCACGCGGTCCGTGGCGAGGAAGTAGGCTCCGATGAGGACCGCGACGCCGCCGAGGGCCGCAATGCCGCCGAAGACCCGCGACAGGAGCAGCAACGCGGGCTGGGGGCCGAACCAGCTCTCCAGGAGCTCGAAGAAGTGGTCCACGCCCGCCACCCCGGTGTAGCCGACGATCAGGAGGAGGATGCCGGCCACGACCGCCATGAGGGCAGCCTGGGTGTTCAGTTTCATCGGTCACCGCTTCGTCGCGAGGGAGCGCATGGCCCCGAGGTGCTCAGGGTGGGCCTCGAAGTACGTGCGGACAGGCTCCAGTTCCGCATTGAGCCCGGCCGCGACCCCGGCCTTGAGGTCCTTAGGGTGCAACTCCCCCTTGCGAAAGGCGCTCGCCAGATCCGCGTACGTGCGGTACGTGACGTCCCCGCCGAACTTGGGCTCCCGTACGATGGTGAGCGAGCCGCGGCGCGGGAACAGGACGAGCTTCGCGATGCCCAGGACGGGGTTGTCTTCCGTCTCCTGGGGCGGGCAGAAGGCCTTGCCGACCTTGCGCTCGACCTCCGCGGGGCTGTCGTTGATCAGCAGGCTCGCGTCGGGCTTCGACTTGGACATCTTCCCCGCGACGGGGTCCATGCGGCCTCCTCCCTCGAGGCTCGGGAGGAGGGGCGTGTGGAGGGCGACCACCTGCTTCCAGCCCAGCCTGGGCGCCACGTCGCGGTACAGCATGTGGGCGTGCCGCTGATCCATGCCCCCGTACGCGAGGTCGAGGCCCATCCAGGAGATGTCCGCGACCTGCATGGCCGGATAGATCAGCTTGGACGCGTCCAGGTCCGCCTCGTCCTCCTTGCGGCCCATGATCGTAAGGGCACGCCGGATGCGCGCGACGCTGGAGGCCTTGGAGACCGCGATGACCTTCTGCCAGTACTCCGGATGGGTCACGAACTCGTTCGCGTACAGGAACTCCACGGAGTCGGGTAGGCCGACGGCGCGGAGCGCGTCCTTGAAGTACTCTGCGCAGGTCTGGATGGCGGCCAGGTCGCCACCCAGCTTGTCGTTGATGTACGCGTGCCAGTCCGCGAGGAAGACGATCGCGTGGAATCCGGCCCGGGCCAGATCGGCGATCTTCTGGCCCACGATGAGGGCCGTGCCGATGTGCATGAGGCCGGAGGGTTCGAGCCCGACGTACGCGCGCGGCGTGCCGCCCTTCTCCAGGAGGGATTGCAGCTCCTCTCGGGTCACGACCTCCTCCGCACCCCGCAGCACGAGCTCCAGGCGGTCCTCGACGGCCACGGAGGCCGCAACCCGCGGAACGGGGATAAACCTTTCAGCGGTCCTCGGGCCCGGATGAACGACCCGCTCCTCGCCGGAGCGGGTCGCAGGGCATGGCGGGCCCTCAGAAGGCCCGCTGGACTTCGTAGACCACGTGCTCCGTGGGCGGGTTGACCTGGGCCACGAGTTGCTCGAGGTCGTGCTTGCTCGGCGCCTGCCACGTGCAGAAGGCGCGGTGGTCTCCGGACACCACGCTGACGGATTTCAGCGCATACCCGGCGGGCAGCTTGCCCGACTGGGCCATTCCGATGATGCTCTTCACGGTCGCGAAGGCGGCATCCGCGTTCTCTTGCTTCCAGGTGTGTTGGACGATCAGGTCGGCCATTCGATTCACCGTGAGGCTCATGAAGCCGGTCGTCGATAGCCTTGGAGCCGGTCTGGACCGGGTGGGGTTCATGGACGAGATCCGCCTCCGCATGGAGCACGACTTGCCGTTCAACAACGTGGCCAAGGTCTTCCTGGACGTGCGGATCTTCCGCTGGTGCAACTCCGTGGTGGACTACCTGGAGTTCCTGTCGGAGGACTCCGCGGCCTTAGACCACCTGGAGAAGGCCCTCCCGCGGTTCGTCGCGGGATTGCACAGCTCCGTCGTGTACCGATCGCGGAGCGATTCGCGGCTGGACGTCATGGTCCGGTGCCGCTGCTCGCCGCAGAACTCGACGGTCCGCATGACGGAGGGCCGGAACTGCCTGTGGAAGCCACCCGTCGTCTACGCGGAGGGCCGGGAAGAGCTCACGGTCCTCGCGCCGGAGCCGGACCGTTTCCGGTCCCTGTACCGGGACCTCCGCGGGGTGGCGAGGGTGGAGATCCTGAAGAAGGTGGCCGTCTCCGCGGACGTCCTGCGGGACTCCTACACCCTCTCCCTGTCCGAGCTCTTCCATGACCTGACGGCCAAGCAGCTCGAGATCCTGCTGCGGGCCGTGGAGCGGGGGTACTTCGACCTCCCGAAGGCCGTTTCCCTGGAACGCCTCGCGCAGGATGCGTCCCTGAGCGAGTCGACCCTGCAGGAGCATCTGAGCAAGGCGGAGTCCCGCCTCGTCCGCGCGCTCGCGCCCTACCTGCGCCTGTACGCCGCGTCGTTCCCGCGCTGACGGCGAGGCTACGACGACTTCTTGCGCTGGGCCTTCTCCCTCACGTTCTTCGCGGCGCGCTCCGTGGCCCCGGCGACCTTCTCGACGGCCGGGGTGACGGCCTTCACGGTCTTGTCCGCGACTTCCTTGGTGACCTGGACCGCCTTCTCGGCCGCGGGCTTCACAGACCTCGCGACGTCCTTGGCCGCGCGGCCCACGTCGTCGGCCACGGGCTTGAGCGCGCGGGTGGTCTCCTGGACCGCGGGCCGGATCGCGGCCACGGTCTTGTCGAGCGTCGGGCCGACCGCCTTCGCGGCCCGGTCGAGCGCGTCGCCCGTGGTCTTGATCACGCTCTTCGTGGCGCGGCCCAGCGTCTTCACGACGTGGTCCACGGGGTTCACGACGGCAGCGCACTGGGTGCAGTACGTGGCTCCCTCGGGAAGCGAGGAGCCGCACTGGGGACAGTACATGGCATTACCGCTGGACCCGTAGAGCGCTCCCCGGATAGGCCTTTCGTTCCCGGATGCCGCGGGACGGGCATCCGGGCACCTATTTGAGCGCCTGGAGGGCCTCGCCGAACTTGTTCGCGTGGGCGTGCTCCGCCTTCGTGAGGACGTCGAAGTACTTCGCGATCTCCTCGAAGCCCTCCTCGCGGGCCACCCGCGCGAAGGTCGGGTACATCTCCGTGTACTCGTACGTCTCGCCCTTCACGGACGAGGCGAGCATGTCCTTCACGTTCGCGACGCTCGCGCCGGTCACGGGGTCCCCCATCTCCTTCATGGAGTCGAAGTGGTGGAACGCGTGCGCGGTCTCGCCCTCCGCGATCCCCCTGAACAGCGCGGCCGCCTCGGGGTAGCCCTCCTCGTCCGCCTTCCGCGAGAAGTACAGGTAGCGGCGGTTGGCCTGGGCTTCGCCCGCGAACGCGGTCTTCAGGTTCTCCAGCGTCTTGGTTCCCTTCAGGTCTGCCATGGTCCCGGACTCCTGTCCCGATCCTACGGTAGATGCGGCGTTCGCATCCGTCTCGGCCTTGGGACCCCATCCCTTAAGGGGATGTCGCAAGTAGAGTACGTAGGCGACGCGCGCTGGCTGCTCAACGGGTCATGGGGGTCCTCGGCCGCCGCCTCACGTGGGCTTCGAGGACGGCGTGGACGATCCCCGGCGCGTAGGACTTCAGGATCCTCGAGTGGACTGACTCCACGTCGTACCACCGCGCGTGCGCGGCCTCCGTGACGTGCTCGAGCGGCGCTCGGGGGAACTGCTCTCGGGGGCACAGCTCGTGGTACACGACGAGCCCGGCCCCGCGGAGCACGTCGAGGGCCACGTCGAGGTGGTCCTTCGCGGAGAAGTGGCCCATGAGGACGACATCGGCGACGCTGCGCGGCGCCGTCTCGCGGCAGTCTCCGAGCAAGGGGACGACGTTCTCCGCGCGGTTGAGCCGCAGGTTCTCCACGAGGTAGTGGAAGGCCACGGGGTTCAGTTCGCACGCGTAGATGCGCTCGGCCCGGGCGTGCACCGCGATCGGGAGCGTGAAGTACCCGATGCCCGCAAACAGGTCGACGACCACGTCCCCCTCGCGGACCTTGGACGCGATCGACGTCCGCTCGGGCAGGTTCCCCGAGGAGAACATGATCTTCGCCACGTCGAATTTGTACCGGACGCCGCCCTCCCGGTGGACGACCTCCATGCCGCGGCCCCAGAGAATCTCGACCTGCGGTGTCCGCAGGACGCCGTGAATCCCGGATACGTCCTCGAGGACGGTCTGGGCGTCCAGGGTCTCCGCAAACGCGCTCCCGATGGCCGCGCGGTATTCCCGTGCCGCGTCGGAGAGACGGACGACGACCACATCGCCGAACCGCTCCCACTTGGTCGGGGCCACGCCGTCGGGCACGCCGTACCGGCGCAGCCGCTCGCGCACCTCCTCGCGGGGATCGCGGGAGCGCGGACGCGGCTCCATGCCGTCGCGGTCCTCGAGGCGCGCGCCGTACGCGGAGAGGTCCACGGGTGGGTCCCTGGTCAGGGGGATGAGGACGGCGCCGTCGCGCTTCGCCATGCGCACGGTCCGGTCCACGATGCCCCGGCCGTGCAGCACCTTCCGGAGATCCTCCGCCCGGGCGGCGGGGACGACGGCGACCCGCATCCTGCGAACGAAAGAGGGCGCGGCTCATGTCACTTTCCTTCGGACACTCTCCGCGATATCTATAAGAGGCTCGTTCCGCTTCGCGACGCATCATGCGGGCGCCCGCCCTCGCCGTCGCGCTCCTCCTAGCCCTCGTCGCCTTCGTGCCGCCCGCGCACGCCGCGGAGGATTTCGGCGCCGTGGGCAACGTGAACAGGCTGATCGAAGTCGTCTCGACGCCGCAGCTCGAGCCGGGCCAGAGCGGCGACTTTGTCTTCCAACTCAATTCCACGTATCCCGCGGGCATGGTCATGTGGAACGTCTCCCTGGAGGCGACGATCTACGAATACGCGACAATCGATCAGGCGATTCCCGTGGATCGGAACTGGACATACCCCTATCCGATCCTCGAGGGGACGATTGGCCAGGCGTCGGGTCGGTCCTGGTGGTGGAATGTGTCCTCCGTGGCGCCTGGCAGCGTGACGAACCTCTCGTTCACCGTCGTGACGTCGTCCAACGAGGACCTCATGCCGTACGGGTCCGTGTTCTCCCAGGCGAGCTACTTCCTCTGGTTTTCCCTGAGGTTCTGGGGCAACGTGAGCGGGACGATGACTCCGTTCCATATGGCGTCGCGCGGCTACTTCGACCCGCAACTCTGGAACGAGGCCACCAACGAGACGAACACGACGCCGTGCACGCCCCCATTGTGCATCGGCAACGTGAACGTCTCGATGCTCCGCGTCGACGGGATTCTCGTCGACTCCTCCTTCGGCGTGAAGCCGCCGATCCCACGCTGGCCGTTCTACGCGCTCATTGTGCTTGCCGCGTTCTTCGCGGCCCTGGCGTTCCTGTTCTGGGTCGAGGAGAACCCCGGGACGTACCCGAGGGTGGAGGCCTGGTGGGCCCGGCAGCGCGGCCGCCTGCATCGGCTCCGGCCGAGACGTCGGAGGGCCGCACCGTCGGAGAAGAAGGCGGGTCCTCCTCCAGGACCTCCCTAGCGGGGTTGTCCGCGAAACCCGTGCACCCCATGCGGCGCAAAGGTTTTTAGCCGCCTCCCCTTTGGCACGCTCCGTGGCCGAAGTGGAATTCCCGCGGAAGGTGGCCTTCACCTTCTACCTCATCCTGTTTCTCGCAGGGATTGTGTTCTACCTCATCTGGGGCTTCTACTACGGCGCCTGGATCCTGGTCGACACGCCCTGGATCGGCGCCTACGCGGTGACCGTCATCCTGGTCGGCTTCGGGATTGTTGGGATGCTCCTGTACAAGGACTAGGCGTGTTCGGCCGCCCGGCGTTACCCCGGATCGACGAGTGCCCGGGTGATCCACCACAGGGCTTATCGTGGCTCGTCCCCATGGCTTAGGCATGCGAGGGGTGCAGTGGGATCCGCAGAGGGGCCTGCGCTGCGCGGACTGCGGCGGATATGAGGTCGAACTCCTCGATGGCGGATTGGCTCGGTGCCGGTCGTGCGGTCGCACCTCCGTGCCGACGCGGACGCGCCGACTCGCGGGCACGGGCCGCGTGATGTTCACGATCCTGGGCCTCTTCTTCATCCTGCTCGGGGTCGAGGTCGCTGCGGTGTGGATCTACACGTGGGGGTCGGCATCAGCCTTCCTCCGGACCTTCTCCGTGCTGGCGTTCTTCACGGGGCTCGCCATGGTCGTGGTCGCCGGCGTAGCAGCGTTCCCGGGTCGTGTCGCCCTGGGCAATGCACGCTTGGACCGCCTGGGCCGGATGTACCCCGTCGAGGATCCCGTGGTCATGGACACCCTGTTCACCGAGGGAAAGGGCCGTGTCGCGGATGAACCCGGGGCGCTGGGGCTCGCGGTCCTCGCGACGATCGGGGCCGCGTTGATCCTCCTGGGGTACGCATTCGGCTTTGCCTGACGCCGGCCCGAGTCCCGCGCCAGCCCATGGTCAGTACACCTTCGCCGCGTACACGACCTGTTGGGTGGGGTCGCCGCAGACGATGCAGACGCCCTGGAACTCCTCCGCGTAGAACGGGCTCCCCAGGACGTTCATGCCCGTGCGCTCGCCGATGGCCTTCCCGCAGGACTCCTTCCCGCACCAGCCCATCCGGTTGAACCCGTCCTTGGCGTCCTCGAGCCTCGTGATGGCGAGCGTGTTCTCCTTGAGGACCTTCTCCGCGCGCTCCCACATGTCGATCTGCATGAGCTCGAGCACGGAGCGGAGACGGTCGGGCAGACCTTCGCGGGGCAGCTCGCGCTTCTGCCCCGTGTCCCGGCGCACGACGGTGACCATGCCCTTGGCGATGTCCCGCGGCCCGAGCTCCACGCGGACGGGGACGCCCCGCGCCTCCCAGTAGTAGAACTTCTCCCCTGGCCGCAGGTCCCGGTCGTCCAGCTTGACCCGCATCCGCTCGCGGAGTTCGAGGAAGAGGCGCTGGGCCTCCAGGAGGATCTCCTCCTGCCGGCCTTTCTCGAGAATGGGCACGACCACGGCCTGGACGGGCGCCACCGCGGGCGGGAGCACGATCCCCTTCTCGTCCCCGTGGATGGAGAGGATGGCACCGAGGATGCGCTCGCTCATCCCGTCCGTGGTCTGGTGGACGTACTTGTGCTCCCCCGTCTCCGTCTCGTACTGGACGTCGTACACCTTGGCGAAGTTGTCCTTGTACTGGTGGAACGTGGCGACCTGCAGCGCGCGGCCCGAGGGCAGCAGGGTGTCCGCGCCGAGGCTGTAGTGGGCCCCCGGGAACTTGTCCCAGTCCGGGCGGCGGGAGATGTGGTACGGGAGCGCGACGAGCCGCATGAGTCGCTCGTTGATCTGCAGGTCCTCCCGGATCTGCTGCTCCGCGTCCTCGAACGTGGCATGGGCCGTGTGGGACTCGAAGAAGTGAATCTCCCGGACGCGCATGAAGGACCGGGTCATCTTGGTCTCGTAGCGGAAGACGGGGACGATCTGGTAGACCTTGAGGGGCAGGTCCGCGTGGCTCCGGACCCAGATCTTGAACATGGGGTACATCGCGGTCTCCGACGTGGGCCGCAGGACGAGGCGGACGTCCAATTGGTTCATGCCGCCGTGGGTGACCCAGAAGACCTCCCCCTCGAACCCCTTGACGTGCTCCGCCTCCTTGTGGAACTCGGTCTCCGGGACCAGGACGGGGAAGTTCACCTCACCGTGGCCCGTGGCGTCGAACTCCTCCCGGACGGCCTGGTCGATGAGCTTCATGACGGCCCAGCCGTACGGCCGCCAGACGTTCATCCCCTTGATCGGGTACCGCTTGTCGCTGAGCTCCGCACGCTCCACGATCTCGTTGTACCAGTCGGAGAATTCCTCTTCCTTGCGCATGGGTTGCATGGCCAAGGGGAGGCTCGGATAATACCCTTACGGTGACGTCCCGACGCGACGAGGCCGCCGCGTCCCCGCGGGGCGTCGGCTCATGCGGGCGGTTTCTCGAAGGGGGCACCGCAGAAGAAGCACGTCTCGTCCGTCGCGCGGACCACGGTGCCGCAGCGGGGGCAGGCCTTGTTGCCCGCGGGAGGCGCCGCGGCGGCGGGCGGCGGTGCCCCGGCGGGCGGCGGGGAGATCGAAGGCGGTGCCGGAGGGGGCGCGGCCTTCGGGCCTCCCGGCTCCTGCCACTTCGCGTGGCGGTACGCGAGGAGGATGAACGCGGCGATGACCACGACGACGAGCAGGGCCACGTAGGCCGAGTAGGGCGTGGCCGGCACGATGTCGAACGTCCGGACCGCGGATCCGCGCAGGCCAAAGGGATTCACGACGTCCACGCGGAGGAGGGAGCCCGGCGCACTCACATCGGGGACGCTCCAGTCCACAGACGTGGCCCCGGCGGTGCCCGCGAAGAGCGGGGTCGTCGTGCCCTGGTAGGTCACGTTGACCCAGACCCGGAGGTAGGCGCCCTCGAACACGTTGTCCGTCAGGTTCCAGCGGAAGGTGAACGTCTGGCCCCCCGACAGGCTCTGCCCGACGCCCGGCGCGGTGATTGCGACGACGGGCGAGGTGGCCGCGGGCAGCCCCGGTTCGGGAGCCAGATGGAAGTCGGAGGGGGAGTTCGTGTCCGCGCAAGAGGAGGAACGCTCCAGGATCTCTCCCGGCCCGGGCGCGGGCGCGCTCCCCATGACGGTGGCCCCGGGCTGCCAGTACAGCGTGCCTCCCGCGGTCGCGTTGAACTCGACGCGGTCCACGACGATGTCCAGGCCGCCCGCCGACGCGGACGCGCCTCCTGGGTTGCGGTAGACGAGCTTGAGCGCATCCCCCGTGGGCACGACGGGCAGCGCGGGGGTCAGGTTCTCCAGGGCCTGGGCGCCCGCCGCGAGGGACCCGGTCAGGGTCTGGTTGCCCCCGTAGTACGTTCCGGGGGCGTCCACCTGGAGGTAGTAGTCGCTCAGGGACGCCGCATTCGCCGTGGGATTGCACAGCAGGACGTAGCCCGGACCCCCACGGGCGGGCTGCGTGACGACGCCCTGAATCTTGAGCGGCTGCGGCGTGCTCGCGGCGGACCCGAGATGCAGGGTCTGGGTCACCGTCCGGTCCGGATACCAGGGGAGCGTCTCCTGGTACACCTCCGCCGAGGCGGTGAAGTCCGAGGCCGCATAGACCACGGTCTCCCCGAGGTTGGCTCCCTCCTTGACCGGCGCGGGCTCCGGCGTCGTCGCATTGACCACCAGGTTGCCCGCGGTGGCCACGGCGTAGTCGCCGAGGGCGTCCGAGACGCTGGACCCGTTGGAGTAGTCCACCCCGTCGATGAACGTGCGGACCGGCGTGCCCTGAGGGAGTGGCGAGCCCGCCCGGTCGAGCGCGGTCCCCTGGGTCGTCATGGGGATGGGGGGCGGCGCCCGGGCGAGGAACACCAGGGCCGGGGTGACGAGGAGCGAGAGGACCAGGAAGAGAAGCAGGACGCGCCCGGTGCCCCCAGTCAAGGGGAGGCCCGAGCTCCGCACGGAAGCCACCGCGTGAGAGAGCCCCGGCCCGTTACTTATGCGTTTCCCAGGGGACGCCCGCGTGGACCGGAAGAGGAGCGCGCCCGGACCGGACGCGGACGCTCTCCCCGCGTGGACCGGGAAAGGTTTTAAGGATTCGGGACCATCGACGGCCCTCCGGGGCGTGGCACCAGGGCCGAGATCGTCGAGTGCGTTCCCAACTTCTCCGAGGGACGCCGCCGCGAGGTCGTGGACGCCATCGCGAACGCCATCGCCGCGGTTCCCCACGTCCGCCTCCTGGACCGGGAGATGGACGCGAGCCACAACCGGTGCGTGATCACGTTCGTGGGGGACCGCGCGTCCGTGGCCGAGGGCGCGCTGGCGGGCGCCCGCAAGGCCGTCGAGCTGATCGACATGAACGCGCACCGCGGGGAGCATCCGCGGATTGGCGCTCTGGACGTGTGCCCGTTCGTCCCCGTGGCGGGCGTGACCATGGACGACTGCGTCGCCATCGCCCGCACGGTGGGAAAGCGGATCGCGGACGAGCTCGGGGTTCCCGTGTACCTCTACGAGGCCGCGGCGACTCGGCCGGATCGTAAGGACCTTCCCAACATCCGGAAGGGCGAGTACGAAGGACTGAAGAGGGCCATCGGGACGGATCCGGACCGGAAGCCCGACTTCGGCCCCGCGAGGATGCATCCCACTGCGGGCGCCACCGTGGTCGGCGCGCGTCCCATCCTCATCGCGTGGAACGTGAACCTCGCGACGACGGACGTCCGCGTGGCCAAGCGGATCGCCAAGGCGATCCGGGAGAGCGATGGCGGGCTGCCGGCCGTGCGGGCCAAAGGCTTCGAGCTCGCGGACCGAGGGCTCGTTCAGGTGTCCATGAACATGATCGACTACCACAAGACCTCCCCGCTCCGCGTGTTCGAGGAGATCCGGAGGCTCGCGGACGCGGAGGGCGTCGCCGTCGCGGAGAGCGAGATCGTCGGGCTCGTCCCCTTGGATCCGTTGATCGAGGCCGCGACGGCCTACTTCAAGCTCGCGACGTTCCAGCGGAACCAGATTCTGGAGACTCGATTATGGGAGTGAAGGACCAGACCGTGGAGGCGTACTTGGCCTCCGTCGCAGCCGGCACGCCCACCCCGGGCGGCGGGAGCGTGTCCGCCCTCGTGGGCGCCCTCGCCGTGGCCTTGACCCGCATGGTGGGCGGCCTCGCCGTGGGCAAGAAGGGATATGAGGGGAGCCAGGAGCCGCTGCGGGGTCTGGAGGAACGCGCGGAATCGGTCCAGCGGCGTCTCGTCGCCTTGGCCGACGAGGATTCCGCAGCGTACGACCGGGTGGTCGAGGCCATGCACCTCCCGAAGACGACGGACGCGGAGCGGGCCGCGCGCGTCGCCGCGCTTCAGGCGGCGTATCGCCACGCGACCGAGGTCCCCCTGGAGACCGTGGAGCGGTGCGTCGAGGCGCTCGAGCTCGCGCGGCAGGCGGCGGAGCACGGGAACCGAGGCGCGAGTACGGACTGCGGGGTTGCGGTGCTCTTGGCCGAGGCCTCGATCCGCGGCGCGAGCCTCAACGTGCGCGTGAACCTGGCGAGCCTCAAGGACGAGGCCTACCGGGCCCTCGCGGAGGCGCGACTCGAGGCGGAACTGGCCCAGGCGCAGACCATCGGCCACGAGGCCATGGCCCTCGTGGAAGGCCGGATCTGACTCGACGCTTGGAGGGGGCGGCAAGTCTTTACGGGAGTTTCGCCCCTTCCACTTCCGCCATGGAGCGAATCAAGGCAGCGCGAGGCCCCAAGCTCCGGTGCAAAGGCTGGCGCCAGGAGGCCATCCTCCGCATGCTCGAGAACAACCTCGAGAACGCGGAAAAGCCGGAGGACCTGATCATCTACGGCGGCACGGGGAAAGCCGCCCGCAACTGGGATGCGTTCCGCGCCATCGTGGACACGCTCAAGACGCTCGGCGACGACGAGACCCTCCTCGTCCAGAGCGGCAAAGCCGTCGCCGTGTTCAAGACCACGAAGGACTCGCCTCGCGTCCTCACTGCGAACGCCCACCTCGTCCCCCGGTGGTCCAACTGGGAGACGTTCCGCGAGCTCGAGGCCCGTGGACTCACGATGTACGGCCAGATGACCGCGGGGGGATGGTCCTACATCGGGTCCCAGGGCATCGTCCAGGGGACCTACGAGACGTTCGCCGCGTGCGCTCGCGCCAACTTCCAGGGCTCCTTGAAGGGGAGGCTCGTCCTCACGGGAGGCATGGGCGGCATGGGAGGGGCGCAGCCCCTGGCCATCAAGATGAACGAGGGCGTGTGCCTCGACGTGGAGGTGGACGAGGCGCGCATCCAGCGCCGGGTGGACAACCGCTACTGCGATCTGCTCGTCCGCGACCTGGACGAGGCGCTCGAGGTGGCGCAGGATGCGGTGAAGGAGAAGAAGCCCCTCTCCGTCGGCCTGGTCGGCAACTGCGCCGAAATCCATCCGGAGCTCGTGCGCCGCGGCGTCCGCCCCGACGTGGTCACGGACCAGACGAGCGCCCACGATCCGCTCGGCGGCTACATCCCCCGCGGCTTGTCCATGAAGGAGGCGGCCGAGCTGCGCAAGGCCGACCCCAAGGAGTACGTCCGCCGCTCCAAGGAGTCCATCGCGATCCATTGCCGCGCCATGCTCGACCTGCTCCACCAGGGGAGCATCGTGTTCGACTACGGCAACAACATCCGCGGCGAGGCGAAGGACGCGGGCGTCGAGAACGCGTTCGAGTTCCAGGGTTTCGTGCCCCTGTACATCCGCCCCATGTTCTGCGAGGGGCGCGGCCCGTTCCGCTGGGTCGCGGTCAGCGGCGACCCGGAGGACATCCTGAAGACGGACAAGGTCGTCCTCAAGGAGTTCCCGAAGGATGCGACCCTGAAGCGGTGGATCGAGCTCGCGGAGACGTACCTCCCCTGGGAAGGACTGCCCGCCCGAGTCTGCTGGCTCGGGTACGGGGAGCGGGCGCGCTTCGGCGTCACAATCAACCGGATGGTCGGGTCCCACGAGTTGTCCGGTCCCATCGTGATCACGCGGGACCACCTGGATGCGGGATCCGTCGCGTCCCCCTACCGGGAGACGGAGGGCATGCGAGACGGGTCCGACGCGATCGCGGACTGGCCCATCCTGAACGCCCTCGTGAACACGGCCGCGGGCGCGGACCTCATCGCCGTGCACAACGGGGGAGGCGTGGGCATCGGCCTGTCGACCCACGCCGGGGCGCTCGTGGTCTGCGACGGCACCCCGGAGGCGGAGAAGCGCATCGGCCGCGTCCTCACCACGGACCCGGGCACGGGCGTCGTGCGCCACGCGGACGCCGGCTATCCGGAGGCCGTGCGGTTCGCGAAGGACCACGGCATCCGCATGCCGTCCCTCGAGTGATCCCGTGCCCAAGGCGCAGCGTCACCCCTGGGTCACCGTGGACGGCCTGGTCCTGCGCGACGCGAAGCTGGTCGCGGTGATCCGCCGGAACCCGCCCTTCCAGGGCATGCCCGCACTTCCCGGAGGGTTCGTGGAGCTCGGGGAGACCGTGGAGACGGCCGTGGTCCGCGAGGTGCAGGAGGAAACCGGGCTCGAAACGCGCATCCTCCGACTCGTCGGCGTGTACTCGGCCCCGTCCCGCGATCCCCGGGGGCACACGGTCAGCGCGGCCTAGGCCCTCGAGCGGATCGGCGGCGAGTTGAAGGCGGGGAGCGACGCGAAGGCGATCGCCCTCCTGGATCCCGACCACCTGCCGCCCATGGCCTTTGACCATGCGACAATCGTGGCGGACTGGCGGAGGGGTTAGAGGTCCGCGCCCGGCTTGGACCACGCCTTCTTCGCGGTTCCCGGGAGCAGACCCAGCAGGACGAGGAGCGCGGAGGAGAGGACGAGGAGCGCCACGCCGTCCGCGGTCAAGATGCCGCCGGATGGCGTCAGGACAAGCGCGGCGGCCATCGCGATGCGTCCCGCGAAGGCGCCGAGGCCCGCGTACAGCCCCGCGCGCGAACCCGCGGCCACGCTGACCCACAGGAGCCAGAGGACCACGAGGACCAGGAAGGGGAACGAGGCCAGGTTGGGCGCATAGGCCACCGTCCCCGCGGACGGTGGCGCTCCGCCGAGGACGGGGACCGTGAGCGCGGACAGGAGCGCCGCGACGACGATGAACAGGATCTGGTAGCCGCGGCCGTACCCGTATACGGCGCGGTACGCGCGGCCCACCTGGGAGGCCGGCCCCAGGGCCGCGACCGCTCGCGGGACGTCGCCGCCGTTCGCGGACGCGGCCTCGGCGACGTGGGAGCGCAGCTCCCGCAGGATGTCCTCCCGTACGCGGGGATCCATGCCCCGCATGGCGCCGCGCACCGCGTTCAGGTAGTCGTCCACGGGGCCGCCCGCGTTCATCGAACGCCCTCCAAGAGTTTCTCGGCTCCCCGCGTCATCGTATCCCATATGGCCACCGCCTCAGCGAGCGCGGTGCGGCCGCGGTCCGTCAGCCGGTAGTACTTCCGGGGCATACCGCCCTCGCCCGTCGCGGGCTCCTTCCAGTGGCTCACGACGAACCCTCGTTCCTCGAGCCTCCGGAGGGCGGGGTACAGCGTCCCTTCCTTGAGGTCGAAGAAACCGTTGGACTTCTCCCGGAGTTCGTGGAGGATTTGGAAGCCGTACTTCTCGTCCTTCGCGAGGAGGGCGAGGAGGCACAGCTGGATGGAGCCGCGCTTCAGCTCCGCGGTCCACTCGGGGGAGATCTCCGGCATGGGTTGCGCCTCGTATCCGGGGTTCGGTATTTCGGCTTTCGGGACGACGTGGAGGGAGCGGCCAGAGGACGGACATGGGGAGTCACCGGTATCGCCGCGGCGCGGAGCTTGGGCATGGTCAGGAACGGGAAAGGAGGGAAGAGGAAAAAAGAGGGGAAGGGGCGGCGCTCAGTGCTTCGGGCGCCGCGCCCTGCTCCGGAGATACAGGGCGGGGATGATGGCGACCCCTACGACCGCGACCTGTATCAGCAAGATGCCGAGTGGGGTGAGGTTGAATCCCGTGGTCAGGTTCGGCGCGAAGGACTCCGCGCTCAGGGCCGGGTCATGCACGATGGTCTGGCCCGCCGGGTAGATGAACGCGCCGTGGACGCGGAACCCGAAGAACGCCATCTCGCCGTTGCTGACCTCGATCCGGCTGCCTCCCTGGACTTGGAAGAGCATGGTCTCCGGCACGCCGTCCACGGTCACGTTGGAGGTCCAGCGGAACTCCCCGACGCGGGTGAACGGGTCGTCGAAGGTGATCCTGCCGAAGGTGTACAGGTGGGGCGCCGCAGGCGCGTCGCCCGCCGTCTCGTTGTCCAGGATCGTGGCGTTGGCTCCGTCGTCAGCCCGCTCCCGGGCGTAGGCCAGGTGGACGAAGTCCACCGTGCGGTCGGGGAAGTAGTTCCCCAAGAGGAGGTACGTCTCCAGGGCGAGCCGGTCCGTCCCGTTGACGAAGTCCCAGCCCTGGATCAGGTGGTCGTACTTGGCGCCCATCTGGACCGTCGGCCCGGAGACCGTGCGGGTCCCGAGGTAGGAGACGCTGGTGATCTCCCGAGGCGCAGTGTCTGTCACGGTGACCTGGTACCAGGGGAGGTCCACGGTCTTCGTCACCGTATCCACGGTCAGGTGGAACGTGAAAGCGACCTCGTTGAGCATCCGGTCGCCCGTCGTGTTCGCGCCGGGGATGAGCGGGTTGTACCAGGTGTACGGGAGGTCCGTGGCCTGGATCGTGAAGTTCACGTAGAACGTGCCGCCGACCGTCTCGTTGCTCTCGTCCGTCAGTGTCCACGTGCCCGTGCGGAGGTTGAGGGCCTTGACGGGCACGTTGGCCGTCATCAGGGTCGGCATTCCGCCCTCCGAGAAGAGCCCGAAGCCGTCGCTCACGTTCACCGTCTTGAACTCGATGAACCGGTCCAGGCTCTGCGCGAGGACCGTGTCCACGGGGATGCCGCGGACGGCGAGCTGCTGGCCCGAGGAGCTCACGACGTTCGCGCCGCCGAGGGTGCGCGTGTATTCCGCGAAGACGACGACGCGGTTCGGGTTCTCGGGCGTGCCGTACAGGACGCCGAAGTGGGTGTTGCCCGCGCTCACACCGACCCAGTCCCCGCCGCCGAAGCGGTCCGTCGGCGTCGGGCCGACGAACACGGGCGTGAGCTTCTGGGCCGAGGAGGTGAGGGTGTTCGAGCTGGCCGCGGCCGTCGACGCGATGCCGAGCGGGACGGCGATCATGGCCAACGCAATCAGGGTGGCTGCGATGCCTCGCATGGGGTTCCTCCTTGTTGCGGGGTCTTGCCCCGCTATCTACATAGCGACACTATGTATCGTGCCATATTTAATACCCTCGGGAACTTCTCCCACATGGAAGGCCTAAGAACCGGCCGCGGATGTACGATTCCGGTGCCCCGAACCGTCCTGCTCGACGCGAACGCGCTCCTCATGCCGTTCCAGTTCCGGATCAACCTGGAGGCGGAGCTCCGCCGCCTCCTGGGGGACGTGGACATCGTCGTGCCCACGCCCGTCCTCGAGGAGCTTCGCCTTCTGGCTACCCACGACCGGGACGCCAAGGCGGGCGAGCGCCTCGCGGCGAGGTACCGCTCCGTGGAGGGCCACGGCAGCGCGGATGACGCGCTCCTGGAACTCGGACAGGCCCTCCATGCCGTCGTCCTGACGAACGATCAGCCCCTCCTCGACCGGCTCGAGGCCCTCGGCGTGCCGCGGGCGCACCTCCGCTCCCGCAGCCACCTCGTGCTCGAAGGGCTCTGACGGCCCGGGAAAAGGCATAAACGGCGCGCGCCCCTGTCCGCCGCGGGAACGTGAAGCCGTACCACGTGGAGACCCTGAAGGGCATCGCCCTCCTCGGAGGCACGAAGGAATACGTCAACCTGTCGTCCCGCGAGCTCGGGAAGCTCATCGGCGTGAGCCAGCAGAGCGCGTCCCAGAGGATCCTCGAGTTGATCCGCGAGGGACTCGTGGCCCGGGACTTGGCCACGCGCCGCCAGCGGATCAAGCTGACGGGGAAGGGCATGGACGTCCTCCGCAAGGAGTACGCGGACTACCAGCGGATCTTCGAGATCAAGGAGACGGTGACGATCTCCGGGATCGTCTCGAGCGGCCTCGGGGAGGGCGCTTTCTACATGCGGCAGAAGGGCTACAAGGACCAGTTCCGGAAGAAGCTCTGGTTCGAGCCGTACGAGGGCACGCTCAACCTCCGCCTCCCGAGTCCGGACCTGGCCAAGCTGGAGGTCCTCCACGATTCGCCGGGGATCGAGATCAGCGGCTTCGAGGCGGGCGGGCGGACGTTCGGCGGCGCGAAGTGCTTCCTGGCCACCCTGGGCCACCTGGACTGCGCGATCATCCTGCCCATCCGCTCCCACTACGCCGAGGTGCTCGAGGTGATCTCGAAGCATTACCTCCGCGGCTCCCTGGGCCTCAAGGACGGGGACAGCGTGGAACTCATCGTGCAGCTGTGAAAAGACGGATCTGCTCCGGGCCCAGGCGGCTCAGAACCGTTTCTCCACGTACCGCAGGACGCTCTCGAAGATTCCCTTCCCGTCGCCGTACACGGGATCGCCGCCCTCCCTGCGGGTCCAGTCCGGATGCAGGTGGCGGAAGAAGCACCGCTCGGGGTGCGGCTGCACGCCGAATACGTTCCCGTCGCGGTTGCAGAGCGCCGCGATGTTGTGTGTAGTGCCACTGGGATTCCACGGATACCCAGCGTACGTCCCGCGGTCGTCCACGAAGCGGAAGACGATCTGGTCGTTGTCCCGGAGTTCCTTGAGCATCCGCTTCTCCCGGTTCCGCGGCAGGAGGAACTTCCCTTCCGCGTGCGCGGAGATGAACGTGACCACCTGGCCGTGCTTCAGGCCGCGCGTGAAGACGCAGGAGCCGCGGTTCTCCAGCTTGAGCCGGCTGGGGCGGCATTCGTAGTGGCTCGAGTCGTTCGTGGCGAGCACGGCCTCGGGTTGGTCCGTCATGATGCCGCCCAGGGCGGGGAGGAGTCCCGCCTCCACGAGAACCTGGAAGCCGTTGCACACGCCGAAGATGGGCTTGCCGGCCTTCACGAACTCCGTGAGCGGCTTGGAGAGCCGGGACCGCATCCGGGCCGCGAAGATGGTGCCCGCGCGCACGTAGTCGCCTGCCGCGAAGCCTCCCGGAATCATGAGGATGTCATAGTCGTCCAGATCGCGCCGCAGCTCGGGAGGCACGTCGCCGGTGAGCTGCTTCAGGTGAACCTTCTCGGCCTGGGCGCCCAGGTGCCGGAAGTACGCGACGGATTCCTCTTCGCAGTTCGTCCCCTCGATGAAGACGACGCCCACGCGGACGGCGGCTCGCTTCACGAGACCACGACCTGCCTGGGAATCGCTTCGTTCCAGGTCTTTCGCATGGCGGGTAGTGGCAGGGCCAACGCCTTCCTTCCGTTCCTGATCCGCAGGCTCCGGCCTCCCACACGGCCGAGGTACGCCAAGGGAACGCCCTCCATGGCGTGTTGGAAGGCGTCCTCCCTCCCCGGCGCGACTTCCACGAGCCAGCGGCCGTTGGACTCGGAGAAGAGCTGGACGTCCCAGCGCGGCGGGCCGCTGACCGCCGTGTCGAGCGCGACACCGACGTCCCCGCCGAGGCACATCTCCGCGGCCGCCACGGCGAGGCCGCCGTGGCTCAGGTCGTGGCAGGCGGCGACGGTCCCCGACGTGATGGCGGAATGCAGGTGGTCCAGGGAGGCGCGGAGCCCGCGGGGATCCGACGCGGGCACGACGCCACCGGACCGCTTCCGGAGGCGGAAGTACTCAGAGCCGCCGAACTCGTTCTCCGTGAGCCCGATCAGGAAGACCGCATCGCCCGCGCGCTTGAGGTCCGAGGTTACGCACCGCCGCAAGTCCTCTACCATGCCCACGCCCAGGATGACCGGGGTGGGCGGGGAAGGGCCCAGTGCGGACTCGTTGTACAGGGAGACGTTCCCCGACGGAATCGGCACGCCCAGGGCCTTTGCGGTCTCCCCAAGGCCGCGCACCGCCTCCCGGAAGTACCACAGCCGGTCCGGCTTCTCTGGGTTTCCGAAGTTCAAGCAGTTCGTGAAGGAGTGGGGCACGGCGCCCACGGCGGCCAGGTTGCGGCAGACCTCGTCGACCGCGGTCGCGCCACCGCGGTACGGGTCCAGGATCGTGTAGTTCGGGGTCGACGAGATGGCGATGGCCAGGGCGCGCCAGGAGTCGGGTAGCGGGCGGATCACCGCAGCGTCGCCGTGGCTCGCTTTTCCGACGACGCCTTGCATGGGCTTGAGGACGGTGGCCGCTCGCACCTCGTGGTCGTATTGCCGGATGACGTACTCCTTGGACGCGACGTTCGGAGAACCGAGGAGCCGGAGGATCGTGCCGCGGTAGTCTCGGGGCTCCGGCGGCAGCGCAGGCCCCTGGGCCGGAAGGCTCGCGGGCGGCGCGCACGGCCTCCGGTACTCCGGGCCGCCCGTGTAGAACTCGATGTCCATGTCCAGGACGAGCTCCCCGTGGTACTTGACCCGCGTGTGCTTCTGCGGGATCACGTGCCCGATGACCGTGGCGGGCACGTCGTACAGGTCGAAGATCTGCAGGACGGCGTCCACGTTCTGCGGCGCGACCGCGAGCATCATCCGCTCCTGGCTCTCGGAGACCCAGATCTCCCACGGCGAGAGGGCCTGTTCCTTGAGCGGCACCTTTTCCAGGTCCACCTCGGCACCGAACCCGCCCGCCAGGGCGAGCTCCCCGACGACGCAAGAAAGGCCGCCTCCCCCGAGGTCCTTGAGGCCGTCCAGGAGGCCGCGCTGGGCCGCCTCGATGCATGCGTGGATCAGCGGCTCCTTGAGGATCGGATCGCCCAGCTGGACCGCCCCGCCCTCCCACTCGTGGACCGCCTTCTCCGTGAGGTCGATGCTCGCGAACGTGACGCCATGGATGCCGTCCCGCCCGGTCTTGCCGCCGCACAGGATGAACACGTCCTCGAGGGACTTCACGCGGTTCTTCACAATCTGGGACTTCTTGCCGAAGCCCACGCACGCGACGTTCACGACGATGTTGCCCACGAAGCCTTCGTCGAACGCGATGCACCCCGCGACGGTCGGGATGCCCACCCGGTTCCCGTAGTCCCGAATGCCCGCGACGACGCCGCCGAACAGGTACTTGGGGTGCTTGATCCCCGGCGGGAGCTTCTCCCGCGGGAAGTCCAGGGGGCCGAAATGGAGTGGGTCCGCCAAGGCGATGGGCTGCGCACCCATGGCGAGCACGTCGCGCAGGATGCCGCCGATCCCCGTGTTCGCGCCGCCGTACGGCTCGATGGCGGAGGGGTGGTTGTGGCTCTCGATGCGGAGGGCGTACGCGTGGTCCTGATCGAACTCAACCACGCCGGCGTCGCCGCGGTCGATGACGTACGGCGCCTGGACGGGGAAGATGTACTCCCGGAGGAAGACCTTGGAGGACTTGTAGCAGCAGTGCTCGGACCAGGCCTGGCCGAGCGCCTGGAGTTCCACGTCGGTTGGCTTTCGGCCCTCCTTGCGGAAGTACTCTTGGATCGTCCGCATCTCGCCGACGCTGAGCGCCAGACCCATCCCGTCGCTGATCTGCGCGAGCTCCTCGTCCGACGCGTCGGCGAGGAGGACGTCGTGCAGGGGGAACGGGAGGTCCCGCGCGCGGTACCGCTCCGTCACCTCGTCGCCCCAACCAAGGGAAGGACGGAGGATACATTAGACTTCGCGTCGGCCGACGCACGCCCGCGCCTGCGGGACAGCAACTGCCGTGGCCGGGGACGCTCTTCCGGGGCGAGTTGCCACCGTTTGGTGGTAACGGATTCCCGCGAGGCGGTGTTTCACGGTGTCCCAGCTGCGGATGTACCCGGCCAAGGATGGGGAGCTGGACGCGTTCGTGCAGGAGTGGAAGGCGGGCGTGCTGCCGCTCCAGTGCCGCTTCGAATTCCGGGTCGAGGGCGCCTGGTCCATCCGGGAGACGGGCGAGTTCATCTGGATCATCTCCTACGATGGCCCGGAGGGATTCGAGACCTGCGACGCAGCCTACTGTGCGTCCCCGGAGAGGAACGCGCTCAGCCCCGATCCGGCGCAGCACCTCGGCCACACGGACACGCGGCTCATTACGTCGGTCCTTCCGTGATTGGAAGCCCATCCGCAGGGCGCCGCCCCATCTTTAAATACGGCGGCGCGTCTTTTCCGCGCACGGACGGAGGGCGAGGTCCCCCGTCCCGAGGGGAGGCGGATGGGAAAGGAAGACCGCGACCAGTGGATTGTGAAGTGTCCCAAGTGCGGCCGGGTCAACGGCTCCTGCCGCCACGTGTCCCGCGAGGACGTCCGGCGGATTGTGCGCCTCCTGAAGGCAGGCGTGGAGGTCTTCCCCGCGGACGAGGACGACGAGCCCGAGACGCCGGAGCCCCATGCTCACGAGCCCACGCACCTGGCTCACGTCATCAAGCCACGCTTCGGATGGTCCGACCTGGTCCTGGCGCCGGCGACCCGGGAAGCCCTGGAGGACGCGCTCACGGAGCTGCGGCACAAGCACCTCATGTACCAGGGATGGGGCCTCCGCAGGGTCGTGAAGAAGACCAAGGGGCTCTCCCTCCTCTTCGCGGGCCCGCCGGGCACGGGCAAGACCATGGCCGCGGAGGCCCTCGCCCACGAGCTCGAGCGCCCCCTCCATGTGGTCAACTACGCCCAGCTGGAGAACATGTGGGTCGGCGAGACGGAAAAGAACGTGGAGAGGGTCTTCGCGAAGGCCGCGGAGGACGGCGCGGTCCTCTTCTTCGACGAGGCCGACGCCGTGTTCTTCCGGCGCGGTTTCATGACCGCGCCCTGGATGAACCGGGACGTGAACGTGCTCCTGGATCACATCGAGAATTTCCCGGGCGTCGTCATCCTGGCCACGAACCTCGCGAGGATGCTCGATCGCGCGCTCGACCGCCGGATCGACATCGCCGTGGAGTTCCCCATCCCGGGCGCCGTCCAGCGGGCGGAGATCTTCCGCCGGTGCGTCCCGAAGCAGGCGCCCCTGGCCAAGGACGTGGACTTCACGGTCCTCGCGCAGCGTTACGTCCTGAGCGGCGGATCCATCCTGAACGTCGTGCGCCAGGCCATGCGCACCTCCCTCCGGCGCGGCGGGCGTCATCGGATCACCCAGGAGGACTTCCTCCGGGCCGCGGAGCGGGAGTCCAAGAAGGGCACGCTCCTCGCCCAGGACCACCTGGCCCCGAGCCTTCGCCAGGAAGGGATCCGCGGCTACGCCTAGACTCCGGCTACGGTCGCCCGCGGGCGGATCGCCCGCGCGGCTTCGTGGCGGTCCCGGACGGCGGGGCCTCCTCGACCGAGATCGTGTAGTCGTGGATGACCGGGTTCGCGAGCAGCCGGCGGCACATCTCCTCCGCCGCGCTCCGTGCCTCCTCCGGATCGGCCGCGTCCACGTCCACCAGGAAGAGCTTCGCGCTGTGCACCCCGCGGATCCCCTTGAACCCGAGGAGGCCCAGGGCCTTCCGGACGTTTTCGCCCTCGGGGTCCGTGACCCCCCTCTTCAGGTCCACCTCGATTCTCACGCGCGTCATGGTCGGCCCCCAGGCAGGGGATGCCCCCTCCCCTCTTAGCCCTTTTCCGGGGCGCCTCCCCTCCGGGGCGTGGTTGCCCCCGTGAAGAATGGGGACGAAACCATTTTATCGTCCATCCCACGCATGCCCCGCGGAGCCCATCCCCATGATCCCCACAAGCGACGGCCACCAGGGGGAGCAGACCCTCCTCACCACGCGACCGACGCGGTACATCGCGTTCCACTACTACCTGCTCGCCCTCCTGTCCCTCATCCTGGCCCCTCTCCTCTACTTCCACCCGTTCATCTTGGACGCCATCCCCCGGTACACGATCGGACCCGTGACCACGGGCGACATCCTCCTCGTGGTCTTCCTGTTCCTCGCCCTCTACAGCTTCGTCCGGGCGGAGCTCAAGCGCGCGACGACGTTCTACGTAATCACGGACAACAAGATCATCCGCCGCGACGGGATCCTGAGCAAGAACACCCAGATGATCCCGTACACCCAGCTCGAGCGCGTGGACCTGAACCAGAGCCTGGGGCAGCGGATCCTGCACATCGGGACCGTGGTCGTCGACACGGGGGACGACACGATGAAGATCGACCACATCCCCCACCCGGAGAAGGTCCAGCAGC
>OFHG01000226.1_pt1 | contig 24599 bp, 27 predicted proteins | sample 1521931 | NCBI WGS metagenome assembly OFHG01 (sample SAMEA2468438, study PRJEB22500) | soil metagenome | biome: Glassland; feature: Farmland; material: Clay | place: Australia | collected 2013-01-31 | depth 0.55 m
CGGCCTGTTGATCCCCAAGACATCGAGCCGCGCCATCACCTCCCCGGCCGGCACCGCCGATACCATGGAGGTGCTGGCCAAGGTCGAGATCGGCCCCAAGCGCATCAGCGACATCGTGCACGCGCTGCGCGGCTGCATGGTCTGGGGCGGCACCGCCAAGCTGGCGCCGGTCGACGACATCCTGATCGCCGTGGAGCGGCCGCTGGGCATGGACTCGCTGGGGCAGATGGTGGCCTCGATCCTGTCCAAGAAGATCGCCGCCGGCTCCACGCACCTGCTCGTCGACATCCCGGTCGGCCCCAGTGCCAAGGTGCGTGAGATGCGCGAGGCGCTGCAGCTGCGCAAGCTGTTCGAGTACGTCGGCGACCGCAGCGGTCTGCACCTGGAGGTCATCATCACCGACGGCCGCCAGCCTGTGGGGCGCGGCATCGGCCCGGTGCTGGAGGCACGCGACGTGCTGCAGGTGCTGCAGAACGACCCGGACGCCCCGAACGACCTGAGGCAGACGGCACTGCGCCTGGCCGGGCGCGTCATCGAGTTCGACCCGGATGTGCGCGGCGGCCAGGGCTACACCATCGCCCGCGACATCCTCGATTCCGGGCGTGCCATGGCCAAGCTGGGCGCCATCATCGACAGCCAGGGGCGGCAGGCCGCCGGCATTCTGCCCGGCTCGCTGAGCTTCGAGATCACGGCGACGCGCGACGGCGTCGTCACCGACATCCACAACCAGATCATGGCGCACATCGCGCGCCTGGCCGGTGCGCCGATGGACAAGGGTGCGGGCGTGGATTTGATGAAGAAGCTCGGCGATGCGGTGGCCAGGGGCGAGGTGCTGTACCGCGTGCATGCCGAGCACACGACGGACCTCGAATTCGCGCGCGACGAGTGCCGGCGGCACAATGGCTACACCATCGGTGCCCCCGAGGACATCTCCGCCGACACCTTCGGTCTGTGATGCTCGTCCTCGGCTTTGGCGAGTACGTGGACGCCGGCCGGCGGCTGGCGGATACCCTTTCCAGCCCGTTCGCCGAGGTCGACGTGCACGCCTTCCCGGACGGCGAGCACAAGCTGACGCTGCCGCTGCCGCTGCCGGAACACGTGATCGTCTGCCGCAGCCTGTTCGACCCGAACGCCAAGCTCATCGACCTGTTGCTGCTCTCCGCCACTGCCCGCAGCCTCGGGGTGAGGCGCCTGGATCTCGTCGCCCCCTACCTGTGCTATATGCGCCAGGACATCGCCTTCCACCCGGGTGAGGCGGTCAGCCAGCGCATCATCGGCAGGCTTCTGGCCGATGGCTTCGACACCGTCATCACCGTTGATCCGCACCTGCACCGCACCGCGCGTCTATCGGAGGCGGTGCCGGCCGGGCGCGCCGTGGCGCTGACGGCGACCGGGGCGATGGCTGCCTACCTGGGCCGGGATCGCTACAGGGACGCGGTGCTGATCGGCCCGGATGCCGAGTCACGGCAGTGGGTGGCCGCCATCGCCGGGAAGACCGGCCGGGCCTACGGGGTGGCGCAAAAAACGCGCACGGGCGATCGGGACATCGCCATGGCGCTGCCGGACATCGATGTGCGCGGGAAGCACGTCGTCATCGTCGACGACGTCATCAGCACCGGACGCACCGTCGCCGTCGCCGCGAAGCTGTTGCGGCAGGCCGGCGCCGCAGGCGTGGAGGCGCTGGTCACGCACGTGCTGCCGGGCGCGGATGCCCAGGCGGCGCTGCGCGACGCCGGGGTGGAGACGCTGGTGAGCTGCGACAGCATCCCGCATGCGAGCAACCGCATCGAACTGGCCGGCCTGCTCGCCGATGCCGTCATGGACAGCGAACGGGATGCCCAACAGCGCCATTGACCTGAGCGTCAACCTGCTCGGCGGCGTCGGGCTGTTCCTGCTTGGCATGCACCTGATGACCGAGGGGCTGAAGCTGGCCGCCGGCGACGCCCTGCGCACCATACTCGCGCGCTCCGCCGCCACCCGCCTGCGCGGGGTGCTGTCCGGGGCCATGATCACGTCCTTGGTGCAGTCCTCCAGCGCCGTCACCGTCGCCACCATCGGCTTCGTCAATGCGGGGCTCTTGAGCCTGTCGCAGGCCGTGGCCATCACCTACGGCTCGAATATCGGCACCACCATGACCGGCTGGCTGGTCGCCGTCATCGGCTTCCATTTCAAGGTGCAGCTGTTCGCGCTGCCGGCCATCGGCATCGGCATGTTCATGCGCCTGATCTCGGGCAGGCAGCGCCTGGTCGCCATCGGCGAGGCACTGGCCGGCTTCGGCATTTTCTTTCTCGGCATCGAGATGTTGCGCGCCGGCTTCGTCGGCCTGGATCAGCACCTGCCGCTGGCCTCCGATGGTGCCATCGGGCCGGCCGAGCTGCTGCTGTTCGTCGGCAGCGGCTTTGTGATGACGGTCATCACGCAGTCCTCGAGTGCGGCCATCGCCCTGGTGCTGACGGCGGCCGGTTCCGGCGTGCTGGCGCTGGAGGCGGCCGCGGCCATGGTCATCGGCGCCAATATCGGTACCACGAGCACCGCCGTCATCGCCGTCATCGGCGCCACCCCGAACGCCCGGCGCATGGCCGCCGCGCACGTGCTGTTCAACGTCATCACCGGCATCGTGGCACTCGTCATCCTGCCCGCCCTGCTGGCCCTGCTGCACCTGCTGCAGACAAGGCTGGCGTTCGCCTCCGGGGCGCCGATGCTGCTGGCGCTGTTCCATACCACCTTCAACCTGCTCGGCGTGGCCCTGATGTGGCCGTTCACCGGCCGCCTGGTGCGGCTGCTTGAGGGCCGGTTCCGGCCCAAGGAGGGCGAGGAGGCCAGGCCCCGCTACCTGGATGCCAATGTCGCCGCCACGCCGGTGCTGGCACTGCAGGCACTGACGCTGGAGCTTGCGCATATCGGCAGCATCGTGGCGCGCGTGGCGCGCGCCGTGCTGGGCGGCACGGCGCAACCGGTGCAGATCGCGCGCGATGCGGCCGCCATCACCCAGCTGATCGATGCCGTCGGCGATTTCACGGCCCTGATGCGCCGCGCCGTCCTGCCCGCATCCCTGGCCGGGATCCTGCCCAATGCCATCGGCATCTCCCGCTATTACCGCGACAGCGTCGACCTGGCCCAGGCCGTGCAGCGGCTGGACCCGGCCCTGGCCCCACAGATCGCCGAGGCGGCGGCGCATTTCCGCGCCGAGGCGGCCGCCCTCGTCGATGCCGCCGTCGCAGAGCCCTTCGACGAGGCGGGGGCGGCCGAACGCATGCAATCGCTGGCGCGCCAGTACCAGGAGCTGAAGAGCCAGGCCCTGGCCGCCGGCAGCCTCGGGCACGTGCCGGTGCGCCAGGTGGGGGAGCTCGTCGAGGCCTTCAAGGACATCGAGCGCATGGACGACCACCTCGTCAAGGCCGCGCGTATGCTCGCGGCCATGCGTGCCGTGGCCGCCAACCGGCCGGCGGCACCCGATCCCGCCCCCGCAGCCGCCGGCGGCGATTGACGGAGGATTGGCGGAGGCACATCGTTCACCGATGCAGCGATTCATGCAGGCCCGCCGATGATCCGCGAGGCCACGCTCAACGATATCCCCGCCCTGGTGGACTTGGAGAACCGCTGCTTCGACAGCGACCGCCTGTCCGAGCGCAGCTTCCGCCACCTGCTGAAGAAGGGCAATGCCGCCTTGCTCGTCGACGCGCACGCGGGGCGCTTGCGCGCCTATATCCTGGTGCTGTTCCACCGCAACACCTCGATGGCGCGCATGTACTCCTTCGCCGTGGATCCGGAGCACCGCGGCCGGGGCCTGGCGAAGGCGCTGATCGCCGAGGCCGAGCGCGTGGCGCTGGCCCGCGGCGTGGTGTCGATGCGCCTGGAGGTCCGGTCCGACAACGCCGCCGCCATCGGCCTGTACCAGTCGATGGGCTACCGCCAGTTCGCCGTCCACCCGGACTACTACGAGGATCACATGGACGCCCGGCGCATGGAGAAGGCGCTGGCGCCGCACCTGTCGGCGCACCGCACGCCGGTGCCGTTCTTCGCCCAGAGCCTCGAATTCACCTGCGGCCCGGCCTGCCTGATGATGGCGATGAAGGCGCTGGCCCCGGACCTGGCGCTCGACCGCATGCTGGAGCTGAGGCTCTGGCGTGAGGCGACGACGATCTTCATGACCTCCGGCCACGGCGGCTGCGGCCCGTACGGGCTGGCCCTGTCCGCCTACCATCGCGGCTTCGATGTGGCCATGTACGTGCGCTACGACATCGAGATGTTCACCCATTCGGTGCGCAACGAGGAGAAGAAGGAGGTCATCCGCATCGTGCACGAGGACTTCATGCGCGAGATCGATGCCGCCCCCGGCATCACCGTGTGCGAACGGCCGATTACGCTCGCCGAGATGGAGGCGGGCTTCCGTGAGGGAGCCATCCCGGTGGTGCTGATCAGTTCCTACCGCCTGACCGGCGACAAGTCGCCGCACTGGGTCGTCATCACCGGCTTCGACGAGGGCTTCGTCTACTTCAACGAGCCGTACGTGGACGTCGACGAGGGCGAGACGGAAACGACCTGCATCGGCATCCCCATCCCCAGGGCCGAGTTCGAGCGCATGACCCGCTACGGCAGGAGCCGCCAGCACGCCACGCTGATGATCACCCAACGGGGGAAGACATGACCGTCCGCCATACCATCATCGTCGACCATCTGCGCGACTGGCGTTGGGATGTCGAGGGGCTCAACGTCATCACCGCCAACGACTACCTGGCGCATCGCGAGAAGCCGGCCAAAAGACCGGCGCGCATCGTCAACCTGTGCCGGCGCTACACCTATCTCAGTGGAGGATATTACTGCTCGCTGCTGGCGGAGGCGCGCGCCGACCTGCCGATGCCGACGGTGGCGGACATCCTCGACCTGTCGCGCCAGAGCCTGTACGCCTTCGCCCTGCCCGAGCTCGACCGCATGCTGGCCCAGACATTGAAGCGCCTGGCCGAGCCGCCCGACACCGACTTCGACCTGTACATCTTCTTCGGCCATGCCGACGACAGGCGCTTCCACCGCCTGGCCGCCGAGGTCTTCGACGTATTCCGCTACCCGCTGCTCAAGCTGCGCGTCGTCCGCGCCAAGCGCTGGAAGATCAAGTCGATCCGGCCCATGGGCCTGCACCAGGTCACCACGGCACTCGCCCCATACTTCGAGGCCTGCCTGCGCAGCTATACGCGCGTGCCGCGCCGGCGCCGGCCGGACCGCAAGCCTGCGCTGTACGACCTGGCCATCCTGGTCAACCCGAACGAGGCGCTGCCGCCGTCGAACGAGGCGGCGCTGCGCCGCTTCGTGCGCACCGGCCAGGAGCTGCGCATGGACGTGGAGCTGATCACGTCGCGCGACTACCACCGCATCGCCGAGTACGACGCCCTGTTCATCCGGGAGACGACGGCCCTGGACCACCACACCTTCCGCTTTGCGCGCAAGGCCGAGGCCGAGGGCATGCCCGTCATCGACGATCCGCGCTCGATCCTGCGCTGCACCAACAAGGTCTACATGTGGGAGCTGTTGCACGGCCGCTCGCTGCCCACGCCCAAGACGTTCGCACTCGACCGCGCCACCTTCGACGATGCGGAGCTTGCCAGCGTCGAGTCCATCCTCGGCTATCCGATGGTGCTGAAGATCCCGGACGGCTCGTTCTCGCGCGGCATGTATAAGGCGGAAAACCGTCAGCAGGTGCGCGAGGCGGCGGCAAAGCTGTTCGCGCGCTCGCGCCTGATCCTGGCCCAGGAGTTCATGTACACGACCTTCGACTGGCGCATCGGCATATTAAATGGCGAGCCGCTGTATGCCTGCCAGTACACGATGCCCAGGGGCCACTGGCAGATCGTCAACCACCGCGCCGACGGCAGCATCGTGGCCGGCGGCTTCGAGACCTATGCCGTCCAGCATGCACCGGCCGAGGTGGTGAGCCTGGCCACCCAGGCGGCATCGTTGATCGGCAACGGCCTGTACGGGGTGGACCTGAAGCAGAACGAGCGCGGCGTGTTCATCATCGAGATCAACGACAACCCGAACATCGACGCCGGGGTCGAGGACAAGGTGCTGAAGAGCGAGCTTTACGCCAAGATCATGCGCGAATTCATCCGCCGCATCGAGGCCTCGCGCAGCGCCTAGTTGCGGTCTCTCGGTGTTCATCCGGGGTACAAAACCGTTTCCTGTTCTTTCTTGCTCAGCCAAGAAAGAACAAAGGGCGGCATTTTGGTCGCAAGGCCGGCGTGTTTTCCGCCGGGCAGGCGGGTTGGAAAGCAGAACCCCCCGTGAACGGCTAGGCGCGTGTCATGCCTGCCAGTGCCTGCATGATGCACTGGCGGGAGCGGAACAGCACCGACTGCTGCCAGTCGGGAGATGCCGGGTAGAAGTGCCGGCGCATGCACGCCTTGATCGCCCGCACCTGTTCATGATGCCAATCCACCGCTCCCTGCGCGTGCAGCCAGTGGTCGGCGCGCAGGGCGGCGATCATCGAGGCGAAATCGTAGGTGCCGAACTCCAGCGCCACAAATACCAGGGGCTCGCCGACAAGATCCTGCCAGCCGTAGTCCGACAGCCCGAACTTGGCCACGGAGCTGGAGGTGCCGAGCGCCGGCTCGGTCAGCGATTCCCCGTACCAGTCCCTGGCCCGCTGCACGCCGCCGCTTCCCGGCGCATGGTCGCAGATCGGCTCCCCGTAGCCGAAGGGCCCGAGCCCGGTGTGGAAGTCGATGACGGCCACGCACCGCCTTTGCACCAGCCTGTAATCGGCGACGATGGCCTCGGTGACGCGCCGCGACCAGGTCGGTGCCGTGCCCCCAAAGAACAGGCCGTGGGCATCAAGGTACTGGCCGCCCGACAGCGCCCGCTCGAAGGCCACCCGCCCGTGCCGGGCCTCGAAGGCCGTGAGCCTGGCGTCGGCGGCGGCGATGGCTTCGGGCGACAGGCCTGCCGGCACGATGGCATCGTGCAACGCCTCGTAGCCGGGGTTGGCCGGCAGGGACGTGCCGAAATCGACGAAGTTGCGGTTCAGGTCCACCCCATCCTCGTTGACGCGCCTGAGCCAGGCGAAGCCGTGCGGGTTGATGGCGTGGATCAGCAACACGGCGGTGTCGTCGGGAAGGATGGGCAGGTTTCCGAGGAAATCGACCTGGGCGCCCGAACCGCAGAAGCCCTCGACCCCGTGCATGGCCGATTGCAGCACCAGCACGCGCGCGGCATCGACGGGGCCCAGCCAGGCGGTGTCGGTGGACAGCTCCTCGCCCTCGGGCCCGGCCAGCGGGTGCAGATAGCTGTCCACGATGGCCCCGGCGCCATCGGCGGCATGGACGAAGGCGGCGCGCGCCGCGGCATAGCTGCCCGCAAAGGCGCCTGTGTCCAGCGCATCCAGCCAAGCATCGGCTCGCATCGACGCATCATGCGGCCGCACAATCCCGCTTGGCAAGCGGACGCCTGTTCCATCTATACTGTCGGTCGTGCAGCAGGGGGGAATTGCGATGAACGACAAGGCCATGGCCTTCGATGTGCCTGGCATGCGGCCGCTTTCCTGGCATGCGGCGCTCGGGGCGCCGCAGGCGGTCATGCAGTTCCCCGATCCGATTGATGAACAGATCGCGGCCCTGGCCGCGCACTTCGGGCTGCACGAGCTGCAGGTCAAGGATATCCGCAATCCCCGGCACCCGGCGAGGCTGTTCAAGCTGGCCAAGGGCCAGCTGTTGATCCTGCGCCTGCCGCGCGAGAAAGACGAGCGCCTGCAACTGACCAGCGTATCGCTGCTGTTCGACGGGAAGCTGTGCGCCATCGTCTGGTCCGAGCCCGGCGAGGCCATCGTGCTCCGGCAGTTGGGAGGGGTGGACATCCACGACGCCGTCTGCCGCGCCGTGCACGCGCTGACCGAGCGCCTGTTCGCGCTCCTGGCGCCGATGCTGGAGGACGTCGATGGCATGGAGGACGCCTGCTTCGAGGACATCGAGCATGCCGACATGGCGGGGCTTTTGACCATGCGCCAGAACTTGGCGGTGCTGGCGCGCGGCGCCCGCAACAACGCCATCGCCCTGGAGCCGCTGCAGGCACAGGGGTCTCTCGCCGGCAACCCCTACCTGAGCGACGCCTGCGAGCATATGCAGCGCGTGGCCGTGCGCGCCGAGTCCACCAGCGAACACCTCTTGGCGGTGATGCAGGCCCTGCAGTCGCTGCTCGGCCAGCGCATGAACGAGACGATCAAGGTGCTGACCATTATCACCGTGGTGCTGAGCCCGCTGGCGATCATCACCGGCATCTTCGGCATGAACTTCGAGCATATGGGCGTGCTCAAATGGGGCTGGGGCTTCTCCGCCTCGCTGGTGCTGATGGCGATGATCGCGGGCCTCCTGGCCTGGGTGTTCAAGCGCAAGGGCTGGTGGTGACCACCGCGATTTCAGCGCCCATTTCAGCGCCGATTGCAGCAATCCTGGCCGGCCTCTAACATCGGCCCGCAATCGATTTCCCCGGAGGTGGGCATGGCTAGCATCCTGATCATTGGCGCCGGCGGCGTCGGCCGCGTCGTGGCACACAAATGCGCACAGCTGCCCGAGGTGTTCTCCGCCATCACCCTGGCCAGCCGCACGCAAGGCAAATGCGATGTCATCGCCGCCGAGATCATGGAGAAGACAGGGCGGTCCATCGACACCGCGAGCGTGGACGCCGATTCGGTGCCCCAGCTCGTGGCCCTGATCCGGCGCGTGGCCCCGGCCATGGTCATCAACGTGGCTCTCCCGTACCAGGACCTGACCATCATGGACGCCTGCCTGGCCACCGGCGTGCATTATCTCGACACCGCCAACTACGAGCCCTTGGACGAGGCGAAGTTCGAGTACAGCTGGCAGTGGGCCTACCGCGACCGCTTCCGGGATGCGGGCCTGATGGCCCTGCTCGGCTCCGGCTTCGATCCGGGCGTCACCAATGTGTTCTGCGCCCATGCCCTGAAGCACCATTTCGACACCATCCACACCGTGGACATCCTCGACTGCAACGGCGGCGACCACGGGTATCCGTTTGCCACCAACTTCAACCCGGAGATCAATATCCGCGAGGTCACGGCCAACGGCCGCTACTGGCAGGATGACCAATGGGTCGAAACGAAGCCCATGCAGCTCAAGCGGGCCTTCGACTTCGAGGCGGTGGGCGAGAAGAACATGTACCTGCTCTACCACGAGGAGCTGGAATCGCTGGCCGTGCACCTGCCGGGGCTCACGCGCATCCGCTTCTGGATGACCTTCGGCGATGCCTACCTCAAGCACCTGGAGGTGTTCCGCAACATCGGTCTCGACTCCATCGAACCGATCGACTTCCAGGGCCACAAGATCGTGCCCATCCAGTTTTTGAAGGCGCTGCTGCCCGATCCGGCGTCCCTGGGTCCGCGCACCAAGGGCAAGACCAATATCGGCTGCATCGTCACCGGCAGCAAGGGCGGCAGCGCCCCCTTCACGCGCTACATCTACAACATCTGCGACCACGAGGAAGCGTACAGGGAGACCTTTGCCCAGGCCGTCTCCTACACCACCGGCGTGCCGGCGATGATCGGCGCCATGATGATGCTCACCGGCAACTGGATGCGCCCCGGCGTATGGAACATGGAGCAGTTCGACCCCGATCCGTTCATGGCCGCCCTGAACTCCCACGGCCTGCCCTGGAAGGACATCGCCTTCCAGCCGCTGGACGACATCTCGCCTCCGGCGTGATGATTGACTTGCAACGGCCTCGGAGCTTCCTGCCCTCGGCCTTCGCCGCTGCGCAAGAGCGCGGTCTTGCTCCGCTTACGGCCTCGTTCCGCTCCGCCGCCGCCCATCCCTGGGCGGAATTTCGAGCCTTCCACCCCGCTTGCCGGAGCGCCGCATGGGCGGGGCTGGCGAACGGATCAGCGCAATATGTTGCGCCCGTTCGCGGACCGGCCAGGCGGATGAAGCGCCGGCCTCGCGGGCAGCCTTCTTTGGTTCTTTCTTGGCTGAGCAAGAAAGAACAGAGTTTGGTTTTTGGGCTGTAGGACCGTGAGGAGAATGAGATGAGCGACATCCCGGCCTGGATCAAGAAAGCGCCGTCGCCGGCCTACGTGCTGGAGGAGGCCAAGCTCCGCGCCAACCTGGAGATCATGAAGCGCGTGCAGCAGGAATCAGGGTGCACCATCATCCTGGCGCTGAAGGGCTTCGCCATGTGGTCCGCCTTTCCCCTGGTGCGCCAGTACCTGCCCGGCTGCACCGCCTCCTCCCTGTACGAGCTCAAACTCTCCCACGAGGAGTTTGCGGGAGAGAGCCATATCTATTCCGCGGCCTACCGCGAGGACGAGTTCGACGAGATCCTGTCCATGGCCGGGCACGTGGTGTTCAACTCCGTGCACCAGTGGCAGGCCTTCGGCCCGAGGGCGCTCGCCGCCGGCCGCTCCTGCGGCATCCGCGTCAATCCCGGCATCGCCGAGGTCGCCACGGATCTGTACAACCCCTGCTTCACCGGCTCGCGCCTGGGCGTACGCCCGGAGCACCTCACGGGCGCCGATCTCTCGGGCCTGGACGGCCTGCACGCGCACGCGCTGTGCGAGAACGGCGCCCAGTCCTCGGTGGCCCTGATCGATGCCGTCGAGCGCAAGTTCGCCGCCTACCTGCCGAACCTCAAATGGGTCAACTTCGGCGGCGGGCATCTGATGACGCGCGAGGGCTACGACCTGGAGCTATTGATCGAGCGCGTGCGCTCCTTCCGGGAAAAATGGGGCCTGGATGTGTACCTGGAGCCCGGCGGCGCCGTGGCCTGGCGCACGGGCCCCTTGATCGCCTCGGTGCTCGATATCGTGCCGACCGACTCGCTGCCCGTGGCCATCCTCGACATCTCCGCCACCGCCCATATGCCGGACGTGCTGGAGATGCCCTACCGCCCCGCCGTCACCGAGGCAGGCGAGGCCAACGAGAAGGCCCACACCTACCGCCTCGGCGGCACCTCGTGCCTCGCCGGAGATGTCATCGGCGACTACTCCTTCGACGAACCGCTGGAGGTGGATTCAAGGCTGGTGTTCGAGGACATGATCCACTACACGATGGTCAAGACGACGATGTTCAACGGCGTGCGCCACCCGGACATCGCCATCCTGCGCGAGTCAGGCCGCCTCGATGTTATCCGCCGCTTCACCTACGAGGACTTCAAGAACCGCCTGTCCTGAACGCCGCGGCCACCGGGGTAATCCGTCACCGCCTGGGGTGCACAGATAGCACTGCGTATTCCCGGCAATCAAACCTAGCGTGGAAATCTGACGGATGGTGGGGGTATAGTCAGGATGAATACCGACAAGCCTTACGCGGCGGAAATACCAGCCACCGGCAGCATCAAGCGCGCAGGCACGGTGATGGTGATTCTTTGCGCCGTCCTGACGATGGCATGGATCGTCACCCACAAGAAATCTCATCATCCCGGCCCGCAGACGGCGGCCTCCCGCGCCGTGAGCATGTGCGAGCAGGCAGTGCGCCGGACGGCATCCCACCCCGCTTCGGTTAGCTTCAGCGAGTTCGGCAGCCAGCCGCCCACGAAGATGCAAGACGGCAGCTATCAGGATCGCATGGCGTTCGAGGAGAAGGATGCCTTGGGGGATTCCATCGCCAAGGAGGCGATCTGCACGGTGAAGGATGGGAAGCTGCAGTCATTCAAGGAACCCAAACCCTAACAGGGAAGCGATGCAACCCTGGCCCGTCTGGCCGCCCGCAACTAAACGGTCTGTTCCCCGGGCTGTGCTTTCAGGAATGCCGGGGCGGTCACGTAGAAATTCAGGAACTTCCATTTCCCCGCCTGCAGGATCAACCGCACCTTGATATCCACCGTGCCGTTGGCGAACACGGCCTTGACCACATAGGCGGCGATGGTCGCTTTCCCACTCGGCAGGTTGTAGGAGATATTGGACTCACCCTGCACATTGCCGAAGCTCTGCATGGCGCCCAGGGACGATAGTTTGTGGAACATCCGGTCGAGCTGTCCCGGATGCTTGCGAAACTCCTGCAGCAACTGCGGCGATGCCCGCTTCAGCAGCGCCTGCTTCGACCAGGTAGACACGATGGCCGGCACGTTCGCCCTCACGTAGGCCTCGCTCGATGCATCGAGCGCCTTGGCCTTGTACATGGCATAGGATCCGACCCCAATGACCGCCAGCACCAGGAGAAGGACCAGCGACCCAACCACCGAAAGAAGCCTTCTCATGCAAACCCTCCTGAGATCGATGGGCCGTCATCCGGCACTTCAACATGCACCCGCACGCCGTCCCACCCTTCCGGTTTATATAGATCACAAGCGAGAATGCAAAAACCGCCATCGACGCATTCAGCGCAACGCAGTCGACGCTGGCATCGTCTATCATGATCGGCGGACTTCATCACACGATGAGTCCTTGGAGGTTTGGAAAAATGAAAAGGAAAAATCTGTTCGTACTTGTCATGTTCTCAACCCTGTTGCTGGCCCTCGGCGCCTGCAGCAAGGGCCAGGAGAGCAAGACGGCATCGACCCCGGCCGCATCATCAAGCGCCGAAACCGGCTCCGTAAGCATCCTGACGCCCAAGGACGGCGCCGTGCTCGCCAGCGGCTCGGGGGTCAAGCTGACCTACAATGTGCACCTGAGCCCCACCGGCAATCACCTGCATATCTATGTCGACGACAAGGCGCCGATCATCGACCGCGACGTCAGCGGTTGCCCGTGCAGCCTGACGCTGCCGGACATGGCGGCCGGGGCGCATCAGGTGGCCCTGAAGGAAGCGACGGTCAACCACGATCTGACCGGCGTGCAAAGCATGGTGAAGTTCACCGTCAAGTAGGCGTCGTTGGCATGCGATGCCCGACCGGGCATCGCATGCCTCTACCACTTCTTGTAGGGCAGGAATTTCCCGGACATGGTCAGCCTGACCCGGTCGCACTTGGGGTCCTCTTCCTTGTCCACATGCAGGGTGACGGCGATAGCGCTCATGATGCCGTCGCCGAACTTCTCGTGGATCAAGGACTTCAGCTGCATACCGTAGACCTGCATGATATCGGATAGGCGGTAGATCAGCGGGTCGGTGGGCCCCCCGGGCCCCAGGCCCTTCGTGGAAAAACCCGCCAGCCCCTCGGCGGCCCCCGTCTCCAGGCCCAGCAAGGAGGCCAGCTTGCCCGCCTCTTCCTCCGAGGCGCTGGCCTGGCCATGGAACAGGGCCGCCACCCACACCTCGTCGCGCCCGATGGCGTCGCCCAGATCGGCGAAGCTCAGGCCCTTGTTCTTCTTGGCGGCAAACAGTGTTTCGGTGATCTCCACGGCGGGGCTCCTTCAGGGCATGCGGAACGCAGCGGGCACAAGGCGCCCTATTGAAGGACCATAGACCGATGAGGGATCAAGGCAAGCCGGGCTACGCGCAGGCTGAGCCTGCCGCGGGCTACTCCCAGGAATCGTAGGGGGTGGATTCGCGGCGGGTGAAGCGCTCGCTCCTTCTCAGCTGCTCGGTACCGCATTCGGTGCAACGCAGGGGTTTGAGCGGGATGGTCAGCAACCAGAGGCCGCCCGTCAGCACGACGCCGACGAAGAAGCCGAGGCCATATTGGCGCTGGTGCGCGGTCTCCTTGCCGCAGGTCTCGCAATACATGTCCTTCATGGATGTCTCTTCCTTGCGCCTCTGATATAGGATTCACAACACTATACGCATTGGCCCCGGATTTCGGGGAGGAGAAATCACCCCATATCGGAATGATTGCACCCATACGGGCGGCCAGCACACCACGGCAGGCTCGCCAAACCCCCTCTGCGCAAGGCGTACGCCGAAATCCACATTACATATACTGCCTAATCGTTTCATGGGTATTGCATAATAATCACAAAGTCCTTATGGTTGACATTCTTACATGACCAAAGAGGAGGGTATTATGGGCGGAATGACCCCTGACAGCTTTTACAATTCACAGTTATTCGCATTCCTGTTTGCCGCCGTGGTTTTTGTGCTTGGTGTGGTATTGATGAACATCACGCTCCAGCCGGCGCTGAAGCGCATTGAGGAATTGGATACGAACGCAAGCGAGCACCACCACTGATCCTGCAGGCCACGGGTCACAGGTAGGAAGCGCGTCGCCACCCGGCGCGCTTCCTTCATTTGATACGGACGATATCTGCCGATTGCATCGGCACCCCGCGCGAGCCGAACAGCCTCGGCGTCACCTGCCGCTACTCACCGGATGACCGACGCCGGCCACTTTCGGCAATGAGATAGATTCATGCGGTGGCGACGAGCACCACGACTTCGTCGAAGCTCTGACCGTTGGCAGGGTTGACGGTTTCATCCACCCAATCCATGCCGTCATCGGCGTTCAGGCGTTTGACCACATAGCCCAGGCCCTTGAGCCTCCCCTGCTCTGCATCGATATTGCCGCTATCGCTGGCATCAAAGACCTTGATGATGACGTTCATGATCCGCCTCCGCCCCTGAGCCTCTGGTAAGCCTCGTACAATTTCGGCAGCACGTCGGAATGGCCCGCCGCGGTATCGCGCCGCAGCCTTTCGAAGACATCCCCGACGGCATATCCCCTCCATGCCTGCTTCTGCTGCCGACTGAGCGCGCTGGCCTCGACGAGGCGGCGCCATTTCCCGCTGTCCGTGCCGATATAGCCGACGATGGCGTTGATCCGGCCCAACTGCTCGGTGCCCGTCTGCAGGCCCTGCATATAGGCCAGGGACTGTACGATGTCGGCCTCCGAGCCCGGCCTGGACTGCTTGAAGGCCAATAGGAACGGCGTGATCTCGGCATCGGGATCGGCGATCTTCGCCTTGATGGCGGCCAGCGCCTGCATCACCTGTGAGATCGAGGCCGGGCTGATGTCGGCACTCATGGCCGGGAATATCTGGATGATGTCCTTCGAGGAAAGCCCGATGACATCCACCTCCAGTTCCCCGGAAAGGTGGTTCGCCTGCGCCTCCAGCGCCAGGCTGAACAGCCCGCCCAGGTTCAGGCCCGCCTTGGTCGTCCGGATCTTGGCGCGCACGCGCATGCCGATGCCGACAAGCCCGACGCCTGCGCCCTCGACCCGTTCGACCCGGTACAGGATGTAATCCGAGATCACTGTGTAGTTGCCCTTGCCCAGGGAGGCGGAATTGGACAGGTAGGACAGCTTGCCGGAGGCGTCGTCCTTGATGATGTAGGTATACGCGGACTGGATCGGCAGCAGGCGCCGCTTCTCGGCGTTGCCCGCCGCGGTATCCGGGAACGAGGCCCAGAAGCGTTCCTCGAACTTCCTGGTCGCCTCGTCGTAATACGGCACCTGCAGGGCCGGCAGCGGCGCGATGGGCTGGTAGTCCAGGAACCGGTCGGAGCTTACGCCCTGCGATGGCGGTTTTGGACAGATGGTCGCGCATGCGGCCAGCGACAAGGAAATGAGCGTCAGCAGAACGATGCGGTGCATGCCCTCCTCCGGTGTGGATGTACGGGCAGTCTAGATCAGGGCCGGCACGGCAAATGGGAAAACAGGGAAAAAGTTCGCCGGCGCGGGAACGCAGGTCGCAATCGGGTTTGCAGGCTGGAAACGGACGGGCGTCCGGCGCCCGGGCACGGCTACTGCTGGCGGCGGCTGACCTTTTCCTTATGGATGATGCGCCATCCAAGGTAGATCAGGACAAAAAGGCCTGTGATTCCCCCGACACTCCATATGGTATCCGTCATCGGCACACACTCCATTTTTGGCCATTTGGCTTTGGCCGTTTGGCTTTCGCCCAGCGTTGACCCCCGGCCTGGAGCCGGAGCCATGACACCCTAGACCGAATCCGTGGCATTTGCCAATGCGTGATGCGCATGGCTGCCGAAGCCCCGGGGCATGCCCGAAATAAAGGGATGACGCCGGCGCCGGTCTATCGCCATAATCACCTACATGGCAGAAAGTCGCGCATCCCCCGCGGCCACATCGCCCGCCATGCGCGGCGACACGGTGGCCCGCCAGATCTACCTGATTGTCGGCCTGTTCGTGGCCATCGTCGTCTGCATCCTGGCGCTGGACCGCTTCCAGGCCTATATGCTCGATTCCGTGCGCGCCTATGTGGCCGGCAACGGCACCTGGTCCAAGGCGCAGAAGGATGCCGTCTACCACCTGGCGCGCTATGCCGACTCCTATGACGAGGGCGAGTACAGCCTGTTCGAGCGGAACATCGAAGTATCGCTGAGCGACCGCCTGGCCCGCCAGGCATTGCAGGCCACGCCGCCGGATATCGACAAGGCCAGGGCTGGCTTCCTGGCCGGGGGCAACGATCCCGAGGACGTGCCGGAACTGACCAGCTTCTTCCTGCACTTCAGCCACATCGGCCCGATGCAGAAGGCCATCGTCACCTGGACCGCGGCCGACCGCCAGATCGACGCGCTGCGCCAGCTCGGCCGGCAGCTGCATCAGGCCGTGACCTCGGGGCATGCGGATCCGGCCCGGATCCGCGCCATCCTCAGGCAGGTGGATGCCACCAACGCCAAGGTGGCGGGGCTGGAGACGCGCTTCACCGCCACCCTGCAGGAGGCGGCACACGGCATCCACAGCCTTACGGGGCTGGCGACACTGATCTCCTCGCTGCTGCTCCTGGCCCTGGGCATCCTGCTGGCCCGCCAGATCATCGGCGGCATCCGGCGCACGCAGGCCGCGCTCGAAGCCAGCGAGGCGCGCCTGCGCCATGTCATCGACACCGACATCGTCGGCATCGCCTTCTGGGACAACGAGGGCAATATCGTCGATGCCAACGACACCTATCTCGGCATGCTCGGCTACGCGCGCGAGGATCTGGCACCGGGGCTGATCAACTGGCGCAGGCTCACGCCCGAGGCACTCCGGGAGCAGGACGAGGAGGCCCTGCGCCTGCTCCGGGAGCAGGGGCACTGCCCGCCATACGAGAAGGAGTACATCGGCAAGGACGGGCGGCGCGTGGCCGTGATGATGGGCACGGCGCGGCTCGACGATGCCGGCGGCGTCGCCTTCGTGCTCGACATCAGGGAGCAGAAGGAGATGGAGCAGCGGCTGCAGCAGGTGCAGAAGATGGAGGCCATCGCCACCCTCGTCGGCGGTATCGCCCACGACTTCAACAACACCCTGGCCGCCATGCAGGGCAACCTGTACCTGGCCAAGCAGTACGCGAAGGACAATGCGCGCGTGACCGAGAAGCTCAAGATCATCGAGGGGCTCGGCACCCATTCGGCCGAGATCGTGCGGCAGCTTCTGGCCTTCGCCAGCAAGGGCATCGTGCGCATGGAGCCGATGTCGCTGAACGCCCTGTGCACGCGCATCGAACGCCTGGCCGCCCCGCGCCTGACCGAGGGCGTGGCCTTCGACATGGACGTCTGCGTCGAGGAGCTGACGATCAAGGGTGATGCGGCGCAGCTGGAGCAGGTGATGGTGCACCTGTTCAGCAATGCCCGCGACGCCGTCGCCGGCCGCGAGGCACCGCATATCCAGTGCCGCCTTTCCCTCTACACGCCGGATGCCGGCTTCCTCGCCAAGTACCGGCGCCTGACCCAGGGCGAGGTGGCGCGCATCGAGGTGCGCGACAACGGCTGCGGCATGTCCGAGGCACAGCTGGCGCACATCTTCGAGCCGTTCTTCACCACCAAGGAGGTCGGCAAGGGCACGGGGCTGGGCATGGCCATGGTGTACGGGTCGATGAAGACGCACCGCGGTGCCGTCACCGTCGACAGCAGCCCGGGGCAGGGCACCACGGTGGCGCTCTACCTGCCCCTGCTCTAGGGCCTGTTCACACGACTCGATGGCGCCGATACGGCATTTTTCCGTCCTGCCGCGTGACTCGATCCATGGCGCCGCCGGCGGGGCCGGCTGCGCTATAATCCCGGCAGGGTGGCCGCGGCGATCCGGGCCGTCCGCCACCGACAGGGAGGCCGCCATGCAGGTATCACCGAAGATCACCCTTCGCGACATGGAGCCGTCGCCGGCTCTGGAGGCCGCGGTACGCGAGAAGATGGGCAAGCTGGAGCGCTTCTACGACCGCATCATCGCCTGCCATGTCGTCATCGAGGCACCGCATCGACGCCATCACCAGGGGCGGCTGTACGGGGTGCGCATCGACATCACCCTGCCCCAGGGGCAGGTCGTCGTCAGCCACGACCGGCAGCGCGACCACGCCCATGAGGACGTCTATGTGGCGCTGCGTGACGCCTTCGACGCCGCCTACCGCCAGCTCGAGGACTACCACCGCCGCCAGGATGGCGAGGTCAAGACGCATGTGCTGCCCTCGGCCGGCGAGGTGATATCGGTGATGGCGGACAAGGGCTATGGCTTCATCCGCTCTCTGGACGGCCACGAGGTCTATTTCCACGAAAACAGCGTGCTCGACGGCGCCTTCGCCCGGCTCGCCCCCGGCAGTGCCGTGCGCTTCGTCGAAGAGCTGGGCGAGAAGGGACCGCAGGCGAGCAGCGTGCGTCTGGTCGGCGGGCACGGGACATAATCTGACGCCCCCCTTTCCCGGCAGCCTAGACGGGAGGGGCGGTCTGCCAAGCTGGCCGAAGGTCCGGGTAATGCGCTTTTCCCGCAAACATGCGAGGATGGCCGAAGCGGAGGAATACATGAGCCGGAATACCACCCACAGCATGGCGCTGTTCTGTGATTTTGAGAACGTGGCGCTGGGTGTTCGCGATGCCAAGCTGACCGCCTTCGACATCCAGAAGGTGCTCGAAAGGCTGCTGTTGAAGGGCAATATCGTGGTCAAGAAGGCCTATTGCGACTGGGCCCGCTACAAGGATTTCAAGGCACCGATGCACGAGGCGGCCTTCGAGCTGATCGAGATCCCGCATGTGAGGCAATCCGGCAAGAACTCCGCCGACATCCGCATGGTCGTCGACGCCCTGGACCTGTGCTACACCAAGGCGCATGTCGACACCTTCGTCATCATCTCCGGGGATTCGGATTTCTCGCCGCTGGTCTCCAAGCTCCGGGAGAACGACAAGATCGTCATCGGCGTCGGGGTCAAGAACTCGACATCGGACCTGTTGACCGCCAACTGTGACGAGTTCATCTACTACGACGACCTGGTGCGCGAGTCCGAGAAGCAGGGCAAGAGCCGGCGCAAGCGTACCGCCAAGGCCAAGCCCAAGGCCAAGGACAGCCCGGAGGGCGAGGAGGCGCTGCGCCAGGAAGCCATCGACCTCGTCATGGAGACGGTCGATGACCTGTTCAAGGAGCGCGGCGAGGAGGAAAAGGTCTGGGGCTCGATGGTCAAGCAGACGATCAAGCGCCGCCAGCCGGGCTTCTCCGAGGGCTATCACGGTTTCCGCACCTTCGGCCAGCTGCTGGAAGAGGCACAGGCGCGCAAGCTTCTGGAGCTGGAGCTCGACGAGAAATCCGGCGGTTACATCATCCGCTCCTTCACCCACGAGGAATAGGCGCCCGCCTGGGCTATCGGCAGCTGATCGGTCTGGAGGACTCGGCATGTTCGGATTCGGAAAAAAACAGGCGACCGCCTCGGCGCGCCATATCCTGGTGCAGGACAAGGGCACATGCGAACGGCTGAAGGCCGAGATCGAGGCCGGCGCCGATTTCGCGGAGCTGGCCAAACAGCACTCCGCCTGCCCGTCCGGCCAGCGCGGCGGCGACCTGGGCTCGTTCGGGCGGGGCCGGATGGTGAAGGCCTTCGACGATGTGGTGTTCGAGGCCGCCCTGAACCAGGTGCACGGCCCGGTGCAGACCCAGTTCGGCTATCATCTGATCGAAATCACCGCCCGCAACGAAGCACGGTAAGGCCGTGCTGGCGATCGGGCGCATCAACCGGCTGCGTGTCGTCAGGGAGGTCGATTTCGGCCTCTACCTCGATGGCGGTGATACGGCGCGCGGCGGCTTCGGCGAGATCCTGCTGCCGGGACGCTATGTGCCGAAAGGCTGTACGGTCGGCGACGCGCTCGATGTCTTTGTCCATTTCGATTCCGAAGACCGCATCATCGCCACCACCGAACGCCCCTATGCCATGGTCGGCGAATTCGCGCTGCTGAAAGTCGCCTCGGTGACGAAACACGGCATCTTTCTCGACTGGGGACTGCCCAAGGATCTGCTGCTGCCGTTCAACGAGCAGGTGACGCGCATGGAGGCGGGGAAATCCTATGTGGTGCGCATCTTCCTCGATGCCGACAGCCACCGCATCGCCGCCTCGGCGAAGCTCGACGAATTCCTGTTCGAGGAGGCACGCGGCGAGTTCGAAGCGGATGACGAGGTATCGCTGTTCAATGCCGCCAAAACCGAGCTCGGCTACCGCATGATCGTCAACAACAGCCACTGGGGGCTGCTGCACCGGCATGAACTGGTGCGCGAACTGAAGCGCGGCGAGCGACTGACCGGCTATATCAAGCAGATACGGGAGGACGGCCGCATCGACCTCTGCCTGCACCGTCAAGCCAGCGAGAAGAGCGCTGAGGTTGGAGAGGCCATCCTCGCGGCGCTCGAAACGGCGGGCGGCTTCCTGCCGCTGACCGACAAGACCGGCGCGGACGAGATCCGGGCACGATTCGGGGTAAGCAAGACGCTCTACAAAAAGGCCATCGGCGCCCTCTACCGGCAGCGGCGGATCAGCATCGGTGACGACGGCATCCGCGCCCGGCGGCCGGCCGCCAGCGCCTGAGTACGGCAATGGCCCGGCGGCCACATCATCCGCTCATTCGCGTACGAGGAGTAAGGCCCTAGCGGGCAAGCGGCAGGTACAGCGCGAAGCGGGCGCCCTGTCCGGGCCCGGAGGCAACCGCAATGCCCCCCTGTGCCATGCGCAAGAGCCCGATCACGTGCGACAGCCCCAGGCCCGTCTGATGGCGGGATGTGTAGAAGGGCTCGAACAGCAGGTCCAGCGCCTTTTCCCCGATCCCCTCCCCCCGATCCTCCACCGTCAGGCAGGCCACGGCATCGCCCTCGGCCAGCCCGAAATTCTTGGCCAGCGCGGCCAGGTGATCGTGGGTGAGGCGCGCCTGGCTCAGGGTGATCGTGATCTCGGCCGGCCTGGTCGCCGTCGCCTCCCTGGCATTGGCCAGCAGCGCCGTCATCGCCTGGCATAGCTGATCGCGATAGCCCGCGAGGGCGGCGCCCTCGGCATCGATGCGCTGTGTGACATGGCAATCGGGGTGATCGGCGATGAAGCGGCCGACGCAATCGCGCACCAGCGGCGCCAGCTCGTAGCGTCGGCCGACGTCGTATCCCCGGTATCCGGAATAGGTCAGCAGCGATGAGGACAGCACCTGCCCCTTGTCGCAGGCCTGCTTGATGTGATTCAGCATCCCGCGGTTGCGCGCATCCTTGACGTCCATCTCGATCAGCTCGGCATTGCCGAGGATGGCGGCCAGCAGGTTGTTGAACTGGTGCGCCACGCCGCCGGCCAGCATGGCCACACCCGCGATGCGCCGGTTCTCCGCCAGCTGGTCGGCCAGCTGCTCGCGATCCTTGAAGATGCGCGCGTTGACCACGGCATAGTAATAGACCGCAACGGCCAGGATCGTATGCGCGGCGGCGATGCTCTGCACCATGAAGAAGGTCATCCAGTCCTTGGGGAGATGGTAGTAGGGCACGCCCCCCGCATAGGCATGGTTGAGATAGACGACGATCAGGATGGCCAGCATGGCCCCGATGAGGCGCGTGCTGACCTTCAGCATCGGCGCCACGCACCACACGGCGAGCAGGTCCATGATGTAGAAATGGAAGCAGCCCTTCCAGCCGACGTAGTAGGTTAGCAGGGAGGCGTGTCCAGTGACCTCCACAAAGGCGATGCAGGCAGCGGTACGCAACCAGCCCCGCCGGTTCAGGGCGATCATCACGACGAACGCCAGCAGCATGACGATGCTGATCGAGGCGATGATGGGGGCATGCAGCGAAAAGAAGATGACGATCCAGACCGGCTGCAACACCAGGCCGCACAGATAGGCGGCGGTGCTGCCGACGTAGAAATAGCCCCAGCTGGAAGGCAGGTCGGGTGGCGGCGTCAACAGGCGCCGGAACCAGGAGGCGACAGAGGCGGGAGCCCCCATGTGTTTGGACATCACCGGGCTCACCTCCCCCTCTTGCCGCCGATGCTGCCACGGCACGCCATGGCAATCGAGCCCCCGAGGCTGGCATCACCCCCGCGATACCCATAGTCTTTGCCCGGGCACCCGGCCCGAATCCATTGTGAAGGATCACCCATGACCCGCATCCCCGCCGCCTCCGACACCGCCAACACCGCGCACGCCCTGGTCAGCCGCCTGCAGCAGCGCTTCGTGCAGGGGCTGGAGGCGCTGGCGCGCGATCTCGGTGCGGCGCAGGGCTTCACCCGCGTCGCATGGCTGCGCGACGGCGGCCGCCATGGCGGCGGTGTGCGCTTCGAGACGGCGGACGGGCCGCTGTTCGGGCGCGGCTCGGTCAACGTCTCGCAGGTGCATTACGACGACATGCCGGAAAAACGCCTGGGCTCGGCCAATGCCATTTCCACCATCATCCATCCCGTGCACCCGCTGGCCCCGTCCGTGCATATCCACGTCAGCTGGACGGAGATGAAGGACGGCTCCGGCTACTGGCGCATCATGGCCGACCTGAATCCCTCGCATGAGAATCCGGCGCACACCGCCCGCTTCCTGGCCGCACTGAAGGCCGCCGCGCCCGTAGCGTTCGCAGAGGCCAAGGCCCAGGGCGAGCGCTACTTCTACATCCCGGTGCTGGGCCGCCACCGCGGCGTGGCGCATTTCTACCTCGAGGGCTACCACACGGAGGATGCGGCCGCCGACCTGGCACTGGCGTCATCCGTCGGCGAGGCGGCCATCGACACCTATCTTTCCATCCTCGCCGATGCGCTGACCGCAGCCCCGGCGCCGACCGAGGCGCAAAGGGCAAGGCAGCTCGCCTACCACACGCTGTACTTCTTCCAGGTGCTGACGCTGGATCGCGGCACGACGACGGGGCTGTTGGTCCACGACCAGAACGACGTCGGCATCATGGGCTCGCTTCCCCCCTTCGTGGACCGTGCCCTGCTCGCCGACTGGGCCGGCCGCATGCCCGCCCCGCAGGATGAACTGCTGAAGGGCCTGATCGCCGCCCTGCCGGCAGCCGATCCCACCCCCGTCGACGAGGCCACCAAGCGCCAACTGGCCGACATCGTGCGGCAGCATTATGCCGCCCATCCGGCAGCCATTGCCCTGCAGGCCGCCGCCGACGTGCCGCCGCCGACGGTACGAAACCACATCTAAGCCGTTGATATAAAAACAGGATACAAGGAACTGGCCAATTTTGGCATCGATTCTGCTTATACCTGTGTGCCATGCGTTGCACCGGCGCCGCGGCCTTAGGCCCTGAGCCGATACTGCACTGACAGGGAGCTTTTTCCTCCGACCGTGTGCGTCCCGCCCGTCCGGGATACCTGACGTCGGATCGCGGCCCCCACCTTGGCCACAAGGGTTCAGTGCCTATAGGCCGCTATGCCGGACAACGCAGCAACTCCCCCCAAGGCCTGCCATCCCCTCCCCGGCAGGCCTTTCTTTTTGCCCGATTGACAGGGCCGCGGCATCGGTGACGATGCGCGCCCACATCGCCGGCGGCCTCGGCATCTTCGGCTCCATGCTGTGCGTGTACCGGGCCTCCCAGCACATCCCCTCCGCCTGGATCGCCGTCGTTTATGGCCTGTCTCCGCTGGCCACGGCGCTGATGGCCAGCCGCTGGTGGAGGACGAGACGCTGACCGGCCGGCGCATCACGGGCATGCTGCCGGGGCTTGCGCGTCTCGCCGTGATCTTCGGCAGCAGCCTGCTGGTGGCCGCGCCCCTGTTCGTGCTGGTCCTGGCTGATCTCCGGCGACCCGTTGCCGGCCGTCTTGCCGGCGCGCGCCGTCGGCGCCATCGGCTACCTGACGCGGTTCGAGGCCGGCTCGGCACGGGCCGGCGCCATCGGCTAGAGTCGGCGCATGCCGGATCTTTCCCGCCAGTACCGCATCGCCCGCCGCATCGCCACCGCCGTCATCGGCGGCACGCTGCTGGTGCTGGGCATGATCATGCTCGTCACCCCGGGCCCCGGCACCCCGACGATCGCCGCCGGCCTCGGGGTGCTGGCGCTGGAATTCTACTGGGCCCGGCGCTGGCTGGTGCGCCTGCGCCGGCGCCTGCGCCAGGTCAGCGTTTATCCGTCCCGCCACCGCTGACTGCCACCGCTTACCGCGCCCCGGGCTTGATGACCAGAAGCTGCACGACGGCGCTGTGGCCGTTGTGGTAGCGCCCCTCGTGCACGTCGCGCTCCAGCTCCTCGCCATGCAGCAGCGTGAGCCCGGCAAGTTCCTGGCGCAGGGACGCCAGCTGCATCGTCATATCCGCCGTTTCCGGGCCGCCGGTGCCGAAGGCGATCTGCGCCGGGGTATAGGCCTCGAGCACGAACACGCCGCCCGGCCTGAGCCCGGCGACGATATCGCGGTGTACGCGCCGGCGCAGCGGCGGCGGCAGATGGCAGAAGATGGAGATGACGACGTCCCAGCGGCTGTGGCCGATGTCGAACTCGGCGAGATCCGCATGCACGGTGGAGATCGCCACCCCCCGCTGATGCGCCAGCGCCCGCGCCTTGGCCATCCCCACCGAGGAGGCATCTACGGAGGTGACGGCAAAGCCCTGCTCGGCCAGCCAGACGCCGTTACGCCCCTCGCCG
>OFHG01000227.1_pt1 | contig 24590 bp, 18 predicted proteins | sample 1521931 | NCBI WGS metagenome assembly OFHG01 (sample SAMEA2468438, study PRJEB22500) | soil metagenome | biome: Glassland; feature: Farmland; material: Clay | place: Australia | collected 2013-01-31 | depth 0.55 m
TTTACCTTGACCGTGAACGGTAGCAATTTCAGTGCGACTTCAGTTGTCCAGTGGAATGGTACGGCCTTGCCGACAACCTATGTTTCAGCCACCCAGCTGACGGTACCGATTTCAAGTGATGATTTGCTGGAACCCAGAGCGATTCCGGTGACCGTAGCCGATGGTGCACTGGTGTCGAAGGCCGCATCGTTCAATGTGATCATCCCGGCGACGGGCAGCAGTGGCGGCGGCACGGTGAATCCGGCGTCGCTGCTGGCGCTGGCGGTGTTGGCCCTGCTGTTACGGCGATCACCGCGCCGCAGGCGCTCCTGAGGGGAGACGGCGCAACGTTTCCGTTGAATCATCGGATTTGGATTCGTGTTCATGCCTGTGGGTCGGGTTTCAGTCCGACCCACAGACCCCTGCGGTATTTCACGGAAGCGGTCTGCGGTGGCGCCTTCCGCAGTATTGCGCCATATCCCTGGATATGCTGTAACCATTTGATTGACAAAATGTTCATCGAGTCTGTCCCGGTTTGACAACAAGACCCTCTGGCCGTATGATTCGCGCCTCCGGTCCGTCCGGGTAGCTTTTTCGCAAGGCATCCTCGCGATGCCTTTTGTTTTTGTACATGCGGCTCCTCGTATAGGTCGCCACTGGAGACATCAGTATGCCCATCGTCACGCTCCCCGACGGCAGTCAACGTTCTTTCGATCACCCCGTAACGGTGCTGGATATCGCCGCCGCCATCGGCCCCGGCCTGGCCAAGGCCGCGCTGGCCGGCAAGGTGGACGGGCAACTGGTCGATACTTCCTATTCCATAGATCATGATGCACAGCTGGCCATCGTCACCGCGCGGGACGAGGAGGGCGTCGAGGTCATCCGCCACTCCACCGCGCATCTGTTGGCGCAGGCGGTGAAGCGTCTGTTTCCGAGCGCGCAGGTGACCATCGGCCCAGTGATCGAGAACGGTTTCTACTACGACTTTGCCTACGAGCGCCCCTTTACCGCCGAGGACCTGGAGAAGATTGAGGCGGAGATGAATACGATTGCCGCCGCGGACGTTGCGGTGGAGCGCTCGGTGATGCCGCGCGAGGAGGCGATCGGGTTCTTCCGCAATATGGGCGAGGCCTACAAGGCGGAGATCATTACCGATATTCCGCACGGCGAGGTCATCTCTCTATATAAGCAGGGCGACTTCATCGACCTGTGCCGCGGCCCACACGTACCCTCCACCGGCAAGTTGCAGGCGTTCAAACTGATGAAGGTGGCCGGTGCCTACTGGCGCGGCGATTCCAACAACGAGATGCTGACCCGCATCTACGGCACCGCCTGGGGAGACAAGAAGGCGCTCAAGGGCTATCTGCACCGGTTGGAGGAGGCGGAGAAGCGCGACCACCGAAAGATCGGCCGCCAGCTCGATCTGTTCCACAGCCAGGAAGAGGCCCCGGGCATGGTGTTCTGGCACGACGCCGGCTGGACCCTCTACCAGCAGGTGGAGCAGTACGTGCGGCGCCTGCTCAAGGCGCACGGCTACCAGGAGGTGCGCACCCCGGCCTTGGCCGATCGTGTGCTGTGGGAGCGTTCCGGCCACTGGGAGAAGTTCCGCGACGACATGTTCACCACCGAGTCGGAGAAGCGGACCTTCGCCATCAAGCCGATGAACTGTCCCTGCCACATCCAGATATTCAACCAGGGGCTGAAGAGTTACCGCGATCTGCCGCTGCGCATGGCCGAGTTCGGCTCCTGCCACCGCAACGAGCCTTCCGGCACCCTGCACGGCCTGATGCGGGTGCGTGGCTTCACTCAGGACGACGCCCATATCTTCTGCACTGAGGATCAGATCCAGGACGAAGTTTCGGCCTTTATCGACCTGCTCTATGAGGTCTATGCCGATTTCGGCTTCACCGAGGTGATCATCAAGCTGTCGACCCGGCCGGAGAAGCGGGTGGGTTCCGACGAGGTGTGGGACAAGGCGGAACACGCGTTGGAACATGCGCTCAACGCCAAGGGGCTGGCCTGGGACCTGCAACCGGGCGAGGGTGCCTTCTACGGCCCCAAGATCGAGTTCTCCCTCAAGGATTGCCTCGACCGCGTCTGGCAGTGTGGTACCGTTCAGGTCGATTTCAATATGCCGGGGCGCCTGGGCGCCCACTATATCGCCGAGGACGGCAGCAAGCAGATGCCGGTGATGCTGCACCGGGCCATCCTGGGATCGATGGAGCGTTTCATCGGTATTCTCATCGAACACTACGCCGGAGCCTTCCCCCTGTGGCTGGCGCCGACCCAGGCTGTGGTGCTGAATATCACGGATCGTCAGGCCGATTTCGTGTCGGAAGTGGAAAAAATGCTGCACAAACATGGCATTCGCGCCATCTCCGACTTGAGAAATGAGAAAATCGGCTTTAAAATCCGCGAACATACGCTTCAACGGGTTCCCTACCTGCTGGTAGTGGGCGACCGCGAAGTGGAGAATCGGGCTGTGGCCGTGCGCACGCGTGGCGGTGAAGACCTCGGCACCATGACGCTGGAGGCGTTGGTCGAGCGCTTGACCGCGGAGATCGCGAGCCGCGGCCGTACTGTTTTGGAGGATTAGAGCATCGTAGCTAGAACCGGTTCGGCGCGCCCTGGTGAGGGTAGCGCCCGTTTGAACGAAGAGATCACCGTTCCCGAAGTACGTTTGATCGGGAGCGATGGTGAGCAGGTCGGCGTAGTTTCGATTAGCGAAGCTCTGCGGATTGCGGAAGAGGCGGAGCTGGATCTGGTGGAGGTGGCCGCGGATGCCAAGCCGCCGGTCTGCCGCATCATGGATTACGGCAAGTATCTTTTTGAAGAAAACAAAAAGAAACACGCCGCCCGCAAGAAGCAGAAGCAGATCCAGATTAAGGAAGTGAAGTTCCGGCCAGGGACGGACGAAGGGGACTACCAGGTAAAACTGCGCAACCTGGTGCGTTTCCTAGAAGACGGGGACAGGGCCAAAGTCACGCTGCGATTCCGCGGTCGTGAGATGGCTCACCAAGAGCTTGGGTTGAAATTGCTCAAGCGCATCGAGGCGGACTTGGTCGAGGTGGGAACGGTTGAGCAGTTCCCCAAGCTGGAAGGCCGCCAGATGATCATGGTCGTCGTCCCGAGAAAGAAAAAGTAGGCCATTGCGGCCTGCGGGGTACGCTACTGTCAGCCTTGCGGTTGCCAGTCGGAAAGCGTACTTGAACTATTAACCAAGAAATGCGGAGTTACAGCAATGCCCAAGATGAAAAGCAATCGTGGCGCGGCCAAGCGTTTTAAGGCCACTGCCGGCGGTTTTAAGCGTGGCCAGTCGTTCAAGCGCCACATCCTTACCAAGAAGAGCACCAAGCGCAAGCGTCAGCTGCGTAGTGATGCCATGGTCGCGGCCGTGGATTCGCGCATGGTTTCCCGCATGTTGCCCTACAGCTGAGTCGAGGTAAGGATAGATGGCACGAGTAAAACGTGGTGTGGTCGCGCGTGCGCGCCACAAGAAGGTCATGGCCAAGGCCAAGGGTTACTATGGCATGCGGCGCAATGTGTTCCGCGTTGCCAAGCAGGCGGTCACCAAGGCGGGGCAGTACGCCTATCGCGACCGTCGGCAGAAGAAGCGTGTGTTCCGTACGCTGTGGATCGCCCGTATCAATGCGGCCTCCCGCGAGTGCGGCCTGTCCTACAGCCGCATGATCAACGGCCTGAAGAAGGCCGGCGTCGAGATCGATCGCAAGGTCCTGGCCGATATCGCCGTATTCGACAAGAACGGTTTTGCCGTATTGGCGGAAAAGGCAAAGGCTGGCCTGGCGGCATAAGCGTTTTCTTCTGTGTTATGGCCGGTGACAACTGCGTCGGCCATCGTGGAAAATCGCTTCGTGAAAAGGGGAAGGCCAGCGGCCTTCCCCTTTTTCGTTGGTGGATTCGATAGCGGATTCGGCCGCTCAGATTGACGGCCGTGGGCCGACCAATAAGGTGATTACCGTGCAGCAACAACTCCGACAACAGGTGGAGCAGGCGTGTCAGGCAATCGAGCAGGCGGCGGATTTGCCGGCCCTCGATCAAGTGCGCGTCCTGTATCTCGGCAAGAAAGGGCTGCTGACCGAGCAGATGAAACAGCTCGGACAGCTGCCGCCTGAGGAGCGTCCTAAAGTCGGTGCGCTGATCAACGTCGCCAAAGGCGAGGTGCAGCAGGCGCTGGAGGCGCGCAAGGAGAGCTTGCAGGCTGCGGCGTTGAACCTGAAGTTGGCCGCCGAGGCGGTGGATGTCACGCTCCCAGGCCGCGGGCAAACGGCCGGCGGACTGCATCCGGTGACGCGCGTGCTGAGCCGTATCGAGGCACTGTTTCGCCAGCTCGGGTTCACCATTGCCGAAGGCCCGGAAGTGGAAGACGATTTCCACAATTTCGAAGCGTTGAATATCCCCGAGACGCATCCGGCGCGCGCAATGCACGATACCTTTTATTTCGACGCCGGCCGGCTGCTGCGTACCCACACCTCGCCGGTGCAGATTCGGGAAATGGAAAAGCAGCAGCCGCCGCTGCGCATCATCGCGCCGGGACGGGTCTACCGCTGCGACTATGATCAAACCCACTCGCCGATGTTTCACCAAGTCGAAGGTCTGCTGGTGGACGAGCAGGTGACCTTCGCTGATTTGAAGGGAATACTGGACGATTTTCTGCGCAATTTTTTCGAGGGCGACTTCAAGGTCCGCTTCCGGCCTTCCTATTTTCCTTTCACCGAACCGTCCGCCGAGGTCGATGTGCAGTGCGTGATGTGCGGCGGCAGTGGCTGCCGCTCCTGCAAGCACTCCGGTTGGCTCGAAATTGGCGGCTGCGGCATGGTGCATCCCAACGTGTTCAAGCATGTCGGTATCGATAGCGAGCGCTACACCGGATTCGCCTTTGGCATGGGCGTCGAACGCCTCGCCATGCTGCGCTACGGCGTCAGTGATCTGCGCTTGTTCTTCGAGAACGATCTGCGCTTTTTGCAGCAGTTCCGCTGAGCCTTGCTTGCATCGGATAGCCGAATCGGCCTGACAGGATTTGAACGATGAAATTCAGTGAACAATGGTTGCGCGAATGGGTGAACCCCGCCGTGGACAACGAGACGTTGTCGGCACAGTTGACCATGGCCGGCCTTGAGGTCGATGCGGTGGAGCCGGTGGCGGAGGCGTTTAGCGGCGTCGTCGTCGGTGAAGTGCAGCAGCTGGAACCACACCCCGATGCCGACAAACTGCGCGTGTGTCGGGTCGATGTGGGCCAACAGGAAGCGCTGACCATCGTCTGCGGCGCGGCCAACGTTCGCGTCGGCATGCGTGCCCCTACGGCGATTATCGGTGCGGTACTGCCCGGAAACTTCAAGATCAAGAAATCCAAGCTGCGCGGTGTCGAGTCGTTCGGCATGCTGTGCTCCGCCAAGGAGTTGGGGCTGGCGGAGAGTTCCAGCGGGCTGATGGAATTGCCGTCCGATGCGCCGGTCGGAACCGATCTGCGAGACTATATGCTGCTCGACGACCTGACCTTCGAGCTGGGGCTGACACCCAATCGCGGTGACTGTCTGAGCATCGCCGGGGTGGCGCGCGAGGTGGGCGTGATTAACCGCTGTGCCGTGCAGGGACCCGGTATGGCGGCGCTGGTGCCGAACTGTGACGACGTATTCGCGGTGACCGTCGCGGCGCCGGCGGATTGTCCGCGCTATGTGGGGCGGGTTATCCGCGGTATCGATCCGCAGGCAACGACGCCGATGTGGATGGTGGAACGCCTACGCCGCAGCGGCATTCGCAGCCTCAACCCGGCGGTCGACATTACCAACTACGTAATGTTGGAACTGGGCCAGCCGATGCACGCCTTCGATTTGCGCAGGCTGCACGGCGGCATCGACGTGCGCCGCGCCCGCCCAGGCGAATCGCTGCAGCTGCTGAACGGCAACAGCGTCGAGTTGGATGGCGAAACCCTGGTGATAGCCGACGCCAACGGGCCGTTGGCCATGGCCGGCGTCATGGGCGGCGAGGCGAGCGCCGTGAGTGACGATACCGTCGACATATTTCTGGAGAGCGCCTTTTTCGCCCCCGAGGCCATCACCGGCCGTGCCCGCCGCTACGGTCTCCATACCGATTCTTCGCATCGCTTTGAACGCGGCGTATCGCCCACTCTGCAGGGCGAGGCGATCGAGCGGGCCACGGCGCTGTTTCTCCAGATTGCCGGGGGGACTGCCGGGCCGCTGACGGAGGCACTGGCGCACGACTATTTGCCGCAGCGCAATGCCGTCACGTTGCGTGCGGCGCGATTGCAGCGCGTGCTGGGAATGCAGCTGCCGCGCGATGAGGTGACCGATATCCTCAACCGCCTTGGGTTGAATGCCGCACAGGAGGCGGACGGCTGGAGGGTGACGGCGCCGCCCTATCGTTTCGACATCGCCATCGAAGAGGATCTGATCGAAGAAGTTGCGCGCATCTACGGTTATGACCGGCTGCCCAGCGTCAGCCCAACCGGGGCCTTGCGTATGGGGGCGGCTCCGGAAGGCCGGTTGGAGGCGGATCGCCTGCGCGGGCTGCTGGTCGCACGCGGTTACCAGGAGGCGATCACCTATAGCTTTGTCGCGCCGGAATTGCAGCAGTTGTTGGATCCGGAGGCGGCACCGCTGGCGCTGGCCAATCCGATCTCCGCCGAAATGGCCGTGATGCGGACCACGCTGTGGAGCGGGTTGGTGCAGGCCTTGCTCAATAACGTCAATCGGCAGCAGGAGCGGGTACACCTGTTCGAAACCGGGCTGCGTTTTGTCCCCGAGGCGGCCGGGTTGCGCCAGGAACGGACAGTGGCGGGCTTGGTCTACGGCGCGGTCGCGCCGGAACAGTGGGGCGAGGCGTTGCGCAAGGCCGATTTTTTCGATGCCAAGGGGGATGTCGAGGAATTGTTGGCGCTGGCGGGGGCGGCGGACAATACCCGTATTGTCGCCGCCGGCCACCCGGCGTTGCATCCGGGACAGTCGGCACGGGTCGAGCAGGGGGGAGAGATCGTCGGCTGGCTCGGCGCCCTGCACCCTTCGGTGGCGGAGAAACTCGGACTGCCGACGGGGGTATACCTATTCGAATTATCGCTGTCGGTCCTGGAGCAGGGGTGCATACCTCGCTTCCGTGAATTGTCGAAGTTTCCGGTAATTCGCCGTGATATTGCTGTTGTTGTCGACCAATCGCTGCCGGTCGAGCGTATTATGGAGATCGCGCGCGGTGCGGCACCTGAGGAATTGCGGGAGTTAAAGTTATTTGACTTATATATGGGCAAAGGTATTGATTCGGGTCGAAAAAGCGTCGCCTTGGGCTTGACCTTGCAGGCTAATTCGCGCACCCTTACAGACCACGAGGTAGATGCGGCCATGGCAAAAATAGTGGCGGTACTTGGTGATGAGTTCGGAGCAACCCTAAGAGACTGAGGCAGCGGAAAATGGCGTTGACCAAAGCCGAGATAGCCGAGCGGCTATACGAGGAGCTTGGCCTTAACAAGCGTGAAGCCAAGGAACTCGTAGAGATGTTTTTCGAGGAGATCCGCGGCGCGCTGGAGCGTGGCGAACAGGTCAAGCTGTCCGGCTTCGGTAATTTCGATTTGCGCAGCAAGAAGCAGCGCCCCGGGCGTAATCCCAAAACCGGCGAGGAGATCCCGATAACGGCCCGACGCGTTGTCACTTTCCGCCCCGGCCAGAAACTGAAGGCGAGGGTTGAGGCCTATGCTGGAACCCAGCAACAATAACGAACTGCCGGTCATTCCGGGGAAACGCTATTTCACCATCGGAGAGGTGAGCGAACTGTGCGACGTCAAACCGCACGTCCTGCGTTATTGGGAACAGGAGTTTCCGCAGCTGAAACCTGTCAAAAGGCGGGGCAACAGGCGTTATTACCAACGCCACGACGTCATCATGATTCGGCAGATCCGCAGCCTTCTTTATGAACAGGGATTTACCATCGGCGGCGCGCGGCAGCGGCTGGAGCACGATGATGGACGGGAACCGAACGGCGGTACCTTCGATGCTCAGCTTATCCATCAATTGCGCGGCGAACTGGAAGAGGTTTTGTTGATACTCAAGCCCTAGTTGCGTGCGCGATTGTTCCTATCGACGGCACTCTGGTGTATTATCTCGCCTCCCGTTCGGCGGGGCTTTTTAAAGATAACTTTTCAAAACGACATACCTAATCGGGGCGTAGCGCAGCCTGGTAGCGCACTTGCATGGGGTGCAAGTGGTCGGAGGTTCAAATCCTCTCGCCCCGACCAAATTTCCCAATCCTCTTCAACGAGTTAACCCCCTTCCGGGTTCCCTGCCGCGAGGCCGTGGGACAATGTCGGGACACTGCCTTTCAATAGCGTCGACTTCCTTTCGGCGTCGGCTGCGACCGCAACCCGATACTATGCGGCAGTACGTGTGAATTTCAGTGTAAACATTATGGGAATTATCTCGCTGTTCGTGAGAAGGTGCGCGGTGCCGCCTGCCGCAGCGTGAAGTTCGCCGTTCCGCACTCTTTGACGTCATGCCTCGACGGAACTTGCCGTATGCCTGCCACTCCTAAACAACAGGGAATGGAAAACGCCGGGTCGTACACCGGTGTCGTTGCCGGATGAGGCGTCAGTCCCGTGACCAAACCGCTACGCGAAAACGGATCCATGACATGACCAAATCAGCGGCCGATGCCGCGCGCTCCCCCCATCAACGTTTCGATCGCGCCTTCTTTCGTGACGTTTGGCGTCTCGCCGGACCCTATTTTCTCGAGTCGGAGGAGCGCTGGGGCGCCAGGGGGCTGCTTGCCCTGGTGCTGCTCAGCACCAGCGGCATGGTCTATATCAATTTGCGTATCACCAACTGGTACAACGCCTTCTACGATGCATTGCAGCACTACGACAGCGCTCATTATTGGGGGTTGCTCGGCCAGTTTGCGTTATTGGCGCTCGGCGCCATCGCCCTTGGCGTATACCAGACCTATATGTCGCAACTGCTCGACCTGCGTTGGCGCCGCTGGCTGACCGGCAGTTTTCTTACCCGCTATCTTGCAGCACGCACCTACTATCATTTGGAAATCTTTCGGCGCGGGCAGGACAATCCGGATCAGCGTATTGCCGATGATTTGTCCTCCTTTGCCCAATCCGCCAGCAGTCTGTTTACCGGACTGCTCAGTTCGGCAGCCAATTTGATCGCCTTCCTCGGACTATTGTGGGTGCTGTCAGCCAAGGTGGTGGTGCCATGGAAGGGGGTGGAACTGCACATTCCCGGGCTGCTGGTTTGGGCGGCACTACTCTATGCGATTGTCTGGACCTGGGTGGCGGGGCGGGTGGCCAATCCGCTGATCAAACTCAATTACGATCAGCAACGACTCCAGGCGGACTTCCGTTTCGCCCTCATGCGTTTGCGCGAAAACAGCGAAGCGATAGCGTTGTACGGCGGCGAAGCGAAGGAGCGTGATACCTTCGATCATCGATTCGATCGCGTCTACGACAATTATGCGCGGTTGATCGTGCGGCAGAAACGTTTTAATTGGTTCAGCGCGTATTTCAATCAGTTTGCCATCATCCTGCCGTTTCTGGTCACCGCTTCAGCCTATTTTGCCAAGGCCGTTCAACTTGGATTCCTGATGCAAGTGAGTTCGGCCTTCGGTAATGTGCAGAACGCCTTCGCCTACCTTGCGCAAAGTTACGACAGCTTGGCGCAGTGGCACGCCGTTGTGGATCGTCTACGTGGTTTTGTCGGCCTGATCGAAGAGGTCGAGGCCATGCAGAGCGATGGCAAGCGGATCGTCCATGAAAACGGTGACATGTTGCGGGTACAAGACCTGACTCTGCGCGTGCCTAGCGGAACCCCGGTGGTCGCGCATCTGGAGTTGACGGTGCTGCCGGGCGAGCGTCTCCTGGTGACTGGCCCATCGGGTGTCGGCAAAAGCACGCTGCTGCGGGCGTTGGCAGGTCTATGGCCGTTCGGCGAAGGATATGTCGCTCTACCCCGGGGTAAGGGCAGCCTGTTCCTGCCTCAGCGTCCCTATTTGCCGCTCGGCAGTCTGCGCGAGGCGCTGTTGTATCCGATGGCTGATGCTGCGACGCCAACCGAACGGCTGGAACAGCTTTTGACGCGGGTCGGTTTGCCTGCGCTCTTGACGCAACTCGATGTGGTTGCGCCATGGGCGCAAGTGCTATCGCTTGGCGAGCAGCAACGGTTGGCGTTTGCGCGCGCGCTGTTGCAGCGGCCGGAGTATCTATTTCTGGACGAGGCTAGCTCAGCGCTCGATGAGCCCGCCGAGCGCGCACTGTATACGCTGCTTATGAAGGAGCTTGCGCAAACCGCCTTGGTGAGCGTCGGGCATCGGAGCACGCTGCATGGATTTCACAACCGTCGCCTGGAACTGCTGACGGACGGCGATTGGTTGTCGGACGGCGAACGGTTATCGGGACAAACGCGGCGACAATGGGCGGCGGCGCCGACTTGATCGGCAGCCCGATATTTCGGACATGACGGCAATGCTGCGCATCCGAAGAAAATGTGAGATAGCAAAGCACTGAACAGCAGTATTGCAGGATCACGATGTATGTCGATGTATGCTGCACCGCTTGGCTGAGTGGGACGGCACTGCGAACCTCATGGTTGGAATAAGTAGGGGCGCCATTTCCGCTATCGGCACCGGCGGCGATTACGCCGGGCGTCAGCGGCGCTCCTGGCGCTGAATCGCATCACGTTTGATTTCCCCTTCCCAAGGCTATCGTTCCGGCCCCCAAGCGCTGGCCGTAGTGTCTGTTTTCATCATCATCGTTATAAGGGAAATACCTGGAATATGCGGTATATCATCGTCGTCGACTCATTGGTATCGGGTTATTTGCCCTGATTTTTGATATTTGGCAGAGGACTCGGGCGAAGAGCGGCTATTGACGTATCTTTCATGGGATTCTTGCCATCGTTGGATTATTCTGATGTCACTGCGGACGTCGATGACCTGCCGTTGCGTTGTATCGATGAATATATTAACAACATAAAATATGAATCAATCAGTCACATTTGATCGCGAGTTGCGGGGGCATGCTCTGTTCGCAGGGCTGAATGATGAGCAGCTGGCGAAAGTGAAGACGGGCCTCCGACTGCAGCAGGCGGCGCCCGGCGAGCATTTTTTCTCCCATGGCCAACCGGCTGAGGAGTTTTATCTACTGCGCTCGGGACAGGTCAAACTGTACCGTTTGTCGCCCACCGGAAACGAGAAAATCATCGAGATCATTCGTCCGGGGCAAGCGTTTGCCGAAGCACTGATGTTTATGGAAGTGCCGCTCTACCCGGTCAGCGCACAGGCACTGACTGCGGCTGAAGTCTATGCGATAAACAACAAACCATTTCTGGACGCCCTGCGCGGTTCGGTCGATACCTGCTTTCGGCTGATGGGGGATATCAGCGTACGGTTGCATCAGTTGCTCAATGAAATTGATGCATTGACGCTGCAGAACGCGACGTTACGACTGATCAATTATCTGCTCGATCAGGTGCCGCCGGATGCGGAAAACTCTACCGAAATCGAATTGCCTGCACCGAAAAACATCATTGCCTCGCGTTTGTCCATCCAGCCGGAAACGCTGTCGCGTATTTTGCACGGGTTGGGTGATCAGGGACTGATCTCAGTGAAAGGCATCAACGTCCATCTGCACGACATTGAAGGGCTGCGTGCCTGCTACGAATAACCGCAGTTCGGCGCTATTGGCCGGGCATGCCGCAAACTCGTTCGACCGGTCAATGCCCCCGAATTCCTCCGCAGAAAGGGTTTTCCACCCATCGTCAACCGCTACACGCCACGGATAGAAGGTGATCCGCTCCACGGTGTTGTCCGAATCGGTCGCCCATGCCGCCGGTGCCACGAACGGAACCGGTTTCCTGTATCATAACCGCATGGCAGACCGCTGCGACAAGTGAGCGGTCATCTGATTGCGCCCGCCCTCCGGCAGGCACGCTGATGCAACAATGACCAAATCGATGCAGGGGACGACGTTGGGAAAGCCGTGCGCGACAAATGCGTTTGCTGGACGTTTCCTCCACTGCGTCGAACGTATCGATAAGCGCCCATTTTATTGAAAGTGTCGTCGCCCGCCCCCATCGAATTGCCCTATCCTGGTGATGCGTTGCCGCTGTTTCAGAGGCTGGCGTCATATCCCTGGTCGTGTTGGCTCGACAGTCAAGGGCGCGGCCGCTTCGATATACTCGTCGCCGATCCGAGCATCACTTTGGTTACGCGCGGTGCCATTACCCAGGTGTGTCGCGACGGCAGCTGCCGGGACCATACGGCGGACCCGCTGGAACTGCTGCGCGAGTCGCTGGGGCCGTGGCGCGGACCCGAGCACCTCGAATTGCCGTTTAGCGGTGGCGCCCTCGGCTACTTTTCCTATGACCTGGCGCGGCGCTGGTTCTCGCTTCCTGCACATGCCACCGATGACATGCAACTTCCTGAGATGGCCGTCGGTATCTACGACTGGGCCTTGATCGTCGATCACGCTACACGCCGTTGCTGGTTGGCAGGGCAGGACCAGGCGGCGTTGACGCGTGCGCAGCCGCTGTTCTCGACGCGGGAGGGGCATAGCAGCGCCCGATGCGACGATTACCGGGTGAGATCCGCGGCGGCAAGCGACCTCAGTGTTGCCGACTACGACGCGGCTTTTCAGCGCATTATTCACTATCTGTGCGCAGGGGATTGTTATCAGGTCAATCTGACACAACGGTTCTGCGCCGAGGTGCAGGGCGACCCGTTCTCTCTCTATTGCGACCTGCGACGAGCGAATCCCGCCCCGTTCGGCGCCTATCTCAACCTGCCGTTTGCCCAGGTGCTGAGCGCCTCGCCGGAGCGTTTTCTCCGGGTCCTCGGGCGACAGGTGGAGACCCAGCCGATCAAAGGCACGCGGCCACGCGTCGCCGATCCGGCAGAGGATCGCGCCCAGGCTGAAGCGCTGCGTCGCAGTGGCAAGGACCGGGCGGAGAACCTGATGATCGTCGACTTGCTGCGTAACGACCTGGGCAAATGCTGTATCCCGGGCAGCGTACAGGTACCGACCTTGTTTGCGGTGAAAACCTTTGCCACGGTCCACCATCTGGTATCGACGGTGGTCGGTACCCTGGCGCCGGGCAGGGACGCCATTGCACTGTTACGCGACTGTCTACCCGGCGGGTCCATTACCGGGGCTCCCAAGCGTCGCGCCATGGAAATTATCGAAGAACTGGAAAAGCACCGTCGTGGCGTCTACTGCGGAGCAGTCGGGTATATCGGTTTCGACGGGGCAATGGATACGAATATTGCCATTCGAACCCTGGTACAACAGCGAAATCGGATCTGTTTCGGCGCCGGAGGCGGCGTTGTCATCGATTCGACCGCCGGCGCGGAGTATCAGGAGAGTCTGGATAAGGCGGCGGCGCTGCTGCGCGTGCTGCGACAGCATGCCCATCCTGATCCATAAAGTCGCCGACGTAATTCGTTAATGATGCTCGTCCGGTCGCCGGTCAACAAGCTCTTGCGATCCTTGACTAGCGCCAGGAGCTGCTATCGAGGGTATAGCTGTCGAGCATCTGGACGTAATTGGTACGCGCAAAAACGGCAGGATTTCCGGAATGAAGTTGGCTGAGCACCCCTTTCAGCTGTTCGACGGATTCGTACGGCGAGTCGTCGAGCCACTGCTGGAGCCCGTCAAGGATTTTGCTGATCTGTTTCGGCCCGTGCATCAGCAGCGCGCTGCACAGATGCACCACGTCGGCGCCGGCGAGCAGTAACTTGATCGCGTCGTCGGCGGTATGAATGCCGCCGGTGACGGCGAGCGACAGATTGACCCGGCCGAACAGTATCGCTATCCAGCGCATGGCCAAGAGCGATTCGGCGGAAGTGGAGAGGTGTAGCTGCGATGTTACCCGCAGGCTGTCGATGTCGATATCGGGCTGATAGAAGCGGTTGAACAACGAAACGCCGTTGGCGCCGGCCTGTTCCAGCCGTTTCACCATATTGGCGACCGAGCTGAATTGGGGCGACAGTTTCATTGCGATGGGAATCGTGACGTGCTGCCGCAGCTCGGCAAGGGTGTCGATATAGCGTTGCTCGACTTCGGCGCCGCTGTGCTCGATGTCGCAGGCAATGTAGTACACGTTCAATTCGAGGGCATCGGCGCCTGCATCCTGCAATGCTTTGCCATGCGTGACCCAGCCGCTGGGCGTGACGCCGTTGAGGCTGGCGACTACCGGGATTTCCAACACACCCTTCAAGCGTTGCAGCTGTTCCAGGTAGCGTTCGTTCTTCGACGGCATGTCGCCCAGTGACGGCAGGAAAGTGGTGGCCTCGGCGTGGCCGATGGCCTGATTCTGCAGATAGCTATCCATGAAATCGCGGTCATGCATCAGCTCTTCTTCGAACAGCGAATACATCACCAGCGCAGCGGCGCCGGCATCCTCCAGCCGCTTGGCCATATCAAGGCTGCGTGACAACGGGGAAGCGGAGGGGACCAGAGGATTTTTCAGTTCCAGGCCGAGATAGGCGGTTCGCAAGTCCATTGATTACTCCTTGGCTTTCTCGGGCTTATTCTCTGAGGGTTCGGCGTAACTGAGATCGGCCAGCTGGCGGTAATGATGGAAGCTGGAACGCGCGTGGCGCTGGGCTTGCGCGAGAAAACGCTCTGCGGCTTCAGGATGGCTGCGCCACAACATGTTGAATCGTGTCTCCTGGCTGACGAACTCCCGATAGGCGATCGACGGTTCCTTGGAGTCGAGTTGCAGTGGATTTTCGTGTTCTGCTGCGCGGCGTGGGTCGAAGCGAAACAAGGGCCAATGACCGCTGCGTACGGCGCGGTCCTGCATCTCGTGATTGTGCAGCATATCGGTGCCCCATGCGGTGCATGGACTGTAGGCAATGATCAACGACACACCGGGGTACGACTCCGCTTCCATAAAGGCCTTGAGCGTCTGCACGTCCTTGGCACCGTAGGCCACATGAGCCACGTAGACGTTGTTGTAGGCCATGGCGATCATCGCCAGGTCTTTCTTTGCGGTCGGTTTTCCGCCGGCGGAGAACTTGGCGACGGCGCCGCGCGGGGTCGCCTTGGATGTCTGGCCGCCGGTATTGGAATAGACCTCGGTGTCCAGCACCAGAATGTTGACGTTGCGACCGGATGCAAGCACATGATCGAGTCCGCCGAAACCAATATCGTAGGCCCAACCGTCACCGCCGACGATCCAGACGCTGCGGCGTACCAATACGTCGGCCAGCGCCGCCAACTGTTGTGCCTCGGGACGATCAATCTGTCGCAGCCGTTCATGCAGGGCAGCGACGTGTTCGCGTTGCTGATGCAGGCCGGCTTCATCCGATTGATCGGTGTTGATTAGCTCTTGCACCAGCTCTTCGCCAATCTGCGGCGCCAGCGACTTGAGCAGCTCATGGGCGTATTCCTGTTGTTTGTCCACGGCAATGCGCATGCCCAAGCCGAATTCGGCGTTGTCTTCGAAGAGCGAGTTGTTCCACGCCGGTCCGCGGCCTTGTGCGTCCTGGGCCCACGGCGTGGTCGGCAGGTTGCCGCCGTAGATGGAGGAACAGCCTGTGGCGTTCGCCACCACCATGCGATCGCCGAACAGCTGGCTGGCCAGGCGCAGATAGGGGGTTTCGCCGCAGCCGGCGCAGGCGCTGGAAAATTCGAATAGCGGCTGCAGCAGCATCGCGTTCTTCATAACCGAGGTATGCACCTCGCGGCGATCGAATTCCGGCAGAGTGAGGAAAAAATCCCAGTTTTGTCGCTCCTGCTCGCGCAGCGGCGGCTGGGGACTCATGTTGAGGGCGCGGCGACCAGGGTTTGCCTTGTCCTTCACCGGGCAGATGTCGACGCACAGGCCGCAGCCGGTGCAATCCTCCGGCGCCACCTGATAGACGATGTGAGCGCCTGCGGGAAACTCCTTGCCTTTGACGGCGACATGGCGAAACGTCGGCGGGATCGGACCGGCCGTTTCGGGGTTGAACACCTTGCTGCGGATCGTGCCGTGCGGACAGACGAACGGGCACTTGCCGCAGTGGATGCACAGCTGTTCGTCCCACACCGGGATCTCCAGCGCTATATTGCGTTTCTCCCAGCGCGTGGTAGCGGTAGGCCAGGTGCCGTCCGCCGGCAACAGGCTGACCGGCAGCGCGTCGCCGCTGCCTGCCATCATGCGTGCGGTGACGTTTTGCACGAACTGCGGTGCATTGGCGGCGACGACCGGCGGCCGTTCGAACGCGCTGGTCGCCTGTTGCGGGGTTTTCACCTCATGCAGATTGGCGAGCGCGGCGTCGATGGCGCGGAAATTGAGATCGACGATTTTCGGTCCCTTTTTGCCGTAGGTTTTTTCAGCCGCGCGCTTGATGGCCTCGATGGCCTGTTCGCGCGGCAACAGACCGGAAATGGCGAAGTGGCAGGTCTGCATGATGGTATTGATGCGCCGGCCCATACCCGCATTCTGGGCCACCTGATAGGCGTCGATCACGAAGAAGCGAACCTGCTTGTCGATGACCTGCTGCTGCATGCGATGCGGCAGCGTCTCCCACGCACGCTCTGGCGCCGCTGCCGTATTGAGCAGGAAAACTGCACCCGGGGCAGCCTTGTCGAGGATGTCATAGCGTTCAAGGAAGATGGTCTGATGGCAGCCGACGAACTGAGCCTCGTCGTCGCCGATGAGATAGCTGGAGCGGATCGGAGTGGGGCCGAAGCGCAGGTGCGAGACGGTAACCGCACCGGCTTTTTTCGAGTCGTAAACGAAATAGCCCTGTGCGTAGAGGTCGGTATCCTCGCCGATGATCTTGATGGTGTTCTTGTTTGCGCTGACGGTACCGTCGGAACCCAGGCCGTAAAACAGGGCGCAATTGACGCCTTGCGCAGCGTCGACGCGGAAGTGTGCGTCCCACTCCAGGCTGGTGTGGGTGACGTCGTCATGAATACCGATGGTGAAGGAGTTCTTGAATTGCTCCGCGTCCAACTCATCGAATACCGCCTTGACCATCCCCGGCGTGAACTCTTTGGACGACAGACCATAGCGTCCGCCGATGATGCGCGGCAGCACGTCGAACCTAGACTGGCTCGAACTGTACGATTGCACGATGGCGGTGACCACGTCCTTGTACAAGGGCTCGCCGTCGGCACCGGGTTCCTTGGTACGATCGAGCACGGCGATACGGCGTGCGGTGGCGGGCAGCGCGGCAAGTAGAGCCGTCGCATCGAAGGGGCGAAACAGCCGCACCTTGACCAAACCGACCTTTTCGCCGCGGGCGATGAGATGTTCGACCGTCTCGTGCGCGGCGTCGGCGCCCGAGCCCATCATGATGATGAGGCGTTCGGCATCGGCGGCGCCAACGTAATCGAACAGGTGGTAATGGCGGCCGGTAAGTTCCGCAAACCGGTTCATTGCCGCCTGCACCACGACCGGCATTTGCTGGTAGTAGGGGTTGACGCTTTCGCGCGCCTGAAAGTAGACGTCGGGGTTTTGCGAGGTACCGCGCACCACCGGATGTTCGGGGTTGAGTGCACGCAGCCGGTGCGCCTGCACCAGTTGATCGCTAATCATCGAGCGCACTACCTTGCGCTCGGGGAGCAAGACCTTTGAGATTTCGTGCGAGGTGCGGAAGCCATCGAAGAAATGCAGTATCGGTATCCGTCCTTCCAGTGTCGCCGCCTGGGCGATCAGGGCCATATCGGCGACCTCCTGTACCGAGCCGGCGCACAACAGGGAAAAGCCGGTGGCCCGCGCCGCCATGACGTCGGCGTGGTCGCAGAAGATGGACAGCGCCTGAGCGGCAAGGGAGCGGGCCGCGACGTGCAGCACCATGGGGGTCAGCTCGCCCGCGATCTTGTACATGTTGGGGAGCATCAGCAACAGCCCCTGCGAGGCGGTAAACGAGGTGGTGAGAGCTCCGCTCTGCAGTGCGCCGTGGATGGCGCCGGCGGCGCCGCCCTCGCTCTGCATCTCGACGATGGTTGGCACGGTGCCCCACAGGTTTTTGCGTCCCTGTGCCGACCATTCGTCGGCATGTTCGCCCATGGGAGAGGCGGGCGTGATGGGGTAGATGGCGATAACTTCGTTGGTCAGGTGCGCGATCGTGGCGGCTGCTTCGTTGCCGTCCAAGGTAACCATCCGCTGCATTGTTTACTCCCCATGTACGGCGTTGTTGTTATGACTGGCGATCCGATGACAAGGTCAAGCATAGACGACATAACAGGAGATGCCCAACGGGTGGCGGAGTTCAATTTATTCCCATCAGCACCTTGATGTGGGCCGCCGCGCTGCGACCGAGAGGGTTCATGACGTAGCCACCCTCAAGCACCGAGACGATGCGGTTTTCCGCATAAAGTTCCGCCGCCTCCACAATGCGTTCCGTGACCCAGGCATAGTCGACGTCGAGCAGATTGAGCGCACTCATGTCGTCCTCGAAATGGGCGTCGAAGCCGGCCGAGACGAAGATCATCTGCGGTTTGAACCGTTCCAGCGCCGGTATCCAGTCGCGCTCGACCGCGGCGTGAAAAGTGTCGCTATAGGCGCCGGCCGCCAATTTGCTGTAGACCAGATTGGGACGCTGTGCCAGCGGCGTGTTGGGATAGAACGGATACTGGAACGTGGAGCAGTACAGTACCCGCGGCTCGTCCTTGAAGATGTCTTCGGTGCCGTTGCCGTGGTGTGCATCGAAATCGAGAATGGCTACCCGCTCCAGACCATGCACGGCGAGCGCATGGGCGGCACCGACCGCCACGTTATTGAAAAAGCAGAAGCCCATTGCGCGCCGCCGTTCCGCATGGTGGCCGGGCGGGCGTATGGCGCAAAAGGCGGTTTCCGCCTCGCCGCCCATGATCAGGTCGACCGCCAGGACCGCCGCGCCGGCGGCGCGCTGCGCGGCGGGCAGGGTCTGCGCGGCAAGCCATGTGTCCGGATCGAGCATCACCGGTTTGGCGCCCGGTTCCGGTGCCCGCGCTGCCAAGCCGTCGACGTAGTCGGCGGCATGCACGCGCAGCAACTGCTCGCGGGTCACGGCCGGAGCATCGTAATGGCGCAGCAACGACATCAGGTGGGCCGCCACCAGGCGGTCCTCTATTGCGTGCAGCCGCTGTGGGCTTTCCGGGTGAAAATCACCCATGTTGTGCAACAGGCAGTCGGTGTGCGAGATGTAAGCAGTTTTCATGGAGTGGACAGATTTGCGACATGGATCGATAGTCCGTCGACGTTACCACCGTCACCGGCGGCTGACCAGCCGTCGACCTCCGTTCGGTGCCGGCCGTGGAAGATAGGAGCGGCGGTTGCAGTCGGCACGCAGTCAATCAGTTGAGTAGTTCACTGCGGTTATTTTCTGCAATTTTTGTGTTTTAATATCGGCATCAATACGGACCGAAGACGGCGGTGGCATGCCGCCTCTTTCGCTCATAGCAGGGCGAACAACGCAGGGAAGGCGCAGTAGCGAGACGGGAGCACGGGCGCCAGACAGGGGCGGGTGCGGCGATGCAGCCGCTGCCCGCACGGATGGCCGTTGGCGCGCGGCCAGGGGACGCACTGGGGACTGCTATGGCGCAACACTATCTCAAACGACTGTTCGAACCGAAATCCGTTGCTGTTTTTGGTGCCAGCGATCGCCATGATGCGGTCGGGATGCTGGTGTTCAAAAACATGATCGAGGGCGGTTTCAAGGGCGACGTCTATCCCATTAACCCTAAACGCCCTGAGGTGCAGGGTCACAAGGCCTATGCCTCGTTGGAGGCGCTGGGCAAGCCCATCGACCTAGCGGTGATCACCACCCCGGCAACGACGGTGGCCAGCATTATCGAGGATTGCGGCCAGCATGGCGTCAAGGCGGCGGTGATTCTCTCGGCCGGTTTTCGCGAGGTCGGGCCGCAGGGGTTGAAGCTGGAAAAGGCGGTGCTGGAGAACGCGCGCCGCTACGGTATCCGCTTCATCGGCCCCAACTGCCTGGGCATCATGCGTCCGGACATCGGGCTCAACGTCACCTTCAACAAGGGGGGCGCGCGCGCCGGCAATGTCGCTCTGGTCTCACAGTCCGGTGCCATCTGTACCGCCATCCTCGACTGGGCCGAACCCAACGGTATCGGTTTCTCTGCGGTGGTCTCCACCGGCATCTCCGCCGACCTCGACTTCGGCGACGTGCTCGATTACCTGGTCAATGACCCCACGACCGACAGCATCCTGCTCTACATCGAAGGCATTCATAACGCGCGTAGCTTCATGAGCGCGATCCGTGCGGTGGCGCGGGTCAAGCCGGTGATCGCCCTCAAGGTGGGACGCCACAGCAGCGGCTCCAAGGCGGCCTTGTCGCATACCGGCGCACTGGCCGGCGCCGACGACGTATTCGACGCGGCGTTGCGCCGCGCCGGCGCCGTGCGCGGCATGCGTATCGGCCATCTGTTTTCCAATGCCAGTACCCTCGATGCCGGGTTCCGTGCCGAGGGCGAGCGACTCTGCATCCTGACCAACGGCGGCGGCCCCGGGGTGATGGCCAGCGACCGTGCCGCCGATATGGGCATACCGCTCGCCGAACTGTCGGAGAGCACCGTCGCCCGCCTCAACGAGGTGCTGCCGCCTACCTGGTCCCACGCCAATCCGGTGGATGTGATCGGTGACGCCACGCCGGAGCGTTATGCCGCCGCGGTGGACGCGTGCCTGTCCGATCATGGAGTCGACGGTCTGCTGGTGATCCTGACGCCGCAGGCGATGACCGCGCCGAAGGAGGTGGCGGAAAGCATCGGCAAGCTCGCCCATCAGCACAACAAGCCGGTGCTCTGCTCCTGGATGGGCCAGACCCAGGTGGCGCAGGGCCGTGCGGCGCTGGTGGAGGCCGGGTTGCCCACCTTCCATACGCCGGAGGCGGCGGTGGAGGCCTTCTACTCGTTGACCGCCTACTACCGTAACCAGCAGCTGCTGTTGCAGGCGCCGGGCCCCATCTATCAGCGGGTGCCGCCCGACATCGAAGGGGCGCGGCTGATCATTGAGGGCTCGCTGGCGGAGGGGCGCAAGGTGCTGTCCGAGAGCGAGTCGAAGGCGGTACTGGGCGCCTTCCATATCCCGACGGCACGGGCGGTGGTGGTGCGCTCGCCCAACGAGGCGCTGGTGCAGGCCGAGTCCATGGGACTGCCGGTGGCGCTCAAGGTCAATTCGCCGGACATCACCCACAAGTCCGACGCCGGCGGCGTACGGCTGGGCATCAACACCGCTCAGGGTGTGCGCAGCGCCTATAACGACATCGTGCAGTCGGTGCGTCGCAACCGGCCCGAGGCGCGCCTCGACGGCGTCACCATCGAACCGATGCTGCAACGTCCCAACGGCCGCGAGCTGCTGGTCGGCATCTCCACCGATCCGGTATTCGGTCCGGTGATTACCTTTGGCGCCGGCGGCATCACCGTGGAGGTGATGGGGGACCGAGCGGTGATGTTGCCGCCGCTCAACCGGTTCCTGGCCAAGGATCTGATTCAGCGCACCAGGGTGGCGAAGATGCTCGGTGCTTTTCGCCACATGCCTCCCTCCGATATTCAGGCGTTGGAAAACGTGCTGCTGCGGGTGTCGGAGATCGCCTGCGAACTGCCCTGGGTGAGGGAGTTGGATATCAATCCGCTCATTCTCGACGAGAGGGGTGCCATCGCCGTCGATGCGCGCGTGGTGGTTGATTACCACTCCTCGACCCGCGCCCGCTACAGCCACATGGCGATCTATCCCTATCCGACCCATCTGGTCAGCCGCTGGCAGCTGCCCGACGGCACCGATTTGGTGATTCGTCCGATCCGTCCGGAGGATGCGGAGATCGAACAGGAATTCGTGCGCAATCTGTCGGAGCAGGCCAAGTACTTCCGTTTCATGCAGACCATCGACGAGCTGACGCCGGGGATGCTGGCGCGCTTCACGCAAATCGACTACGACCGCGAGATGGCCTTTATCGCCGTCATCGAGAAGGATGGGATGGACGAGGAAATAGGGGTGTCGCGCTACGTGACCAACCCGGACATGACCACCTGCGAATTCGCCCTGGTCGTGTCCGATGCGTGGCAGCGCAAGGGTATTGCCCACCGCTTGATGGATGCCCTGATCGAAACGGCGCGCATGCGCGCCCTGCGCATCATGGAAGGCGAGGTGTTGGCGGCCAACCACAACATGCTTTCGTTCGTGCGATCATTGGGGTTTGCCGTCAGCACCAGCGTCGAAGACCCTGCGATCAAGTATGTTTGCAAGGAGCTGTGAGCCGGGGCAGCGCGACGGTACCGGCATCTACCCCGTTGCGTTCCCGCAATCCCGCCTGCGCGCGTCCCGATGAACATCGTCTTCTTCTTTCTCGTCGCTGCCGCTTTTGGTTCCGCCGCCTGGCACCAGTTGGGCTGGGCGGGAGCGGGCACCTCGCCGATGGATGCGCTGTCCAAGGCGATGGTCGATTCGGCCGGCGGCTCGATCACCCTGGCGCTCGGCCTGGTGGGGGTCATGACCCTGTTTCTGGGGCTGATGAAGGTGGCCGAAGCGGGCGGCATGCTGACCATCCTTGCGCGCCTGATTCGCCCCCTGATGACGCAGCTGTTTCCCGATGTGCCGCCGGACCATCCGGCGATGGGGGCGATGATCCTCAACCTCTCGGCCAACGCGCTCGGCCTCGGCAACGCCGCTACGCCGTTCGGGATCCGCGCCATGCAGGAGCTGGAACGGCTCAATCCGCGCCCCGGTACGGCGACCGATCCGATGGTGCTGTTCCTGGCCATCAATACCTCCAGCGTCACCTTGCTCCCCACCGGCGTGATTGCGTTGCGCGCCGCGGCCGGCTCCGCCGACCCGGCGGGTATCCTGCCGACGACCCTGTTCGCGACGCTCTGCTCCACCGCCGCAGCGATCGTGGCGACGTTCATCTATCGGCGATTTTTCCCGCTGCCGGGGTCCGCCGACGGCCCCGCAGCCGTGGCGGCACCCGCGATTGCGGCGCCGCTGCAGGATACCGGCGCGGCTTACCCGTTATGGGTGTCGCTGTTGAGCATGGGGACACTCATCGCGTTGGTGCCGCTGAGCGTGGTCTACGGCAAGCATGTCGCGCCCTGGATCCTGCCGGGACTGATGCTGGGGTTTCTGCTCTTTGGGCTGGTTCGGCGGGTGCGCATCTACGAAGTGTTCGTCGACGGCGCTAAGGAGGGAGTTCAGGTAGCGGTGCGGATCATCCCCTACCTGGTGGCGATCCTGGTTTCGGTGGCGATGCTGCGTGCCAGCGGTGCGCTTGATGCGTTTATTTCCTGGCTGGCGCCGTGGACCGGCGCCATCGGCCTGCCTGCCCAGGCGCTGCCGATGGCGCTGTTGCGCCCGCTGTCGGGCTCCGGAGCCTACGGGGTGCTGGCATCGATCATCAACGATCCGAAGATCGGACCGGACAGTTACACCGGCTATCTGGTGAGTACGTTGCAGGGTTCGACCGAAACCACTTTTTATGTGCTTGCGGTCTATTTCGGCGCGGTCCAGGTCAGGCGGGTGCGGCATGCGGTGTTGGCGGCACTGACCGCGGATATCGTGGGTATCGCCGCGGCGATCATCGCCTGCCGTTTCCTGTTTCGCTAGTTGTCCGACGGAGCTGAGGTGCCCCGCTGCGCCGCCGGGAGAGCGGTCCAGATCTTTCTTGCCGATCCCCCCGCCATGGGCAGACCCTGCACATCGACAGTGCGCCGCTCCCTTCTTGCCCGCTGCGGGTCGACAGGTCGGTACCGGTGCGCAGGCCGTGGTGCGTGTCGACTATACTTTGATCAGCTGACAGGAATGGTAGGGCATCGGGGTGTTCCCGGCCCGAGTAGACGAATGGAGGCGGCCCATGACCAACGTAGACATCAACAAATTTATCGGCGGCGAGGTATCGGCTGCGGATGACCCGGAAGGCCATCTGTTCGACCTACCGCCCTGGAACGAACGCGAGGCGGAACGGCTGGCGGCGCTGGAAGGGATCGCGCTCACCGACGACCATTGGGACGTGGTGCGTTTCCTGCGCGAGCGTTATCGCCGGGTTGGACCGGCCAAGAGCGGCCGTGTTCTGGTCGAGGAGCTGGACCGGGCGTTTCACGACCGCGGCGGAAGCAAGCATCTCTACCGGCTGTTCCCCAACGGACCGGTGGCCCAGGGATCGCGCATCGCCGGCCTGCCGTTGCCGGCCTATACCACCGATCCGTCCTTCGGCAGCGTGGAATAGCGATTGCGCCGCATGCGGGGACGGCAACGTTACCGCGCTCCGTGTGACGGAGCGCGGCGGATCATATGAGAGCCGTCACCTCGGCCTCATCCAGCGCCATCACTTCCTGTTCCAGCAGCTCGATCGCCGCCAGCAGGGTCTTCGACATCCCGATCAGCCGGTCCAGCAGTTCCGCGATCTGCTCCTTGCGATCGCTTTTTTTCGAGGCGCCGATCAGCTTTTCGAAGAAACTGCGATCCTCAGTTTCGAACAGCTTCTTGAAGATTTGCAGATAGATGGCATGCAGCGCCTCGTGGGGCACCTCGATGGCCTGGAACGAGGTGAGGGTCGAAAGCTTCTGGCCGGGGCCGTAATACCAACGGCCAAAGGCGCAGTCGGTGTGGATCACCGGCACCTGACCTTCATCGAGCGGCAGACCCGCAACCAAGGCCTGGGCATAG
>OFHG01000228.1_pt1 | contig 24573 bp, 20 predicted proteins | sample 1521931 | NCBI WGS metagenome assembly OFHG01 (sample SAMEA2468438, study PRJEB22500) | soil metagenome | biome: Glassland; feature: Farmland; material: Clay | place: Australia | collected 2013-01-31 | depth 0.55 m
TTGCCGCACTGGACGGCCTGGTGGAAGTACGGCTCGTAGGCCCAGACCCAGCTCAGGGCTTGGCTGTCGTAGTTCCAAGTGAAATTCACGTCTCCGGCGGTGAGCTCATTCTGGACGGAGGGGTTCTGCGGATCCTGCCAATAGACGCCCTGGCGCACCGTATAGTTCCATACGCTGCAGTCTGCATTGGCGCAGCTGGAACTCGTGATGATGTTCGAAATCCAATTTCCATCTTGGTCGAAGGCGTAGGGGTAGTCGTAGATGAGGCCATAGAGCAGGTACGATGGGTCATTGACGCCCTGGAACGGATTGAGGCTGTCGACGGTCTGGAGGAATCCGATTCGCAAATCCGCGGGGGGAGCCGCCCGTCCATTCCGGGTGACCGCCATCGGCGTTCCCACGGCCACGACCTGCAGCATGAGGACGACTGCCACTAGCCCACAAACCAAGGCGATATGACCAGACTTCGTTCGAGACCCTCCCGTCCACGTCGGTCCCCGATGTCCCGACGCGCGAAGAGGAATGGTTGACCCCCATAAAAGGCTGGCGTGCGGCCCGGGAGGGGGAGCCGCGAATTCCAGCGCGCTCGATGGTCGTTTCGGCTGGGCGCGGCCGTGCTGCTGGTGCACGTTTGTGGCGCCCCGTGACTGTCGGAATGGGGGCGTCCGAGACTCCGGCGCGGGTTTGAACTCGGTGCAGGACTCGTTTGGCGGATCGCTGGAGGCCGGCATCCGGCCTACGCGCCTCAGAGCCTCTCCCCGCCGACTTGCCCGACCGTCAAACCCGCAGGTGACCGGGCGATACCACGCAAAAGGCTTTGAGCCTCTGGGATTTGGGTTGCCCGAACCACGTGGTGACCGCAACCGTAACGGACGACACGGCCGACGAGACGCGGATGACGTTCTGGGAGCACATCGACGAGCTCCGTCACCGCCTGAAGGTCGTCATCCTCGTGATCATCGTGCTGTGGGTCCTCTTCATGACCTTCCGCTTTGAATGGATTAACGTCGGTCCGATCCTCCTTCCCATCCTGTACCCGGCCTTCGCGGCGAACCAGGTGCCGGTCGCGAACCAGTTCTTTCTGATCATCCTGGACTACCTCAAGCCCGGCTACGTCCAGGAGACCGCGTTGGCCCCCTGGGACGGGGTCCTGGTGCAGATCAAGATTGCGATGTTCCTGGCCTTCGTGGTCGGCTTCCCTGTCATCGCGTACGAGTTCGGGAAGTTCATCTCCCCAGCGCTCAGACCTTCGGAGAAGCGGCTCATCATGCGGATGACCGTGCCGGTCGTGCTCCTGTTCTTCTCCGGGGTCCTCCTGGACTACTTCTTCCTGCTCCCCTGGACAATCAACTTCCTGTACGCCGCGCAGACGAACATGGGAATCCAGCTCTACCTGCTGCCCATCGACAGCTTCGTCAGCTTCGTGACGATCCACCTCATCGCCTTCGGACTCGCCTTCCAGCTGCCTGTGATCATGTACTCCCTCTCGGCGGTGGGGATCATCAAGGCGGAGTTCTGGAAGAAGTACTGGCGCTATGTCACCGTGGCCGTGTTCGTCATCGCGGCGGTCATCACCCCCGACCCGAGCGGCGTGACGATGGTCGTCGTCGGCACGATCATGATGGCCCTGTACGGGATCGGCTACCTGGCGTCGAAGCGCGTCGAGCGCAAGCGAGAGGCCGCCCTGGGCTACGGCGGCACGCCGCCGTGAAGAGGATGCGTGGGCCAGGATTCGAACCTGGGAACCCCTGCGGGAAGGGATCTTGAGTCCCTCGCCTTTGACCAGGCTTGGCTACCCACGCGTCGCGGCGGCGGAGCGTGCCCTCCTCGTATAACCTTTCCCGAACGGCGACCGCCGTGCGAAGCGTTTTTCTCGCTCTTCCCCCATCGCCTTCGCGGGGTCGTACCTTGGTGCAGTACTTCTCGAAGGAGTTCTTCGACGAGCTCGCGAATGCCCTCAACGCCGATGCGGAATGGATGAAGAAGGCGGCGCCCCTGACCTTCAAGGCCGTCATCACGATCACCGACCGCGGCACGTCCTGCCTCCTCGACTGCGTCAGCGGCAAGGTCGCCGCGAGCGAGGTCGCACCGGACATCCCCGCGGACTTCAAGTTCGACGGCCCGTACGAGTCGTGGGTGATCCTGGGCAAGGGGGAGAAGGACTTCCAGTCCCTGGTGATGAGCGGGAAGGTCAAGTTCCGCGGCTCGATGCCCAAGGTGATGGGGATGATGAGCCAGTGGAACCGGCTCATCAAGGTCGCGCAGCAGCTCCCCAAGGAATTCTGATTCCGGCGCGTCCACCGCCGGGGGCTCCGGGGCTCCCTGCGAGCCGTTCGTTCAAACGATTAAATAGCTCGCGGTCCATCTCGCCGACGCACCGGGGTACGGGGAGAGACCATGGTCGATTTTGAGCTCACGGAAGAGCAGAAGCTCATGCAGAAGACCGCTCACGAGTTCGCGGAGAAGGAGATGCGGCCGGTCGCCCTCGAGGGCGACAAGAAGGGAGAGATGCCCTGGCACGTCGTGCAGAAGGCGCACGAGATCGGACTCGACACGGCCTTCATCCCCGAGGAATACGGTGGCGGTGGCGTCACGTCGACCCTGACCCACTGCGTGGTCATGGAGGAGCTCAACTGGGGCTGCGCCGGCATCGCCACGGGCCTGCTCGGCGCGGGCTTGGCGTACCTCCCGATCATCCACATGGGGACCGAGGAGCAGAAGAAGCGCTTCCTGCCCCGGTTCACCGCCCCGGAACCGCGTCTCGGCGCCCTCTGCCTGACCGAGCCCGACGCAGGCTCCGACAACCAGGCGATCTCCACCACCGCGGTCAAGGACGGGAACGAGTGGGTCCTGAACGGCGTCAAGCGTTTCATCACGAACGGGGGCATCGCGGACATCCACGTCGTCTTCGCGACGATCGACAAGAGCCTTCGCTTTATGGGCGTCCGCGGCTTCGTCGTGGAGCACGACACGCCGGGGTTGAAGGAGGGCAAGATCGAGGACAAGATGGGCGTCCGGGCCAGTCACACCTCCGAGGTCATCCTCGACAACTGCCGCATTCCCTTGGACAACATGCTCGGCTCGGAGGAGGGCACGGGCTTCTACGGCGCCATGAAGACCCTCGAGTCCTCGCGCCCCCTCGTCGCCGCGGGCGCCGTCGGCATCGCGCGGGCCGCGTACGAGTACGCCCTGGACTACTCGCGGAAGCGAAAGCAGTTCGGCGGCCCCATCGCGAAGAAGCAGGCCATCGCCTTCATGCTCGCGGACATGAAGACCAAGATCGACGCCGCGCGGCTGCTCGTCTACCGCGCCGCCTGGATGCTGGATCACGACATGCCCATGAACAAGGAGGCGAGCGAGGCCAAGCTCTTCGCCGCGGACATGGCCATGGACGTGACCACGGACGCGGTCCAGATCATGGGCGGCGCCGGCTACATGAAGGACGAGCCCGTGGAGAAGTGGATGCGGGCCGCGAAGGTCTTCCAGATCTGGGAGGGCACGTCGCAGATCCAGCGGCTCGTCATCTCGCGCGACGAAATCGGCGAGCTGTGAGCGTCCTCGACCCACGGACCGAACGCGATCTTCCGGACAAGCGTAGCCTCACGCGCTGATTTCCTCGACGCCCCTGCGGGGGACGCGGAACAGGAACGGCAGGGTGCTCATCCAGAGCAGCTCGAAGACCAGCGAGACGATCGCGGGGAGACCCGCCAGCGGGCTGAAGAACGTGGACGCCAGCACGACGGTGAGACCCAGGTTCTTGAAGCTGCAGAAGGTGACCGCCTCGATGCAGTGATCCCGGGAGAGCCTCGGGATCCGGGCGAGGCCGAGGATGAGGAGTCCCAAGCCGAACGTCCGCAGGAGGGAGAACAGCGAGAGGCCCGCGACTAGGTCCAGGCGGCTCAGGAGGACCCCGCGGGTCGAGCCCACTATTGCGGACACGATGAAGAAGAAGGAGATCCCGACCGCGGTCGGGCGCACATCGTGGATGCGATTCCATTTCCTCAGCGGCCGGGAGACCACGAGCGGGACGCCGATGAGGAGGACGGTCTGCAGGACCAGGTCCTCCACGGAGACCGAGCGCCCGAGGAGCAGTAGGCTCAGGGCGGGGACGCTGACGAGGCCCAGGAGGTAGAGCGCCGCGTCCGAGATGAGGGACGTCCGCACGTCTCCCCGCAGGAAGGAGGTCAGCGGGATGATGAGGACCGCGGGCGGGACCGCGGCCATGAGGACCCAGCCGCTGCGTATGTCCGGGTCCGGGCTCAGCGCCGCGAAGACGAGCACGAGGCCTCCCAGCACGCCATAGCTCATGACGAGGGCGACCGCGATCCCGCGCGCCTGCGTCCGCAGGGAGATCCCGCGGAACGCGATCTCGGTGAGGGAGAAGGCCATGGCGGAGACCAAAGCCACCTGCGGAACGATCGCCGAAATGTCGCTCGGATAGCCCCCGGTGGCGAGTCCCGCGACGAGTCCGGCGGCCACCATGAAGGGGAAGCTCCGCCAGAACCGGAACACGCCGCTGCCAGCGAGGCGGGGCGCTTAAAGGTTCACGCGAACGCATCGTTCAGAGGCTCACGAGCGCCGCTCCTACGAGGGCGAGGCCCACGGCGAGCTTCTGGGCGCGGGTCATCTCCTCCTCCATCCAGTAGCGACGGAAGAGGATGGCGACCACCGGGTAGGCGGTCGTGAGCGGCACGACCACCGCCAGGGGGCCCAGACCGATGGCCAGGAAGATCGTGATGCCCGCGACCGCGAAGAGGAACAGGGTCGGCTGCGCGGCTCGGATGTCCGCACGGTCCACCGGACCCCGCCGGCGGGATTCCCGCCAGCCAAGCGCCAGCATCATCGGGGTCGAGACGATCACGTAGATGCCGGCGTTGCCTGCGAAGCCCACGGACGCGATGGCGAGCTTCTCGAAGACACCCCAGGCCCCCCACAGGAGGACCGCGAGGATCATCGGGGCGAGCCACGCGCGGCTCGCGGAATCCTTCGGCGCCCCGTCGGCCCAGCCCAGGAGGAACGTGGCCCCCACGAGGAGCGCGATGCTCAGGATCTGGAGAGGGAGGAGGGTGGCGCCCAGCCCGACCACCGCCGCGATGACCGTGACGACGGGGTAGGCCGCGGTGAACCCGCTGACCACGGAGGCCTCGCCGGACTCCATGGCCATGAACCACAGCATGTTGCCGACGGTCCCGCAAAGCGCGGACGCGACGCCGAACGCGACGCCGGTCTCCGTCAGCGAGCCGCTGCCGCCGCCGAGAAGGAACCAGCCTGCGTAGATGGGGACGCTATAGAGAGAATACAGGGCGAGCATCCGGCCTGGACCCAGCCGGACCGTCGGCTCTTTGGACAGCCCCTCCCCCAGGCCGTAGAGCACGACCGTGAGGAGGGCGCAGACGAGCCAGAGCTCCATCTCGCGCCTCTGCCGTTCGTTGGTCTTTGTCAGCGTCCGTTTCCATGGCTGCAGACCCCGTGCGGGGCCGCGCCCCGCATCCGAGTTGCGGGGTCTTGTAGGCAGAGGTTTTCTTAAAGGTGCCGGCAAGAAAGCTGCACGCTGGGAACGAAAAAGGAAGGTCGGAGCCGCGGTCCGCTGCCACTTCCGGTGACGCCGCGGGGGCCTACGGCGGCGTCCCGTAGGCCGGAGGGCGCGCGGCCGCGAACACGGGGAGACCCTGGAAGTCCTCGGCCACCTTGCCCGTGGTGGCGTACCGGTAGAGCGCCGCGATCAGGATCGAGCTGGCGGCGGAGGCCACGAGCCCGAGGGCGACCCAGTACACGACCAGGACGACGATGCCCACGAGCAGACCGACCACGCCTCCCAGGAGGAACCCGAGGATGGGCGCGAGGAGGCCCGCGAGCCCGAGGAGCACGAAGATCGCGCCCAAGCTGAACCCGCCGACGAGGGTCTCGCCCCACGTCGTCTTGAAGAGGTGCGCGCTCCGCTTCACCGCCGCCCACGGCCCGAGCTTCTCGTACACGAGGACGGGCACCACGAAGTACGTCGCGAGGCTCCACGCGATGCCGACGAGGCCGATGAGGATCTTGCCGATGAAACCCAGCCGCTCCTGGATCGCCCGGAGGATCATCGCCACGGTCGCCGCGAACACTGCCCAGAGGAAGATCCGTTTGACGTTCTCCCGGGCGATGCGCAGGCCGTCCCCGAGGGTCGGGTTGCCGCCGTTGAGGCGGATCGTCGCCGCGCCGATGATCGCGGCGTTGAAGAAGAAGGCGATGAAGAAGGAGACGATGTAGTAGACGACCATGAGGACCGCGAACAACCAGGTCAGGTCGCCCCCGAACGCGGCCCCGAACCCGACCGTGACGAACATCCCGCCGATGAACGCCGCCAGGATGCCCAGGATCGCGAGGCCCGAGAGGAGCGGGAACAGCAGGAGTTCCTTGTCCTTCCTCAGCACGCGCAGGCTCGTCTTCGTCAGCTGCCATCCGGTTCCGATGCGACCCATTTGGAATCCCTCTTTGTCTTCTCTCGAATCCCTTCTCACGTCGTGCCCAGCGCCTCAGCCGTCAGCTTCGCGGGAGCCGGCGGGCCCGCGGCCGCCCGCGGCCTCCGGAGCGCCTTCCTCAGGAAGGCGTTCAGCTTCGCCTCGATGGCCGGTTCGAGGGGCGGGTCCACCGCATGCTCGCGCAGGATGCGCTGCGAGCGGGTGCGGGCCTTCTCGGCCAGGGTCCTCGCGGCCTCCGGGGACGCGCGCCCGGATCGGACGAACGTTTCGGGGAGGAAGTGCTCCTGGCGGAAGTGGTCGACCGTGTGCGGGTGGCCGAGGTAGGTGCCCTTGAGCCCCACGGCGTCGATCACGTCCGTGGCGAGGGTGTCCTCGGAGACGTCGATGCCCGTGACCACGCGCCTCACGCTTCCCGCGAGGTCATCGTCCAGCACGAGCTTCTCGTAGCTCGCGCTCAGGCTCGACTCGAGGCTGCCCACCACGTCGTAGATGAAATCGAAGCCTGCGAGCGCGGAGAGCAGGAGCGTGGTCGCGGACTCCGCGCCGGCCTGGTAGTCCACGCGGAAGGCTTCCGTGTTTCCGCCGGTGCCGCGGGACGGGATGCCGTAGTAGCGTGCGAGCTGGGCCGCGCCCAAGGAGATGAGGCCCGCCTCGGGCGCCCCGAGGGCCACGGAGCCCGTGCGCATGTCCATGATCGTCGACGCGCTCCCATAGAGGACGGGCGCGCCGCGGCGGACGCACTGCGCCACCGCGATGGACCCGAAGACATCTGCGTACTGCTGCACAAGGACGACCGCCAGCGTGCACGGTGCCCTCCCGCCCGCCCAGCCCTCGGGCGGCGTCATGCAGGGCTGCCCCGCGCGCGCGAAGGTGATGAGGCCCTGGGTGGTCTCTTTCGCGAGCGTGAGGGGGCTGACGGGGTTCGTGAAGCCCAGGAGGAGCGGCCGCTCGGCCAGCTCCTCGCGTCCCCCTGCCACGATCGCGGCCATGTCGATCGTGTCCTGCGAGTACTGCGTGCCCCAGTTGTACCCGTCCAGGGACTTCGTCGTGAACTTGAATCCGTAGAGGATCTCGTAGATGTGGGCGACCTCGTTGGGCACGTCGCGGGGCCAGACGACCCACGAGGCGTGGTCGAGGTGGGGCGACGCATCCACGAGGCGGTAGAACGCCTCCACGTCCTTCAGCGTCGGTGGCCGCGCGCCGTCGGGATCCTCGACCTGGACTGCGGTGCCCATGCTGCTGAAGTAGGTGTTTCCCTCCCCGAAGGACATGCAGCGCCCCGAACCCCGGCCGTAGAGCTTGAACCGGCTCGGCGCCTGCATCAGGAGCTCGCGGAGGACGCCCTCCGGGATGCGGACGACGTGCGCGACGTCGTCGTAGCTGGAGCCGGCGTCTCGGAGGAGCCGCACGGCCTCCGGGTCGAGGATCCGCACGCCGGTCCTCTCGAGAACGCGCATCGTCGCCCCGTGGATCTTCTGCAGTTCTCCGCGTGTGAACGGCTCCAGGCGAAGCGTCACCTTCTCCCTCCCTCCGACCAACCCTCGTCCTCGAGACGGAACATCCTCGTGGCTCCCCGGCGGCGCCGCGCCGGGACATTCCTTCTCATGGAGCCGCCCAAGTCTTAGTTCCATCGTAATGACTGCACCGGCGGTTGCGCTCCGGTTGCCCCCTCTTCTCAAGTGGCGCGACGAGTTGCGGCGCATGCGGCCCGCCTCCGGGCGGGTTCCGGCTTCCTGCGTGAAGGCTAAGAGGTCCCGACCGTTTCCCTCGGCCGGAGCAGCGCCATGGACGTGATCGACGAGGAGGTCATCCGGAGGGTCCGGGGGCTGCCGGGCGTCCTCCGCACCGCGTTCCTGGAGGTCCCCGACCGCGAGCCGCTGCGGCGGCAGGCGACCTCGGAGGCGGCGGAGAACCGCGGGGTCGTCGAGGTCCTGTCCCGCGCTCGCGTCCTCTGTCTCCTCAAGGACGAGGCGTTCCGGCCCCCGCCCGAGCCGACGCTCCTCCTGGTGGACCAGGCGGGCACGGTGCTGGGCCGGGAGCTCGTCGCGGGGGAGTCGCCTCCCCGGGACCGCCGGGTCGCGTTCCTGGGCAAGGACTTCGTCCTCTATGCCGGGGCGAGGCCGGAGGGGCGCTACCGCTTCCTGCTTCCTCCGGTCCGGTTCCCCGAGATCGAGGGTGTGCCGGGCGTGGAGCGCGTGGTCTCCGCGAGCCCGGACACGCCGCAGGACGACTTCCTGCGCGCGCGCCACGGGTTCCCCGCAGGGCGCGAGTACGCGTCCATCCTCGTCGGATATGACGTCCGGAACCCTTAGGTATCGCAACGCGACTCCCTGCTCGCTTGGCCCAGCCTGTCGCGATCTTCCAGCCCGAGGGGCGGCGCACCCGTGTCGGGGTCCGGGAGGATCTCTTGGATGCGGCCCGGCGATGCGGCGTGGGTCTCGAGGACCTGTGCGCCGGCCGCGGGACCTGCGGCAAGTGCCGCGTGATTGTGCGGCGCGGGGCCGAACTGCTCAAGCCGCTGACGCCGTACGAGGCCCACCTGACGAAGGAGGAGCGCCGCGCGGGCGTGCGCCTCGCGTGCCAGTGCCGCCCCGCGGGCGAGGGGATCATCGTCCTGGAGATCCCGCCGGAGGCCCGGCGGGGATGGCAGCGCCTCCAGACCTCCGGCCTCATGCCGTCGCACGGCCTCCTCCCCGACGTCCGGCGCGTGCCGGCCCCTTCGCGCCTCGCGTCCTCCCGCCTCCGCGCGTCTGGATGGAGGATACCGGAGGACGTCCTCGGTTCCGCCGCCCCCTCCCGCGGAGACGGGTCCGCGGCGCGCAGCCTCGTGGTCTGGCGCCGCGACGTCCTCGCGGTGGTCCCGACCCGCGAGCCCGTCCTCGGGATGGCGTTCGACATCGGGTCCACGAAGATCGCGGGATTCCTGTTGGACCTGGAGAGCGGGGAGGCCGTCGAGACCGTCTCGGCACCGAACCCGCAGATGGTCCACGGCGAGGACATCATGTCGCGGCTCGCGTTCGCTCGCGGCTCGCCCTCCCAGGAGGCCCTCCTGCACGAGGAGGTCCTCAAGGTCCTCGACGACCTCGTCCGCAAGGCGTGCGGCCTCGCCCACGTCGACGTGCGCTCCGTCTACGAGGTCGTGGCCGTCGGCAACACCGCGATGCAGCATCTTTTCCTCGGCCTCCCGACGGAGAACCTCTCCCGCGCCCCCTACACACCCGCGAGCCAGCGTGAGGAGGTCCGCCGCGCGGGGCCGTTCGGGCTCCGGACCTGCCCTGCAGCGCCCGTCGTCGCCCCTCCCGTGGTCGCCGCGTTCGTCGGCAGCGACCTTGTCGCCGGCGTCCTCGCGACGCGGCTGCACCGGTCCTCGGGCCTGAGGGTTTTCATCGACGTGGGCACGAACACGGAGATCTGCGCGGGCGACCGGAGGCGGCTCGTCGCCTGCTCCACTCCGTCGGGCCCCGCCGTCGAGGGCGCCCACATCCGGTTCGGGATGCGCGCCGCGGACGGCGCGGTGGAGCGGGTGGCCGTCGAGCCGGGGACGTTCCACGTGGACTACCGCGTCATCGGGAGGATGAAGCCCCGCGGCCTCTGCGGCTCCTCCCTCCTCGACCTCCTGGCGGACCTCTTCCGGACCGGCGCGATCGACCCGGCCGGGAGGCTGCAGAAGCGCGCCGCGCCCGACCGCATCCGCCGCGTGGGCGGCCAGCTCGCGTTCCTCGTCGTTCCCGCGGACGAGACCTCGATCGGGCAGGACCTCGTGCTGACCCAGGATGACATCGGGCAGCTCCAGCTCGCCAAGGCCGCCATCCACGCGGGCATCGCGATCCTGCTCGACACGCTCGGGAGGACCCCCGCGGACATCCAGGTTCTTTACCTGGCAGGCGCCTTCGGGAGCTACCTCGCACCGGAGAGCGCGCGGTCCGTGGGCATGCTGCCCGACCTGCCGCTCGACCGCGTGCAGTTCGTCGGCAACACGGCCGGGTCCGGCGCGCGCCTCGCCCTCGTTTCCCGCACGGAGCGCGCGGCGATGCGGACGATCGCGCGGCGCATCCAGCACATGCCTCTCGCCGGCGACCCGCGCTTCTCGAGGGAGTTCGCCTCGTCCCTCTTCCTGCCCCACCGGGACGCGGCCCGCTTCCCGAGCATCACGGCGCCGCGGCGCGAGCTGCGTCGATGATCCCGTCGAGCGCGCGGACGGTCTCGGCAGCCAGCGGGTCCGGCGGCGGCCGCGCGAGCGCCTCCCGCACGCGTGCGCGTGCCCGTTCCTCCATGGACTTCCGGCCGTCGGAAGTCCACAGGTCGAAGCTCCTCCGGTCCACGAGCTTGGGGATGAAGTGCTCCTTTCGGAGGTGGTCCATGGTATGCCGCTGCCCGAGGAACGTGCCCCCGATGCCGACCTTCTCGATCACGTCGAGCGCCAGGTGCGCATCGTCGACGACGACGCCTTCCGCGATGCGCCGAATCATGTTCACCATCTCGTCGTCGATGAACAACTGTTCGAGCCAGAGGGTGCGCGCATCCTCCAGCAACCCGATCCCGCAGATGAGGTCCGCGCCCCCGAGGACGAGCGAGAGGCCGCTCGCGAACTGCTCCAGCGTGGCCTGCGTGCCGGGCACGGAGGCGGTGGCGTCGAAGCCCCCGCAGAGGCTCGGCACGCCGTACGCGTGGGCGAGCTGCGTGACCGCGGCGCCCGTGAGACCGTGCTCGGGCGACCCGCCGGCCCGCGTGGTCGTCTTCATGTCGAGGGGCGCGATCCCCGTGCCCCAGATCACCGGGCAGCCCGGGTTCGCGAGCTGGCACATGACCAAGCCGCTGAGGAACTCCATCGCGGCCACGACGACGGACCCGGCCAGCGTGACGGGCCCCGAGGTTCCCGGGCCCGGCATCGTGAAGATCGCGACCGGCACGCCGGCCTCGCCGAACACGAACGCGGTGTCCATGTTGCCGCCATCGTGCTGCAGGGGCGCGATCGACGTGTGGACGGAGGAGATGATCGGCCGCTGCCGGAGGGCCTCTTCCCCTCCCGCGACGGCCGCGGCCATCGCGATGAGTCGCCGTGCGTTCTCCGGCGTCACCGCCGTGGCGAACTGCACGTGCTTGTCCGTGTGCATGAGCGAGACCTTGAGATCCACGTACGTGCGGACGGCGGCGGGCACGTCCTGCGCGGTGACCATGGGCCAGAACACGTGGAGGTTGTCGAGGGCGTTGGAGACCAGCGCCGACTTCGCGAGGTCGTCCGCGGTCGACAGTCGCCGCGCGCCCGTCTCGAAGTCGATGGCCAAGGGGCCGTTCCCGTCGTTGCAGACGTGGACGTGCTCCCGGTCCAGATCCGCGTCCTGCTCCGGATTCCGCCCCGCGAGGACGATGCGCTTCGACGCGCGGGCGATGGCCTCCTGCACCAGGGAGGCCGGGATGCGGGCCGTCTGAGTGCGCTCGTCTACGCTGGCGCCTGCGTTCTTGAGGAGCTGCCGCCCTTTTGCGGTGCCCACCTTCACGCCGACGCGCTCCAGCTCGCGGAGGGAGGCCTCGTGGATGCGTCCGACGTCGTCCTTCGCGAGGACCGGGTACGGGCGGCGAACTGAGATGCCGCTCATTGCGCCTTGCCGATGAGCTTCTGCGCCAGCCTCACGGCTCCGGAGGCGTCGCCCGCGGTGCCGTCGGAGCCGATCTCCTTCGCGTACTGCTCCGTCACCGGCGCGCCGCCGACCAGGAACTTCCCTTTCGCGCGGACGCCCTTCGACGCCGCGGCGTTGATCAGCTCCTTCATCCGCGGCATGGACGTCGTCATCAGGGCCGACACCCCGACGATCTCCGCCTTCTCGTCCGCCGCCCGCTTGAGGATGGCGTCGGACGACTGGTTGACCCCGAGGTCGATCACGTCGAAGCCGTTCGCCGTCAGCATCGTCGCCACGAGGTTCTTCCCGATCTCGTGGATGTCGTCCTGCACGGTCGCCAGGACGACCTTGTGCGTCTCCCGCGGCGCGGCGTCCTTCGGCACGCGCGGCTCCAGGACGGCCACGCCGGCGCGCATCGTCTCGGCCGCCATGACGAGCTCGGGCAGGAACAGCTCGCCCGCGCCGAACCTCTGGCCGACCTCGCGGATGCCGGCGGCCAGGCCCTTCTCGATGCCCTGCAACGGGTCCATCCCGTGATCGAGGGCGTCCTGGGCTAAGCCAGGCATGCCTTCCATGTCGTATTCGATGACGGCCTTCTTCAGTCGTGCAACGTAGTCGTCCGTGGTATTCACCTCCGCCGCGGTGGTCCGGGACGTGCCGAGGAGCGGAAAACCCTTTGGCACATACTTCCGCGAGAAAGCTTGACATACTCTCCCCGCTTCCACCCGCGGGAGCGGGAGGCGAGCGCATCGCATCGTTCGACGCCGTCATCATCGGTGCGGGACACAACGGTCTCGTCGCGGCGAACTACCTGGCGAAGGCCGGGCTCCGCGTGGCCGTGGTCGAGCGCTCGGACCGGGTGGGCGGTGCCTGCGTCACCGATGAGATCGCGCCGGGCTTCAGGGTGAGCGCCGCCGCGTACGTGTCGGGTCTCTTCCGCCCGCAGATCATCCGGGATCTCGAGCTCGAGAAGTTCGGCCTGCGGCAGATCGCGTTCGACCCGCAGGCGTTCTGCCCCTTCCCCGACCGCCGCTACCTGCTCCTGTGGAGCGATGTCGAGCGCACCTGCAAGGAGATCGAGCGCTTCTCGAAGAAGGACGTGGAAGGCTACCGGCGGTTCAGCGACTTCTGGGCGTCGTTCTACGACCTCATCGAGCCCATGCTCCTCTCGCCGCCCGCGGCGGTGGCGGACCTGATGGACCTCATGCGCGGCCCGGAGGCCGAGGAACTGCTGCGACGGCTGCTGTTCTACAGCGCGGAGGAACTCCTCGACGAGTACTTCGAGTGCTCGGAGGTCAAGACGGCGCTGGCGAACCAGAGCATCATCGGCCACTTCGCCGGACCGTCCGCGCCCTGCACCGCCTTCACCCTGAGCCACAACCTGCTCGGGAACATCAACGGCGTCGTGGGCGCGTGGGGGTTCACGGTGGGCGGCATGGGCGGGATCCCGGACGCGCTCGCTGCGGCGGCCCGCTCCCGCGGCGTCGAGATTCTCCTGAACGCCCCGGTGGAGCGGATCCTCTCGGTGGGCGGCCGGGCGACCGGAGTGCGGCTCCGAGACGGCCGCGTCCTCGAATCCCCGGCGGTCCTCTCGACCGCGGACCCGAAGCGCACCTTCCTCGAGCTCGCAGAACCCGGCTCCCTCCCGGAGGAATTCCTCCGCGCGGTGCGCAACATCAAGATCCACGGCGCGGCGATGAAGGTGAACCTCGCGCTCTCCGAGCTCCCGAACTGGGCCGCGCTGCCCGGGGGCCCGGGTCCGCAGCACCACGGTTCCACGTACCTGTGTCCGTCCATCGAGTACGCGGAGGCGGCCTTCGCAGACGCGAGACGGGGCGTTCCCTCCCGGAATCCGTGGTTGGAGGTCGTGACCCAGAGCGTGCTCGACCCGAGCGTCGCGCCGCCCGGGAAGCACACGATGTCCGTGTACGTCCAGTACACCCCGTACCGCCTCGCCTCCGGGACCTGGGACGACCTCAAGGACTCGTACGCGGACCGCGTGGTCGAGACCCTGGCCACATACGCGCCGAACGTCCCCCGTGCGGTGGTCGCGCGCGAGGTCCTCACGCCGCTCGATCTGGAGCGGCGGTTCGGCCTCACCGAGGCCCACCAGTCCCACGGGGAGATGGGTCCGGACCAGTCCTTCTCCTTCCGCCCCGTCCCCGGCTGGTCGAGCTACCGCATGCCCCTGAAGGGCCTGTACCTCTGCGGCGCGGGCACGCACCCGGGCGGCGGGGTCATGGGCGCACCCGGCTACAACGGCGCGCACGCCGTGCTCGAGGACTGGGCGTCGCTGAAGGCGTGAAGCCGGTCGTTCCCGCCTCCGTGCCGAGGCGTCCCGTACTTACCATACCCTCATGTTTTTCCCAGACCTTCGGAGCCGGCATGCCCCGAGGTACGGGAGCCGCAGAGGTCTCTCGCCGACCGGGGCTCTCGACGCCCGGCCCTCGCTCGCCGGGTCGACGGGCAAGGAGGTGAACACCATATGGCGGTCTTGCACACGACGTTCCTGGAGCGCGGCGAGGAGAACCTCATTCACGAGCAGAGCCTGAAGAGTCTGCGGGAGATCGGCGTCCTGATCCACAGCGCGTCCGTGCTGCAGATGCTCCAGGATGCGGGCGCCGACGTCGACGCGAAGACGGAGGTCGCGAAGATCCCCGAATCCATGGTCAAGGAAGCCCTGAAGAAGGCGCCGAAGCGCATCCGCTACGCCGCCCGCGACCCGAAGCGCGATTTCGAGATCCCGACGAAGCGCTGGCCCTTCACCGCGTCGAACGGGCTCGCGGTGCACATCGCGGACCTCGAGACCGGGAAGGACCACCCGTCGACCCGCGCGGACCTCGCATCCTTCTCGCGGCTCGCGGACGCCCTAGACCCGATCGACTACCTGTGGACCTCCCTCACCGCCACGGACGTCCCCGAGGTCTCCCACGGGCTGCACGAGCTCTGGGTCACGCTCCAGAACACCACGAAGCATGTGGAGAGCATCACCGTGGCCGGCGCGGAGGATGCGAGGGCGCAGATCGCCCTCGCGGCACTCGTCGCCGGCGGCCCGGAGGCCCTGAGGAAGCGCCCCCTCATGTCCGTCGTCGCCTGCCCGACGGCCCCGCTGGCCTACAACCAGGTCGCGGTGGAGGCGCAGGTGGAGTTCGCCCGGGCCGGCGTCCCGGTCCTGGGTATGTCCATGTCCCTCGCCGGGGCGTCGAGCCCCGTGACGATCGCGGGGACGATCGCGAACATCAACACGGAGAACCTGGCGAGCCTCGCGATCAACGAGGTCGCGGCGCCGGGGTCGCCGTACATCTACACGTCCGACTCCACGCCGGTCGACATGCGGACGGGCTTCATCGACTACACCGCGCCGGAGACGCCGATGATCAGCGCGGCCGCGGCCCAGATGGCCCGGCGCTACTCCCTCCCGTGTATGACCTCTGGCTGGGGCGCGGCGGTCGGGACGGAGATGGGCCTGCCCGCGTTCTCGGAGCTCGCCTCCATCCTGATCGCGGCCATGGCGGGCACGGACCTCTCCGCGGGGATGGGCGGTCTGGACCACGCGAAGGGCGGCTCGTACGAGATGATGATCCTCGACGCGGCGATGTGGGAGGACCTCCGATCCCTGATGCGCGACATGCCGACGACGGAGGAGACGGTCGCGCTCGACGTCGTGAAGGCAGTCGGCCAGGGGAACACCTTCCTCCGCCACCCGCACACGTTGCGGAACTTCAAGCGGGAGCTCTACTTCCGCGACCGCCAGGCGCTCGCGTGGCAGGCGACGCTCTCGAGCCGCATGATTCCCGAGGCGCGCGGCGTCGCGAAGAAGATCCTGAAGGACCACACGGTGAGGCCGCTCGACAAGGACGCGCAGAAGGAAGGCGACGCGCTCATCCAGGCCTACGAGAAACTGCACGTCGCGGCATGAGCGTCAGGAGGCCCGGAGGAGCGCCTTGCTCCCCTCGTCGACGATCCCCGCGAGGTCCCGCCCCACGTCGCGGTCGAGGGGCGTGGTCTCGTGGTCCCGGAGGATCTGGCGGGCCCGCTCCTTCGCGGCCTCTTGGATGGGACGGATCCCCTCGGCCTTGGCGCGGTCCATCGTCCGCTTGTCCCAGAGCGGGGAGTTGCGCATCTCGCCCTCGCGGAGGTACTTCATCGTGTGCCGCTGCGCGAGGAAGTTCCCCATGGGCCCGACCTTGTCGATGACGTCCAGCGCGAGCCGGTCCTCGTCCACCTCGATGCCGCGGATGAGCCGGAACACGTCCGCATAGGTCTCGTCGTCGAGGACCATCATCGCGAGCGAGCCGCAGTTCTCCCAGGCGCCGCCGATCCCCGAGAGGTTGTCCGCGCCGGCGAGGGCGGGGGGCAGGGCCGCGATCATCCGCTCCAGCCCCATCTGGAGGTCCCACCCGTTCGCGTCCGTGGTCACGCCGTACACGTCGGCGGTCATGTGGTAGCGATGGGCGATCTGGACGGTCGCCGCGGACACCAGCCCGAGCTCCGGGAGGCCCCAGAGGTTCTTTCCCGACCGGAGGTCGAGCAGGCTCAGGCGGCCCGAGTACTGCGTCGGGATCTTCGGGTCCACCGTCTGCAGGAGCATCACGCCCGCGAGGAGTTCCGCGTTCTGCTGCGTGAGGCCCCCGGCGAGGGAGAGCGGCGCGGTGCCGCCGGCAATCGGGCAGGGGACGATGTCCACGGGGACTCCGTTCGACGCGCCGAGCAGGATCACATCACACACATGCTCGTCGTAGGTGAGGGGGGAGCTCGGCGAACCGTACAAGGTGAAGATGGGCCGCTTCCGGAACGCCTCCTCTCCGCCGGCGACCGCGGCCCCCATCTGGAGGAGGATTTCGACCTCGGCCGTCCGGAGCGCGTATCCGGAGACGCTCTTGGACGTGTTCTCGAGCATCGCCTGCATCGTCTTGAGGACGTGCACGGGCGCGGGGACGTCCGTGGCGACGACGAGCGGGCTGACGGTGTGGCAGTGCTCCAGCGCGTCCTGCACCCGGCTCGCCTCCTCCACGTCGCGGAGCGTCGAGCTGCGCATCAAGTCGGTCTCGAGGTCGAGCATCGCGGGATTCCCGCCGAGCGCGTGGCTATATGTGTGCTCCCCGTCGAACGTGACATCGTTCCTCGGATCGCGGGCGTAGTAGGTGCCGTAGCGGGGGATCTTGCGGATGGCCTCTTCGACGACGCTTCGCGGGAAGGTGAGGACGTTCGTGCGGCTCGGATGGGGCACGGCCCCGAGCTCGACGAGGCGCTTCCGGGCGACGGCATGGTCGAACCGCGCTCCCGTCCTCCCGAGCAGACGGAGGGACGCGTCATGGACCGCCTCAACCTGTTCCTCGGTCAGGACCTTGAGCCGCGCGGGATTCCGTACGCCTTGCATGGCGCTGCCTCCTCGCTCCCGCGGGAGGGCCGGGGCCCGGCCGTGGGCGCACGCGGGACCGGAGGCCTAGGCTATGAAACCTCAGCTCTTACAACAAGGAATCTTCTCGGGAGACTGGGCGCGGTCGCGGCGACGTGGCCTATCGCCCCTCCGGGAACGCTTCGAGGAACCCTTGCTGCAGACTCGCCAGGAGGGACGGAACGAGAGGGCGCGGAGTCGCCCGGAGGCCACAGTCCGGGGTGACGTACCGGACACGCTCTCGGCCCACTCGACCGATGACCTCTCGCAGGAGAGCCGCGACCGCGGGGGGCCTCATGATTTCCTCCTCCTTCGAGATCTGGACGTCGGTGCAACCCACTCCGAGCGAAAGGCCCGTCTCCTCCCAGGGCTCGCGCCGGAGGAGGCCGAGGTTCTCGCGCTCCGATCGCCCGGCGAAGGCGAGGTTCAGCGTGGAGACCTGCGCGAGACGGAGCAGCGCGTCCAGCGCCTTGGACCGGGCGAGGCCCCCGCAGACATGGAGGCTCACACGATCCCGCGGGACCTCGGAAGCGAGGGCGTCGAGACGCCGCATCGCGGGGCCGTAGTCCCGCATCCCCTGGGAGAGGATGGGGTCGTCGATCTGGAGATGGGCGCCGCGGCGGCCGATCTCCCGGGCGATCGGTCGAAGGGCCTCCGTGAGATCGTCGTGGAGAGCGGGGTCCAGCGCACTCCGGTACGCGGGGCCTGCCCCGCTGGACGCCGCGGCCATCAGGAACGTCGTCGGCGCGGTGATCGTGATCTTGAACGTGAGCTCGGGGAAGGAGGTCCGCAGGAAATCCAGGTCGCGTACCTTCGCGAACTCCGCCGGATCCTCGAGCGGGCGGATCCGTCCCACGATGCGCGGGACGCCGGATCGCATCTCGACGCCGGGGAGCGCCGCGTACAGGGAGAGCATGTCGCCGCGGGGCTCCCCGTCCGTGAGCATGCCGAACGCGTGGTCGCGCTGGAGCGCCACCGCGGTGCGGAGGGCGTCCTCCAGTGCCCCTTCGAAGGGAGGCAGGCTCCCGATTCCGGTCAAGATGGGACGTGGCATCGCGATCGGCCTCGATGGCGCCGGGGGAATCGCGGCTCACGCCTTCAACTTCGCCGCGTCCGGACGACCGCAGATACATCCGTGGAGGTCGCTATTCCCTGTCTCCCATACCTGTTCGGGAACAGTCCGTACTGCTCTTAGGGAGTCATTAAATAAATCCTGGGACGTCGAACCGACGGGAGGCCGCTGCGGTGACGGGCGCGTCGACGTTCTCATCGACAGGAATCTGCGCCGGCGCGCTCGCTACACCGCGGCGGTCCCGGAGGACCCTGCGCCGCCAGGAGGTGGAATATGGAGACCCATGAGCACGTGCCGAAGATGCTAGAGCCGATCGGGCGAGTCCTGCGCAGGCATCCGAAGGTGAACCTTCAGCTCAACCGCGCTCTGGCCCCGTTCGAGAATTCGGCCAAGGTGCTCATGTTCAGCTGCAACATGTGCGGCCAGTGCCTCCTACACGAGAACGGCTACACGTGCCTGATGAACTGCCCCAAGCAGCTCCGGAACGGACCGTGCGGCGGCGTCCGGATGAACGGGCACTGCGAGGTCAAGCCGGAGATGGAGTGCGTTTGGCTCAAGGCGGAGCGGCGCTCGCGCCTCCTGCCCGGCCGCCATCTCTTCCTCCGGATCCACCCCCCGCTCGACTGGCGGAGGAAGGGGAGTTCCGCGATCCTGAACGCGGTGGCCGGCTGGCCCGGGGATTCGAAGGCGAACGGGAAGGAATGACCATGATCCCCGCCAACCCGATGCGGGGGCGGTTCGAGCGCGCGCTGCGCTCGGGGCGTCCCGTGGTCACGTGCGAGATCGGAAGCCCGGACGGCGCTGACCCGGCCGGCGTCCGAAAGCGCGCGAGGCTCGTGCGGGATTACGTCGACGCGGTCAACGTCCCGGACAACACGGGCGGCGTCGTCCATGCCGCCCCCATCGCGTCGTGCGCGATCCTCGCCCAGGAGGGCATCGACCCGATCCTCCACATGACCTGCCGCGACCGGAACCGCATGGCCCTCCAGAGCGACATGCTCGGGGCGTCCCTCCTCGGGATCCGGAACCTCCTCTGCCTGACCGGAGACCACATGATCCACGGCGACCAGCCGGAGACCAAGCCCGTGTACGACATCGACTCCGTCATCCTCCTCGAGATCGCGGACCATCTCACGCGGCAGGGGAAGTACATCAGCGGGCGGGAGATCGACCCGCCGCCGGACCTGTTTCCCGGGTGCGCCGCGGAGCCGTTCGCGCCCCCGTACGAGTGGCGCCCCCTGCGCCTCCGGAAGAAGGTCGAGGCCGGAGCGAAGTTCGTGCAGACGCAGATCGTGTTCAACGTGGAGCGGTTCCGCGAGTATATGGGCCGCGTGCACGACCTCGGCCTGGACAAGCAGGTGCCCATCCTCGCGGGCGTCGCGCCCATCCGATCGGTGAAGGCGGCCACGTTCATGCGGGACGAGGTGCCCGGCATGGAGGTGCCCGACGCCCTCGTGCGGCGGATGCAGGCCGCGGGCGACGACAAGAAGAAGCGCGAGGCCGAGGGCATCGCGATCTGCGTGGAGATCATCGAGGAAATCCGGAGGATTCCCGGCGTCGCCGGGTTCCACATCATGCCGATCAACTGGGAGTCCGCGGTGGGCAAAATCTCGAAGGAGGCCCATCTGCAGCCGGCGATCGGAGCTCCGAAGCTCCCGCCGGAGGCGCCCGCGCCCGCCGCGGCCGTCCGCGAGGCCGTTCCCCCCGCCGTCATCCCAGTCGCGCCGAAGGTGTAGGAGGAGGTACCATGAAGACCGTGCTTTCGTCCGAGAGGAAGACCGTTGTCATCAGCCCCGACGACCCGTTCGTGGTCATCGGCGAACGCATCAACCCGACGAATCGGAAGAAGCTCGCGGAGGAGCTGCGCCGACTCGACTACACCCGGGCGAAGGCCGACGCGCTCGCGCAAGTGCAGGCGGGCGCCCAGGTGGTCGACGTCAACTGCGGCGTGCCCGGCGCGGACGAGCCCGCGATCCTCAAGGGCGCGGTGCAGGCGCTCCAGGCGACGATCGACGCGCCGCTCTCCCTGGATTCCTCCGTGGCGGAGGCCCTTGAGGCGGCGCTCCCCGTCTACAAGGGCAAGGCCCTGATCAACTCGGTCACGGGCGACGACCGCCTCCTGGACCGGCTGCTCCCCATCGTCAAGAAGTATGACGCGCGGGTGATCGGCATCACCCACGACGAGTCTGGGATCCAGAACGACCCGAAGGGGCGGCTCGCCGTCGCGAAGAAGATCGTCCTCCGTGCCGAGGAGCACGGGATTCCCAGGGAGAACGTCATCATCGACCCCATCTGCATGCCCATCGGTGCGAACACGAAGCTCGGTGCGGTCACCCTGGAGACGATCCGCCTCGTGCGCCAGGAGCTTGGGGTCAACCTCTCCATCGGCGCGGGGAACGTGGGCTTCGGCCTGCCGGACCGCCCCACGCAGACCGCCGCGATCATCCTCCTCGGGATGTCGCTCGGCCTGACCGCGTCCATCGCGAACCCGCTCGAGCACGAGATCTACCGCGCGGTGCTCGCCGGGGACCTCATGCTCGGGAGGGACGGCTTCGGGATGAAGTGGATGGGCTACTACCGCAAGCGGGAGGCCGAGGCCAAGGCCGCCGCGGCCGCGGCGGCGACCGCGGAAGCGCCCAAGCCGACCCCGTGATCCCGTGGAAGCCGTCGTCGGGTTCCGGCGGCCCCGAGCGAGGCCACGCCCACTTGAGGGTGACCGAAAAGGTCTATCCCCAACCTCCGTCTACCCGTCGCGAGGGGAGCCGTGGCGAAGAAGGCGAGGCCCGCGGTCGGCACGAAGGGCGCCGGTGACTACTACTGGAAGAAGTACGAGGAGTACTTCCCCAAGTACTTCTGGGCCGACGAGACGCGGCTCGCGAACATCGTCCTGAAGAGCGCGAAGGGGTCCACCCTGCTCGACGTCGACGGCAAGGAGTACATCGACCTGACGAGCCAGTGGTCCACGAACAACCTGGGCAACGTCCACCCGGAGATCCTCGAGGCCACGGTGGACGCGCTCGAGCGGTACGGCTTCCCCATCTACTTCATGCACCCGCACCCGCCGACCCTGCAGCCCTCGGCGAAGCGCCCCGGGATCCGCCCCTCGCCGAACCTCACGCGCGTCTTCCTCGAGCTCTCGGGCACCGGGGCCGCCGAGGCCGCGGTGAAGCATGCGATCGAGGGCAGCAACCGGCCGCTCATCCTGAGCCTCATGGGCCAGTACCACGGCCTGAGCATCGGCGCGACCGCGATCGGGAGCCTCGGGGCCCGGTGGCGACGCCACTGGGAGGCCTTCTCGGGCGGCGCGGTCCACGCCCCGTACCCGATGACCTACCGGCGCCCCGAGAGCATGACGGAGGACGAGTTCGGCGAATGGTGCCTCGGGTTCCTCGAGGAGCAGGTCCTCCGGTACGTCGCCCACCCGGAGCGGATCGCCGGCGTCATCTTCGAACCCGTCGCCCTCGAGGCCGGCGTGTGGATCCCCCCCGCGAACTTCGTGCGCGGCCTCAAGCGGCTCTCCGAGAAGCACGGCTGGTTCTTCATCGCGGACGAGGTCGAGGCGGGGCTCGGCCGCTGCGGCACGATGTGGAGCATCGAGCACTTCGGCGTCGCCCCGGACATGATGTCCATCGGGAAGGCGCTCGGCGGCGGGCTCATGCCCATCTCCGCGGTCCTCGGGGACGAACGCGCGATGAGCGAGCACGAGGTGGTCGCCGGGACGACCTTCGGCGGCCATCCCGCGGCCTGTGTCGCCGCGCAGAAGATGATCAGCATCATGGTCCGCGACCACGTCGCGGAGCGCTCCGCGAAGCTGGGCGCGAAGGCGCTCAAGCGCGTGAAGGAGTGGGAGTCCCTGCCGCTCGTCGGCGAGACGCGCGGACTCGGCCTCGCGATCGGCGTCGAGCTGGTGACGAGCAAGAAGTCCAAGGCGCGCGCCCTCAAGACCACGCGTTCCGTGTTCTTCGACTGCGTGCGGAACGGGACCATCCCGCTCTACGACTACGACATGAACGTGCTCCGGATTCAGCCGCCGTTGACGATCGACGAGGAGGAGCTCGACCGCGCGCTCGATATCATGGAGGCTTGCCTCCGGCACGCGTCCCGCACGTCGGCGGAGTAAGCCCCTTCACGGGACCGGTGCCTACGCCTTCCGGTACGGTGGATCGTAGAAGGGCGTGTCCACCACGACCGCGGGCGCCTTCCTCCGCTCCCACTCGACCTCGACCTCGATGTCGAGGACGGTGCCCTTCGCCGCGTACGCGGACTTGACGGTCGCCAGTCCGATGTACTTCTTGAGCGTCGGGGACCAGCAGCCGCTCGTCCCCCAGCCCACCTGGCGGACGCCCGCATAGAGGGGCATCTTCGACGACCACGGTTCCGACGGAGGCGTCGGCGGAAGCCCGAGGTCCGTGAAGTACTTCGACGCGGTGGGCCAGTCGATCTCGATGCCCACCGTCCTCCGCGGCACCCCCTCCCGGAGCTCCTTCGCCAAGGCCGGCCGTCCGACGAACGGTCCTTTGTTCATCGCGACCGCCCAGTCGAGGCCGAGTTCGAACGGGGAGTACCGTTGCGCGTCGATGAGCGCGTGCCTCGAGTGGATGTAGTCGACCCCGGCGAGGACGAAGCCCGCCTCGATGCGGCAAACGTCCATCGCGACCTGGCCGGCGAGCTGGATGTGGTGCGGCGCCCCGTACTTCATGAGGGCGTCGAACAGCCGCTCCGCCCCGTCCCGCTGGACCCAGATCTCGTACCCGAGGTCTCCCGTGTACCCCGTCCGCGAGATTTCCACGGGCACCCCGTCGATCGTGGCGCTCGTGAAACGGAAAAACTTGAGCTTGTCCAGGACGGGGCCCGCGGCGTCCCGGAGGACCGCCCGGGAGATCGGTCCCTGGAGGGAGAGCGTGCCGATGTCCTCGGAGACGTCCTCGACCTTCACGTCGAGGCTCACGGCGTTGTCCTCGATCCACTTGAGGCTCGGTTCCGCGGACGTCAGGCGGAAGCTGCCATCCCCGTAGTTCCAGATCGTCCCGTCGTCCACGACCTTGCCGCGCTCATCGCACCACGGCGTGTACACGATGTGCCGCTTGGAGAACTTGGTCAGGTCGCGCGTGACGATCTTGTTGAGGACGCGGAGCGCGTCCTTCCCCGAGATACGGTACTTGTAGAGGGGCGAGACGTCGATGAGGCCGGCGGTGTGCCGGATCGCGTAGTACTCCATGTAGGGGACGACGGAGTACGAGCTCGCGGAGAGATAGCCGGACCACGCCTGCCAGTCCCAGCTCTGGCACAGGGGGAACGTCTTCGAGTGGAATGGGGATCCCTTGAGCATGCTTCCTCCTCCCTTCCCGGCGGACTCCAAATCGCGGCGCGGCTCCGTCGGTAATCTGATTTCGGGAAGGAGGCGCCGCGGATAAGCGTTTCGGAGAACCGAATTCGACGCATGCCTTGCGATTGATGGATAAAATCCGTGAATCGAGAAAAACGCTATATGCTGCGCGTGGTTTCCCTGCCCAAGGCCGGCGTCCGCACTCGGCCGATGACCGATGGAGCAGCGCCTTCAGGAGGAGGAAGGGAAGTGCAGTCCGGGCAGGCATACGACGCGATCGTCATCGGCGGAGGGCACAACGGGCTCGTAGCGGCGGCCTACCTCGCGCGCGCAGGGAAGAGCGTCCTCGTCCTCGAACGCCGGCATGTGGTCGGCGGCGCCGCGGTCACCGAGGAAGTCTTCCCCGGGTTCAAGTTCACCGTCTGCTCCTACGTGTGCAGCATGCTCCGGCCCGTGGTGATCCGCGAGCTCGAGCTGCCCCGTTTCGGCCTGACCGTCATCCCGCAGGAATGCAACTTCATCCCGTCCCGCGACGGGCGGTATCTCTACTACCGCGGCGACGAGGAGGACACGCACAACGCGGTCCTCGCGTTCTCCAGGCAGGACGCCGAGGCCCTCCCGCGGTACGACGCGGTGATGGTCCGGCTGTGCAAGTTCATTCAGCCGCTCCTCGACATGCCGCCGCCCGGCGTTCCACC
>OFHG01000229.1_pt1 | contig 24569 bp, 19 predicted proteins | sample 1521931 | NCBI WGS metagenome assembly OFHG01 (sample SAMEA2468438, study PRJEB22500) | soil metagenome | biome: Glassland; feature: Farmland; material: Clay | place: Australia | collected 2013-01-31 | depth 0.55 m
GCTGGCGCTGGCCAACGGAGAGCAGCACGCCGCCCTCTTCTACCGGCGTCTCGTAGCCCTGCGGCAACTGGCTGATGAAATCCGACAGGCCGACTGCCTGGGCAGCCGCTTGCATTTCGGTTTCTCTCGCTTCCGGCCGGCTGAAGCGCATATTTTCGGCGATGGTGCCGGAGAACAGGAATGGATCCTGGAGCACGATGCCCATCTGGCTGCGCAGGCTGCGCTGGGTCACCCGGCGCAGGTCGTAGCCATCCACGAGCACGCGTCCAGCGGTGGGATCGTGAAAACGGCTGAGCAGCTTGACCAGGGTGGTCTTGCCGGCCCCGGTTTTGCCCACCAGGGCGATGGTCTCGCCCGGCTGGACGTGCAGGTTGACGTCTTGCAGCACGGGAGCAGGGTCGTCACTGTAGTGAAAGGAGACCCCTTCCAGCCGCACCTCGCCACGGATAGCGGGCAGGTCGATGGCGTCTGGGGCGTCTTGAACCTCGAGCGGCGTATCCAGCAAAGCGAAAATGCGCTCGCCGCCGGCCATGGTGGACTGAAAGGTATCGTAACGGCGGCTCAGATCGCGGATCGGATCGAAAAAGCGGCCGATGTACAGCACGAATGCCACCAGCACGCCGGGCGTAATGGCGCCGGAATTGGTGCCCAATACCGCCGCGCCTCCCAGCCAGACCACCAGGCCGGTGGCAATGGCGCCCAGCAGGTCGATGGCAGCCGGGAAAGCGGCTGCCACTTTAGCGGCGCGTACATTGGCGTTTAAGTTGTTGCGGTTGACCTCGTCCCGGTAGAAGGCATAATTGGTTTCCTGGCGTGAAAATGCCTGCACCACGCGCACGGCGTTGATGTTTTCCGCCAGGACGGAATTCACCCAGCTAATGGCGACCCGCACCAGGCGATAGTTCTGGCGGGCTTTGCGGCGCAGCAAGACCGTTATCGCCATCATCACTGGCAGCACGGCAAAGGTAATCAGCGAAAGGCGCAGATCCATCGCCAGCATGGCGAACAGGATGCCGAGCAGGGTGAACAGGTCACGCGCCACTGCCAGGACGGTCCAGGTTAGAAACTCGCGCAGCACGCCAACGTCGTTGATCACGCGTGTGATCACCCGCCCCACGCTGAAGCGGCTATAGAAGCCGAGCGAGTGCAACTGCAGGTGCTCAAACAGGCGCGCCCGCAGGTCGTAAATGATGGATTGGGCGGCGCGCGCCATGATGTTGACGCGCAGGTAGGTTGCCGCCCACTGGGCGATGGCGGTGGCGGCGTATAACAACACCGCCTGGCGCAGGGCCGGCAGCGATCCGGCCTGCATGCCGGAGTCCAGGGCCACCTTGACGAGATAAGGCCCCGCCACGGCGGCGGCCGAGCCAATGAGCATCATCACCAGTGCGACTAGCAGCTGCCGGCGGTAAGGAGTGGTGTAGCCAAACAGGCGACGGGTGATCCGGGGATCATATTCTTTAAAGTAAGTCTCTTCGGTCAAGACGGAAGGCGGTTGTGCCATTGGCTTTCCTTATACTTCTCTATATTTAACCTGAGTTGCCAGCATGGATCAGAAACCGAGTTTTTCCGCAGATTCCAAGGCTTGCATTGTCCTTCCGCTAAATAAAATGCATTTCTGTCACAGATTCGGTCAAAAAACTCGGTTTCTCCGTTTGATGCGAGCAGGTGGCAACTTGAGTTATTCATAGGGTTGCAAGATTCCGGCTCAATTCGAGTCGATTTGCCGCTCGACGCGCGGGTGGGGCGGGTGGTCTTTCCCATTGCGGTCCAGCCCGGCCATTTCTTCGCGAAAGTTCTCCTGATCGCGCAACTGCAGATCGTATATCTGGCGGTAGAGCTGGCCCGATTCGAGCAACCGGCGATGTGTGCCGCGCTCCACGATACGCCCGGCTTGCATGACCAGGATCAGGTCCGCCCGGCGCACGGTCGAAAGGCGATGGGCGATGACGAAGGTGGTGCGACCCTGCATGAGCCGGTCGAGGGCTTTTTGAATCAGGCGTTCGGTCTGGGTATCGACGCTGGAAGTGGAGTCGTCCAGAATCAGGATGCGGGGATCCAGCAGCAAGGCACGCGCGATGGCGACCCGCTGGCGCTGCCCGCCCGAGAGGGTAATGCCGCGCTCGCCGACGACCGTGTCGTAGCCGTCCGGCAGCTCCTGGATGAATTGGTGGGCCTGGGCGGCGCGCGCCGCGGCAATGATTTCATCCAGGCCGGCCCGGGGGCGCCCGTAAGCGATATTGGCACGAATGGTGTCCGAGAAGAGCAGCGAAGTTTGCAGCACGATGCCGATCTGGCGCCGCAGGGAGACCAGGTCCAGGCGGCGCACATCGAAGCCGTCCAGGCAAACTGCGCCTTGGGTGACGTCGTAAAAGCGCGGGATCAAGTTCACCAGGGAGGTCTTGCCCGAGCCGGTGGGACCAATCAAAGCCACGACCTGGTTGGGCTGCACGTCGAGGTTGATGTCCTCCAGGGCCGGGAGGGAATCGTCCTCATAGCGAAAACAAACATTGCGGAACTCCACCCGCCCGGCCAGCTTTTCCAGGCGGCGGGCATGGGCGGGGCTTTGGATCTGCGGCGCGGTATCCAGCACCTCATAAGTGCGCTGCACGCCGGCGATGGCTTCGCCGGCGGTATTTACCAGCCAGGTGAGCTGGGTAGCCGGCGCGGCCAGCAACAATAAATAGCCGTTAAAGGCCACTACCTCACCAATGGTAATACGCCCCTGCAGCACCATTTCCCCGCCGAACCACAGGATGAGCAGGGTGGTGACTGTGACGAGCAGGTTGGCAGTGGGCATGATTTTGGACCATTCGCTCAACACGGTGACCCGCGCCCGGTACAAGCTGCGGTTGGCCCGGTCGAAGCGCTGAATTTCGTCAGGCTCACGGGCGAAAGCGCGCACCACCTGGACGCCACTGACATTTTCCTGCAGGCGGGCAGACAGGTCGCCCAGGGTATTGTCCACTTTCAGGAACAAGTCCCCGATGCGCCGGCCAAAGTTGGTCGTGATCCAGATTAAAGGCAGCATGGGCAGCAGGGCGGTCGCCGCCAGCTGCGGCTGTTTGAGAAAGAGCAATACCACGATGCCAACTAAGAGCAAGCTGAGCTGGATGAGCTGTACCACGCCGTAACCGGTGAAGCGCTCGATTGAACGCACGTCCTCAATGCAGCGCGAGATTAATTGCCCGGTCTGGGCATGGTCGTGGAAGGAAAAGGAAAGGTGCTGAATATGATCGTAAAGGCGGTTGCGCAGGTCGTAACCGATATGCGAAGCGATCCACTCGCTCAGATAGCCTTGCAAATAGGTCAAGCCGGCCTGCAGAAGGCCCAGGGCGAGGATCACCGCGGCGGCCCTGGCGATGAAAGCCAGATCGTGGCGGGCCAGGCCAACGTCGATGACCTGTTGCAGAATGGACGGGATGATCAGGTTGGCGGCGGTGGACAACAGGATGGCCAGCAGGGCCAGACCGATTTGTTTCCAATAGGGGCGTAAGAAGCCCCGTAAGCGTAACAGATGTCTCATGCGGTCAGGATTTCGATCGAAGCCGCGCCAGTGAGCTGCCCGGTGGGCGCGACCCGCTGAATTATAGTCGATTACCCAGCAGGGCTGTCAATCGAAAAGGTCGCCCTCGCCCGGTCAACAATTTTATGCCGGGGAGCCGGCGGGGCCGTTTGTGGCTCACCCTCCTCGTCGGATTGCAACGGCTCCGCATAAAACAAAACCGCGTCCACCTGAAAGTGGCCGCGGGGATCGCTGCGGCGCAAATGCATGGTGAATTCCATCTTGCGCTCCATGGTCTCGATCACGTTCAGGCTGGCGACTTCCCCATCTTGCTCGTCGAGGATGCGAATCTCGGCGTTAGGACGTTGCTGAAAAGGGTCAATCTCGAAATAGACGCGCACCCGCAGGCCATCCGGCCAGGGCTCGACGCGCAGGGAGCGGATGCGTACTTCGTCCGGGGGCAGAGGGATTTCGCTTGGATCGGTAAAAAAGATGTCCATAGCAGCTTGGCGCAAGGCAGTAAAGTTTTCGATTTAGCGCTTTTCCTTTGCAAATGCGATGAGTTTTTGGGCGGCTTCGGCACCGATGCGGCCCTGGGCCTCGTTGGTGGCCGCGCCGATGTGGGGCGAGCCGATCACCTGGTCCAGGGTGAATAACTTGTGCCCCTGGGAGGGCTCAACGGCGTACACGTCCAGGGCGGCCCCGGCGACTTTCCCGCTCAGCAGCGCCTCATACAGGGCGTCTTCATCGATGATACCACCGCGGGCGCAGTTGATGATCCGCACGCCGGCTTTCATCTCTCCAAACTCCTCTTTGCCGATCATGTTGCGGGTTTCGTCGGTCAGCGGCAGGTGGAAGGTCAGGTAATCGGAGCGGCTGAGGATGGCGTGCATGTCTTGCACCTGCTCCACACCCTGGGGGGCGGGCACGTAGGGGTCGTAGGCGATTACCTGCATCCCCAGGGCAAGGGCGCGCTGCGCCACCTCCTTGCCGATGTTGCCGACGCCGACGATCCCCAGGGTCTTGCCGGCTAACTCTTCGCCCTTGAATTTCTTCTTTTCCCATTTGCCGGCTTTCATGGAGGTGGTGGCTTGGTAGAGCTGGCGCGCCATGGCGAACATGTAGCCGATGGTCAGCTCGGCGACCGCTGGGGAGCTGGCGGCGGGGGTGTTCATGACGGTGATGCCTCTGGCACGCGCGTACTCCACGTCGATGGTGTCCAGGCCCACGCCGCCGCGCAGGATGACTTTCAACCTGGGGGCGGCATCGATCAGGGCGGCGCTGACCCTGGTGCGGCTGCGTACCAGCATGCCGTCGTAAGCGGGCAGTACCCGGGCCAGTTCTTCAGGGGTGATGCTATCGCGCACCTCGACTTCCAGCCCGGCGAGGCGCATTTGTTCGATGGCCTCTGGCTCAGTGGGATCGCAGATGATGATTTTCATAATCGTATACCTTTTCTTAGCAGACTTGTAACAATTCAGTCAAAAACGGAATTGGACGCGGATAAACGCTGCAATCGCGGATTTCTAATTTTTCCTTATTCTCAGAGGATTTTCTACATTAATGCACGATTTGGTAATTCACACCGAATCTCGCGTTTTTCCGACCTCGCCCACCTCCTGACTCCGGGCCCTGGCTGTATCGTGGACTCTACAAACCAAAGGGATCGTCTTTTATACAAAATTTCCGCGTATATCCGTGCTAGTCCGCGTCCTACCAAAAGCCCTGACACGGCCAAAGATCCTACAATCCAAGGATATCATCGATTTGAGCGGTCAGCCATTGCATGTCCTCCATGCTGAGGTCGCCCATGTGCGCGATGCGAAAACATTTGCCTTTGAGCTCGCCGTAGCCGTTGGAGATGACCGCGCCGCGCTTGCCCAATTCCTTGTTCAAATCCGGGATGCTGATGCCGCGCGTGTTCTCGATATTGGTGACCGTGGTGGACAGGTAGCGCTCGTCTCCGTAAATGCGGAAATGCTTGCGCGCCCAGGCACGCGTATATTCGGCCATTGCCAGGTGCCGCTGCCAGCGGTTTTCCAGGCCCTCGGCCAGGATGCGGTCCATTTGGAAGTTGAGTGCCTGGATCAGGCTGATGGCCGGGGTGGCCGGGGTTTGGTGTTTTTCGTAGCTTTTATCCATCGCATCCCAGGCGAAGTAGAAACCGCGATTGGCGACGGTCTGGCCGCGCTGGCGGGCCCGGTCGGAAACGGCGGCGACGGTCAGGCCGGGCGGCAGGGCAAAGCACTTTTGCACGCCCGCCAGGCACACATCCAGGCCCCAGGCGTCAAACTCGATCTTGGCCCCCGCCATGCAACTGACCGCATCCACCAGGATCAACACATCGGGATATTTCTTATGGATCATCTTTGCGATGTCCTCGACCGGGTTCATAATGCCGGTGGAGGTCTCGTTCATGGTGAGGGTGATGGCGTCGTAATCGTCCTGGCTTAATGCCCGGTCCACCAGGTCGACCGTGGTCGCCTGGCCGGGGGCCACCTCCAACATTCCGTTGGGGATGCCGTTTGCCAGGACGATCTCGTACCAGCGCTTTGAAAAGGCGCCACAAACCGTGGCGAGCAGTTTTTTGTTGGAGGCCTGGCGGATGGCGCCCTCCATCACGCCGGTGGATGAAGAGGCGAACAGGTAAACGCGCTGCTTGGTGTAGAGCAACTCCTGAAGCTTGGGAGTGACGGCGGCTTGCAAGTCGGAATATTCCTGCATGCGGTGCCCGATCATGGGCGCTGCCTGGGCCTGCAAGACTTCCTCAACAACGTGCGAAGGGCCGGGGATGAAAAGTTTTTTGTACATAAAGCGCTCCTCTTTTTTCATTAAGCTGGTGTCGACTGTGCAAACCATTCTAAAACAAAAAAGGTGCTCGACTTAAATTGCTGCTATATCTGTCGCTTATGAGGTGCAAATGATTCTAAAATGAAAAAGGTGCACGCCGCGCAAGTCCCGTGCATCCCTATCTTCGAACCGAGGCGGGTCTTTCCCCAACACCGGCGATTAAGTTGTCTTACAACTCCTATTTTAACGTTTGGTTGGGCCTTTGTCAACACAATGAATGGGGCTCCAGGTAGGGTTGCTTAAAGGCGCGGGTCCGAAGGTGCCAGGCAATTCAGAATTGCCTGGCACCTGTCTACTTGCCTTCCCCTGGTGGTGGGGCTAGAATTGGAAGAGAGGTGAAAGGAGAGACACTCAATGGAATTCGAAACGCTCAGCGTCCACGCCGGGCAAGAGCCCGACCCCACGACGGGGGCGGTGATGACCCCCATTTACCAGAGCTCCACCTTTGTGCAGTTGGGCGTGGGCCGGCACCGCGGCTACGAGTACGCCCGCACCGGCAATCCAACCCGCTCGGCGCTGGAGAAGTGCCTGGCAGCCCTGGAGAGCGCCGCCTACGGGTTGGCCTTCGCCTCGGGGATGGCCGCCATCGACGCTATCTTGCACCTGCTCCCAGCGGGGGCGCACGTGCTGGCCGGCAACGATATTTACGGGGGCACCTACCGCCTGTTCGAGCGCGTCTTGCGGCCTTACGGCCTGGATTTCACCTACGTGGACACCAGCCAGCCGGAACAGGTTTCGGCGGCGCTTCAGCCAAACACGCGCATGTTGTGGGTCGAGACCCCCTCCAATCCCTTGCTGGGCATCAGCGACATCCGGGCGCTGGGGGAGGTTTTACACAGCCGCCAATCCGGGGCCTGGATGGCGGTGGATAATACCTTTGCCACCCCGTTTTTGCAGCGTCCGCTGGAGCTGGGCGCCGACCTGGTGGTACATTCCACCACCAAATACCTGGGGGGCCATTCGGATATGGTGGGCGGGGCGGTGCTCACCAGCCGGCCTGAGCTGCAGGAACGATTGGCCTTCCTGCAAAACGCAATCGGCGCGGTGCCCGGGCCGATGGATTGTTACCTCGTATTGCGCGGGGTGAAAACCCTGCCCTTACGCATGGAACGCCATTCGGCCAACGCCGCGGCAGTGGCCAATTACCTGGCGGGACAGGCGCAGGTCGGGCGCTTGTTTTATCCTTTTCACCCGTCGCATGCGCAGTGCGAGCTCGCCAGGCGGCAAATGCGCCTGGGCGGGGGCATGCTATCTTTCGTGATGAGGGGCGGCGAGCCGGCGGCGCGGCGGGTGGCGGAGCGCACGCGGCTGTTCTCGCTGGCCGAGTCGTTGGGTGGGGTGGAATCTTTAATTGAAGTCCCGGCGGCGATGACGCACGCCTCTACGGCGCAATCGCCGCTGGCGGTGGAGCCTGGCTTGATACGGCTGTCGGTAGGCCTGGAGCACGTGAACGATTTGCTGGAGGATCTGGAATCCGCCCTGAGCTAGAGCGAATATATACACTTGATTTGTCATCCTGAACGGAGCGTACTGTGTGGAGTGAAGGATCCCTTCTTTCGCCGAATCGAGATTCTTCAGCGCTGCAAAGAGCGCGGCGGTTCAGAATGACAAATAAGCCGGAGACAAGCACCTTCATTCGTCAAAGAGGAAGGTCGCTTCGGCGTAATAGCGCACGCTTTTGCGTTCAAGCCGCTCCTGCAGCCACTGGTGCAGGCGTTGGTTTTTCACCTCCAAGGGGACGTCGGAAGCCAGCTCCTCCAGGGGGTAATTGAGATGCAGGGCGCGCGGCGAAATCGTAAAACGCGTCAGGCCGGAGGGGAGCAGGTAGCCTTTCCCGGCCAGCTGCATGAGGTCTTCGATTTTGAAATTGGGGAAGATCACCAGCCCGCTAAACTGCGGGTAAATCTGCGCCAGCAGGTTCACATCGCGCGAGCTGGTGCGATCCAGGCGGGCGCGATCTTTATAACTGTCCACGATGAGATTGAGCTGTTCTACGCGGGTTTCCAGGTCTTGCGCCGCGGTGCATAAATTGTAGGGGTGGCCATTACAACTTAGCACCAACGCCAGGCCACAATCACTGAACAGGCGTGGCTCGGCGCTGGGATCATGTTCCGGCACCATGTGAATCCCCGGCAGGTTACGAATGCCGGATAGGAAATGTTCCGGGCTCAATTCCCAGACTACGTGATTCCAATTCTGCAGCGTCAGCCCGGGATGATCCGGCTGGACCACCTGGACCAGGGCGTGCCGGAAGCCCATGTCCCGCAAAGCAGTCATGCGATTGGCTCCGTCCAGCACCATATAACGGTCGCTAGCGTCCTGTAACGGAGCGACGATGGGTGGGTTACGGAATACCCCGCTGCTGCGGATACGCAGGATTAATGGGCGAGTTCGCTGGTCGTCATGTCGTTCGTGAATAAGGAGCGCTTCGACCGGCAGGAAAGTGAGCGTTGGTAGTTCGGCTTGCATTGAGTGGGTAACTCTCCTGGGTTTTGGTTTTGTCTTCTGGTGTGGTCTGCGAGTTGGGGCCGGGCGGCGGGTCGCCTTGCTCCCATCCGGCCGTTTCAATTCGACTGGGCGAGGAAGTCCAGGATGTCAATTTTCGTCAGGATGCCTACCGGCTTATCCGCTTCAGTGACCAGGATGACGTAGCCGTCGATGATTTCCGGCAGCACGTCTTCGAGCAATGTATGGGATGGATATACCGCCTGGGCTTGCTGGACGATGTCGAGGATCATGTCACCGGAGGGCGGGTGCAGCCCGCCATCCAGCAAGTGCTTGAGCAGGTCCACCTCGGTCACCAGCCCGACCATGTGCCCGGTCTCATCCAACGCCGGCACCTGGGAGATATCGTAAGCCTTCATGCGGGCAATCACCTGGGTGACCGGCTCGTCCACGCGGGCGGTAATTAGCTCTGGGGAGGGCTTGCGCGCCAGCACCTGGCTTAGCGTGGCTTCGCTCCAGCTGGTTTCCAGGAAGCCATTCTCGCGCATCCACTTGTCGTCAAACACCTTGGACAGGTAACGCGAGCCGCTGTCCGGCAGGATCACTACCGCCAGGCGGTCTGGCGCCAGGTTCTGGCAGTAACGCATGGCAGCTGCCATGGCTGAGCCCGACGACCCGCCGCAAAAAATACCTTCTTCGCGCACCAGGCGGCGGGTCCATAAGAAAGACTCTTTGTCGCTCACCTGCAAGACTTCGTCGATCACGGCCAGGTCCAGCGTGGAAGGCAGAAAATCCTCGCCAATCCCTTCGACTTTATAGGGAGTAGCCTGGGCATCGCCGGACAGCTGACCGGCTTTCCAGGTTTGCAGCAGGAGGGAGCCAACCGGATCCACTCCCACCAAACGGATAGCAGGGTTTTTCTCTTTAAGGTAGCGGCCAACCCCGGAAATCGTGCCACCGGTGCCCATGCCGGCGATGACATCCGTCACCCGGCCCTGGGTCTGCTCCCATATTTCTGGGCCGGTGGTCTGGAAGTGGCTGCTTGGGTTTTGTGGGTTGTGATATTGGTCGGCCAGGATGGCGTTGGGGGTTTCGGCCACAATCCGCCGGGCCACGTTGTAATAGGAGCGCGGGTCTTCGGGGGCCACGGCGGTGGGCGTGATCACGACTTTGGCTCCGAAAGCGCGCAGCAACTGGATCTTTTCCTGGCTCATCTTATCCGGCATGACGAAGACCGCCTTGTAGCCCCTCAGGGCACAGGCGATTGCCAGGCCGACACCGGTGTTGCCAGAGGTGGATTCCACCACGGTCCCGCCCGGTTTTAGCCGCCCGCTGTGTTCCGCCTCTTCGATCATGTTCAGCCCGATGCGGTCCTTAACCGAACCGCCGGGGTTAAAAGATTCGATTTTGGCATACAAGGCACATGGCAGGCTGCGGCCAATATGCTGCAGATGCACGAGGGGGGTGTGGCCGATGGTTTGCAGGATGTTATCGTATACTCGCAGCGATTCGGAAACAGGCAGGCTATCGTTTACCGCCATAGGTTCTCCGTACATTTACATTCTCAACTCGTAATCAAACCATGTTCGTGGCTCACAAGTTGTATGGACCAATTTCATCGTTTTGGGCCATTTTTGCAAGACACAATCTCTCATGGTTAAAGCGTACCACGATTTGAAAAACGCGTCAAAAGAAAAGTGGCTCTTTGGGTCCTTCCGTGATAATTCCCAGATTTGGGGGTGAGCGGGTGCGTACGCACCCGCTCACCCCCAAATCTGGAGATCCCCCACGGCGAATCCAGAAGAACCAAAAGGAAAGTGTGGGATTGGTTAAAAAGCTCCCGGCTGAGCGGAGGCCGGGAGCAGAAACGGATCCGGTTGCGGTGAGGTCACATACCTGCCAGGAATGTCAGGCCCACCGTACCGGGGCCGGCGTGGTTGCCAACAACCGGGCTAACTTCGGTAAAGAGGCTTTCGACGGCATTGAAGCGTTGGTTGGCCTCGTCCAGCAATTGCTGGGCGGCTTCGGGTGCGTTGGCGTGCAAGGTGGCCATGCGCACCGGTTGGCGGCCAGCGATGCGCTGCTCCACCATTTCGATCCCGCGGTTCAAGGATTTTTTACGGGTGCGGATGCGCTCGACGGCCCCCCCGCGCCCGCCGGTCACCTCCAGGATGGGTTTCAGGTTGAGGGCCGTGCCCAACAGGCGCGCGCCACCGCCAATGCGCCCACCGCGGTGCAGGAATTCCAGGGTGTCTACGGCGAAGATCACCCCGGTATTGTCGCGGGCTGTCTCTGCGAGCGCTTTACATTGCTGCAGGGTAGCACCTTCTTCGGCGGCACGCGCAGCCATTAACACAATGTAACCCATTGCCATGGCAGTGGTGCGTGAATCGATGATCTCAATAGGGGCCTCGGGAAAATAATCCCTGGCCTGCCTGGCGGAGGCCAGGGTACCGGAGAGCTCTTCTGAGATTAAGATGGTCAGGATCGCATAATCCTGTTCCAATAATTCCTGGTAAATCTCATGAAAGGATTGCGGAGAAGCTTGTGAGGTGGTTGGCATCACTTTAGCGGTGCTCAGGCGTTCGAAGAATTCACTGGATTGTATGTCCACGCCATCCCGATAGGTCTCGTTCCCCCAAACCAGGATTTGAGGTGCTACCCGGATACCGTATCGTTCCAGATATTCCTGAGGTATGCTGGCGGTGCTATCGGTGACCAACGCCACTTTGGTCATGGTGAGATTTTTCTCCTTGAGGTAAGAAATCGCGGCAAAATTTCGTCAATATACGGCAATAAACTAAACCCTTAAAGGTTTCAGAAGTTACGCGGCGGAGAATCACATCTCAGTGATTTACTCCCTGGCAGGGGAAGGAATGGGAGGTGTGCGGGTGATTGCGCTGGGGTGCATTTCATTTAAAAGCCGGGTTTGCATCTTGACCGTTCAAAACTTCCAGGCTAAAATGCAGTGCTATGTTTGAGAATTTGACCGAGCGCCTGAACGAGGTCTTCAAAGAGCTACGCCGGCATGGCAAGCTCAGCGAGGGCGACGTGGATGTCGCCATGCGCCAGGTACGCCTGGCATTGCTTGAGGCTGACGTAAACTACGGCGTAGTCAAGGATTTCGTGGCGCGCGTGCGCGAGCGCTCCATCGGGGCGGAGGTCTCGCGGGCGTTAAATCCCGGCCAGCAGGTGGTGAAGATCGTCAACGAGGAATTGATCGCCACGCTGGGCGAGCCTGAGCGGTTGAACCTGAGCGGGCCGAGACCGCGCGTCTTGATGCTGGTCGGCTTGCAAGGCTCCGGAAAAACCACGGCAGCCGGCAAGCTGGCGCGCTCTCTGCGTTCGCAAGGCGAGCGAGTGATGCTGGTTGCGGCTGACCCCTACCGCCCGGCAGCAGTGCGCCAGTTGGAGACCCTGGGCGAACGCCTGGATGTGCCGGTCTTTTATGAGCAGGACGTGCCGCCGCCCCAGTTGGCCGTACATGCCCAGGATAAGGCCCAGAAGGGCGGGTTCACCATCCTGATCCTGGATACAGCCGGTCGCTCGCAGCTGGATAACGCCCTGATGGACGAGCTGCACGCCATTCAGGATCGGGTACATCCTGCAGACACGTTACTGGTGGTGGATGCCATGATCGGCCAGGAGGCGGTTAACATAGCTAAGGGCTTTCGCGAGGTAGTGCCGCTGACCGGCCTGATTTTGACCAAGATGGATGGCGATGCGCGCGGCGGCGCGGCGATTTCAATCCGTAACGTGACTGGCGTGCCGATTAAGTTCCTCGGCACCGGCGAGGCGCTGGATGCCCTGGAAGTCTACGACCCCGGCCGGCTGGCTTCTCGTATCCTGGGGATGGGCGACATCGTCGGGATCATCGAGCGTGCAGAAGCAGCTTATGACGACAAGACCGCCCAGGCCCAGGCTGAGCGCCTGATGAAGGGCGATTTCACCTTGCAGGATTTCGCCGACCAGTTGCGCCAGCTGCGCAAGATGGGCCCCCTGGGGCAGTTGATGGAGATGCTGCCCGGTAATTTGGGACAGATGGCGCGCCAGGTCTCGCCGCAAGATGCTGAAAGCCAGCTAAAAATGACGGAGGCGATCATTAATTCGATGACGCCATTGGAAAGGCGTAAACCGGATGTTTTAAATGCTTCTCGACGCCGGCGGATTGCGCGCGGCTCGGGGACGGACGTGCAGGCGGTTAACCGCCTGGTCAAGCAATACCGGGAAGCGCAACGCCTTTTCAAAACCCTGAAGAAATCAGGCGCGCGCGGCCTGCCGCGCTTATTTGGGTGAGTACTGGGAAAATACCCAGTGAACAAAGAAATCAAGGAGACTAGCTTCATGGTACGTATTCGTCTGCGCCGTGTAGGCGCAAAAGGTCAACCCAGTTATCGTGTGGTGGCGGCGGACAAAGAATCTCCGCGGGATGGGCGCTTCCTGGAAATCCTCGGGTTTTACAACCCACGCACCGAGCCATCTACGATTCAGCTTAAAGAAGATCGCATTTACGATTGGATGAACAAAGGCGCTCAACCCAGTGAATCGGCCTTGCAGGTTTTCAAGAGTGCCGGGGTAATGGATCGCTACGAGCGTTTTAAGCAGGGCGAAACCCTGGAAACTTTGCTGGCCGAAGCCGCAGCCGCCGAAGAGAAGCGCAACACGAATCCCAAGACCCGGCGCCAGGCTCCGGCGAAGAAAGCTGCCGCAAAAGTCGCCGCAGAAGAGTAATGCCTGCAGCCCTGGTTTTGGACCACGACCAGACCGCCTGGGGAGGCTAATCATGAAAGAACTGATTGAATATATCGCCCGTTCCCTGGTTGACGACCCATCGCAGGTCGATGTCAGCCAGGGACGCCGTGGCTCCCAGGTTATCCTGCGTTTGCAGGTGGCCAAAGAGGACATGGGGCGGGTGATTGGGAAAAGCGGGCGAGTGGCAAACGCCATGCGCGTGCTGTTGCGCGTATCGGCGGCCCAGGAAGGCATACGTGCTATACTCGACATCGTTGAGCCACAGTAGGCAGGCTCGGAGCGACCGTGTCAGCGACGAGGTCAATGGATAAACCACCAACGAATGAGCGGTTTGCAGGCTCGCCCGCTAACGGCGAGCCTGTGTTCTTAGTGATTGGCAAGCTGCGCCGCCCGCATGGTGTGCGCGGTGAAATGTTGATGGACATCATCACCGATTTTCCGGAGCGCATCAAAGCCGGCACGCGGGTATTTGTCGGCCCGCAGCACCAGGAGCAGGTCATCCGCAGCGCGCGGGGGAACGCCGGCACGCTGTTGGTTGCCTTCGAAACCTTCAATAATTCGGATGAGGCGGGCGTTTTGCGCAACCAGTACCTGTACGTGCGCGCCGAAGACCGCCCACCCCTGCCACAAGGCGAGTATTATCATCACCAACTGATCGGGTTACCGGTTTTGACTGACGAGGGACAGGCCCTGGGCGTGTTGAGCGAAATTCTCGAAAACGCAGCCAACGATGTTTACGTGGTCCGGCCCGAGCAGGGGCCGGAAGTCCTGCTACCGGCAATCGATTCGGTGATTCTGGACATCGACCTTCAACAGGGTGAGGTGCGCGTTCACCTGTTGCCGGGGTTGTTGCCAGACGAGAGTGCTCCCGGCGAGAGTGCTGGCGGAGTAAAAAGGGTGTGATGGGCCTGTGTTTTGCCCGGCACGCCTGGTAACAAAAGGGGGGCGCACTTGACAGATCCCCGATATTATTGGGTCGGTTTTAACCTGGTGAAAGGCGTCGGCGCAGCCCGATTTCGCCTTTTGCTGGAGGCTTTCGGCGACGCCGAACAGGCCTGGCAGGCTTCACCTAACGCATTACGGGAGGCCGGACTGAGCAAGCGGATTGTCGAAGCTTTCCTGAGGATCCACACCAGCGATCTTTTGGAGCGCACCTGGCGGCAAATCGAGTCCCAGGGGATTCAGGTGCTTACCTGGGAAGATGCCAGCTATCCCCGCCTGCTGAAAGAAATCGAACAGCCGCCGCCGGTGCTTTACGCGCGCGGCGAAGTGAGCGAAGATGACGAATGGGCGGTAGCGATCGTGGGCACGCGGCGTATCACGGCTTATGGCCGGCAGGTGGCCGAAGATCTGGCCGGGGCCATGGCGCGCAATGGTATCACGGTGGTGAGTGGCCTGGCGCGCGGTGTGGATGCAGTGGCGCACCAGGCATGCTTGAAAAACGGAGGCCGCACGCTGGCCGTTCTCGGTAGTGGGGTCGACCACATCTACCCGCCGGAACACCGGCGCCTGGCGCAGGAGATCGTGGCCAACGGAGCCATCCTCAGCGATTATCCCCCGGGCACCCCGCCGGAGGCGGCAAATTTCCCACCCCGTAATCGTATCATCTCCGGCCTGGCGCGCGCCACGCTGGTGGTAGAAGCCGGAAAGTCCAGCGGGGCTTTGATTACCGCCACCTTCGCCGTCGAACAGGGGCGCGAGGTATTCGCTGTACCGGGCAGCATCTATTCTCCGGCCAGCCAGGGGACCAACCAGCTCATCCAGCAGGGCGCACGGCCCTATTTGGCGCCGCAGGATATCCTCGAGAGCCTCAACATCGCCATGGCGGGCGAACAGCGCACGGCACGCGCGGTTCTACCGGCGGATGCCACCGAAGCACAGTTATACGCTTTGTTGAGCGCCAGCCCGCTGCACGTGGATGAGTTGCGCGCCGAGTTAAACCTGCCTGTGGAACAGGTCTCTGCCGCCCTGGCTTTAATGGAGCTTAAAGGCCTGGTTCGTCACGTGGGTGGCATGCAGTACGTGGCCCTGCGCGAGGAACAGGCCGGCTACCAGGTGGATTAAAGGACAGGTGCCCTGGCGCTTTATCAAAAAGCAGGTAAAATGGGCCTCCTGTTTCCGGATGGCAGGAGGTGAAGGGAAAATATGCTTGATCATTATTATGCAGTCATCATGGCCGGGGGAGGCGGCACCCGCCTTTGGCCGCTTTCGCGGCAATCACGGCCCAAGCAGATGTTGAGCCTGTTTGACGAGCGATCGCTCTTTCAAACCGCCGTCAATCGCCTGGAGGGCCTCTTTCCGGTGGAGCGCATCCTGGTCGTTACGGTACAAGACCAGGCGGCGGCCTTACAGGAGCAGGTCCCGGACATCCCGCCCGAGAACTATCTCATCGAGCCGATGCCGCGCGGTACCGCCTCGGTGGTTGGACTGGCGGCGATCGCATTGCAGCAGCGGGATGCGCAGGCGGTGATGTCCGTCCTGACCTCCGACCATTACATGAAGGATGAAGGGCAGTTTCGCCAGGTATTGCGGGTGGCGTACCAGGTGGCTGAAGATGGTTACCTGGTCACCCTGGGCATCGAGCCGACCTTCCCGGCTACCGGTTACGGTTACATCCAGCAGGGTGAAAAAATCGGCGATTACCAGGGGTTAGAGGCTTTCAAGGTGCTGCAGTTTAAGGAAAAACCGGATGGGGCGAGCGCCAGGCGTTTGTTGCAAAGCCATGATCACGTCTGGAATTCCGGCATGTTCATCTGGCGGGTGGAGCGGATCATGGCCGAGTTCAAGCGCCAGATGCCGGAGCTGGCAGCCGGCTTGCAGTCCATAGCAGGGGCCTGGCACACCACCGAGAAAGAGGCCGTGATTCGACGGGTATGGTCGCAATTAAAAGCGGAAACCATCGATTACGGTATTATGGAAGGCGCCCAAAAGGTGGCGGTAGTGCCGGCGGCGGGCATCGGCTGGAGCGATGTGGGAAGCTGGGATTCGCTCTTCGATTTGTTAGAAGGCGACGAGAACGGGAATATCATCATCGGCGCCAAGCATATGGGCCTGGATACCAAAGACACACTGGCCTATGTCGAGGGAACGAAACGCTTTATCGTTACCATCGGTGTGCAAGACCTGGTGGTGGTTGATACCGGAGACGTGCTCTTGATCTGCAGTAAAGATCAGGCGCAGCGCGTGCGCCAGGTGGTAAATTTACTGAAAGAAAACGGCGAAAATTACGTTTAACAGGTAGAAAAAGGAGAATTGACCCCTTGGAAGCTTATTGTGTGAAATGTAAAACAAAACGTGAAATTCAAAACCCGCAGGCGGTTTTCACCGAGAACGGTGCGCCAGCCACGCGCGGCGTCTGCCCGGTGTGTGGCACGACCTTATTCCGCATGGGAAATACGGAGGCGCACGCCAATTTAGCGCGGCCCGAAAAGCCGGCGAAAGCCGAGCCGAAGCGCTCGGGCAAGCTGGTGATCGTCGAATCGCCGGCCAAGGCCAAAACGGTCGGCCGCTTTTTGGGCAAGGGCTATACCGTGAAAGCCTCGGTAGGGCACGTGCGTGATTTGCTGCGTTCGCAGCTTTCGGTCGACGTAGACAACGGCTTCAAGCCGAAGTACCGGGTGCCCAACGAAAAACGGGCGGTGGTCAAGGAAATTAAACAACTGGCGAAGAAAGCCGAACAGGTCTATCTGGCAACCGACCCCGATCGGGAGGGAGAAGCAATCGCCTGGCATTTGCTCGAATCGGCTGAGATCGACCCGCAGAACAGCCGCCGGGTGGTTTTTCACGAGATTACCAAGCCGGCTGTGGCAGATGCCTTTGCCCACCCACGCCAGATCAATATGGATCTGGTGGACGCCCAGCAGGCACGGCGGGTGCTGGATCGCCTGGTGGGGTACAACCTGAGCCCGCTCTTGTGGCGCAAGGTGCGTGGGCGGCTGTCCGCCGGGCGCGTCCAATCAGTGGCCTTACGGCTGGTGGTAGAGCGCGAGCGTGAGATAGAAGCCTTCGTGCCGGTAGAGTATTGGACCATCGATGCCGAGCTTCAGCCACAGGGCAGCCGTGACGCTTACCTCGCCCGCCTGGTGCGCTTGAATGGGAATGATGTCAAGCTGGAGAATGAAGGGCAGGTCAAGCCCATCCTGGATGACATGCAGGGCGCCAGCTACCAGATTAGCAAGATCAAGCGCGGCGAACGCAAGCGCAACCCTTCCGCCCCTTACACGACCAGCACCCTGCAGCAGGAGGCTTCGCGCCGGTTGGGTTTCACCGCACGGCGCACGATGGCCCTGGCGCAGCAGCTTTACGAAGGCATCGATATTGGGAACGGCGGCGAGGTTGGTTTGATCACCTATATGCGCACCGACTCCACCAACGTGTCGGAGCTTGCGCAGCAGGAAGCGCGCCAGTTTATCGGCGAACGCTATGGTGATAAGTTCTTACCAGAAGAACCTCCCAAGTACAAGACCAAAGCGCAGGGGGCGCAGGAGGCCCACGAAGCCATACGCCCCACGGCGGTAATGCGCCAGCCGGAATCGATCAAAAAATTCCTAAACCGCGACCAGTACCGCCTTTACCAGCTCATCTGGCAACGGTTCGTCGCTTCACAGATGGCGGCGGCGATTTACGATACCCTGTCGGTTGAAGTGACCGGCCTCAGCAAAACCCAAAATTATCTTCTACGCGCCTCCGGGTCGACTTTGCGTTTCCAGGGTTTTCTGATCGTGTACGAGGAAGCGCGTGACGAAGACCTGGCGCCGGACGAAGAAGGGAACGCACGCATCCCGGCCAGTGTGGAAGAGGGCCAGGCACAACGGCTGTTGCGCCTGCTGCCCGAGCAACATTTCACCCAGCCGCCGCCGCGCTATACGGAAGCCACCCTGGTGCGCACCCTGGAAGAAAACGGCATCGGCCGGCCTTCCACCTACGCGCCAATCCTGGGCACCTTGCAGCAGCGTAATTACGTGGTGCGCGAGAACAAGCGGCTGATTCCCACCGAAACGGGCGTTTTAGTGAACGATCTGCTGATCGAGCATTTCCCGGATGTGGTCGACGTGGGTTTCACGGCACGCATGGAAGAGGACCTGGACCGCATCGCCTCCGGCGACCTGCCCTGGGTGAAAGTCGTGCGGGAATTTTACGTACCCTTCGCGCGGCAGGTGGAGAAAGCCGACGAGCAGATCCCCGAGATGAATATGGGTCCCGAGCCAATCGGCCGCCAGTGCCCGGAATGCGGAAACGAGCTGGTGTTGCGCTGGGGCCGCTATGGCAAATTTATCAGCTGCAGCAATTTCCCGGAGTGCCGTTACACCGAGCCCTGGTTGGAAAAAATCGGTGTGCGCTGTCCCAAGGATGGCGGCGAAATCGTCGAGCGCAAGACGCGCAAGGGGCGCACGTTCTATGGGTGTGCCAATTACCCTGAATGCGATTTCACTTCCTGGAAACGCCCATTGTCCACGCCTTGCCCGAATTGCGCTGGACTGCTGGTGGTGGCCGATAAGCGCAATGCCCAATGCACGCAGTGCGAACGGTATTTTCCCCTGGATGAAGTAACCGCGCCGGAAATGGCCGAAACCGCGGATGCGGCATAGAAATTGCACCATACCAGCGGTATGGAACTTGCACCATGTCGATGGAGATAAGAGGCAAGTAAAAATTACTTCCTGTTTTTCGACTGAGTCATCAAAGATTGGCAAGAATTGGAGTGTTGCATTTTTTCTAACTTTCGTCTAAAATTAGAACAGTTTAGCGATAATGCACACCATTGCAATTGAACCTCGGAAAAAGGCAGTAATTTTGTTGGGCCTCATCCTTTTCTGGATTATTCATCTTGGGAGAATAAACACATGGACATTCGCGAGCAACTGAAGAATCCGGTAGCGACGGGTGTTGCTGGTCTGATCATCGGCGCTATCGTCGGCCTGATCGTGCTGGGCTGGTGGCTTTTCCCGGTCAAGTACGTCGGAGCCGGGCCGAAGGATTTGCGTCCTGAAGCCAAGGCAGAATACATGCGCATGGCGATTGAGTCTTACGGGCTGACACGGGATGCCGCGCAGGCCAAGACCCGCTACGATGCCCTGGGCGCAGATGCCAACCAGGTGTTGCAAGGAGTTGCCAACCAGCCAGGCGCCCCGAACGTCCAATTGATGCAAGCCTTTGCTACGGCGGTTGCCGCCAGCGCCCCGGCGCCAGCCAGCGCCACCAGCGCGCCCGGTGAGACGCCTGCCGCCACCACTCAACCCACGGCGCAGCCATCCGGCGGGGGCGGTTTAAGCTCGCTTCTGCCAATTTTATGCCTGGTGGTGCTTTTGGTAGTGGCGGCGGTGATCGTCTTCTTTATCTTGCGCAACCGCACTACGACCCCTGGCACCGGTACCGTGCAGACCCCTCAGGCAACACCGCCGGCGGAATGGACGGATTACCAGACGGGTGGCACCAGCGAACCTCCCATGGCGCAGTTCATGGCTGCCTATAAGCTGGGCGACGACCTGTTTGACGATTCCTTCAGCGTCGACTCGCCAGCCGGCGAATTCCTCGGTGAGTGCGGAGTGGGTATTTCCGAAACGATCGGGGTGGGCGATCCGAAGAAAGTGACCGCCTTTGAGGTGTGGCTGTTCGACAAGAACGACATTCAAACTGTGACCAAGGTGTTGATGAGCGCCCACGCCTTCAACGACGAAGCCACTCGCCAGCGCCTGGCGGCGAAGGGCGAGCCGATCCTGGTCGAGCCGGGCACCGAATCGGTCCTGGAAACCCAGACGCTGCAGTTGGTGGCACGCGTGGTGGATTTGGGTTATGGTGATGGCGCTTTGCCTGCGGAAAGCTTTTTCGACCGCTTTACCCTGGAATTGGCGGTCTGGCTGAAAGCCTGATCGTTAAATCTTTATTCGATTTTCAAAACCTTCAGGCGGATTTCTCCGTTGGGCGTAAGGGCGACGGCAACCTCTCCTACCTTACGCCCAATTAAGGCCTTGCCAATTGGCGACTCGTTCGAAATCTTGCCGTTGCGCGGATCTGCTTCTTTGGCCCCCACCAGGTAATAGGTTTCCGGAGGGAAATCCTCTTCCTGGATGGTCACCGTCGCACCGACGTCCACCTTATCCCATTTTCCATCGCGGTGGTTGTCGATGATGATAGCCTTGTTTAACAGGTATTCCAGTTCCTGGATACGCCCTTCCAGAAAACCCTGGTCTTCCTTGGCCTTTTGGTAATCCGCGTTTTCTGACAGGTCTCCCATTTGAATGGCAGCACGCAGGCGCTTGGCGATTTCCTGGCGCTCAGGGCCTTTCAGGTGCTCCAGTTCGGTTTTCAGGCGTGCTGCCCCTTCTGCTGTGAGATAGGGTTGTTCTGACATCGATTTTCTCCGCTAAGTTTCGAACCATTTGTATAAAGAACCCCACGTGAGAAGATGACGAAAACTGCTCACGTTTGCCGGGGTCGGGTATGTGGCTGGTTACGGACGTGTGGTTGGATCGAATAATTTTTGGTGTTCTTCTACGGCGTAACGGTCAGTCATACCTGCAATATAATCACAGATTGTCCGCTCAAGGCCACGCTCGTCCAGGAGCTCCTGGACGTGTTCAGGCAGCATCTCCGGATCACTGCGATAGCCTCGAAAGAGGTCGCCGATGATTCGTTCCGCTTTGACCGCCATACGAACCACGCGATGGTGGCGGTACAGGTTGTTATATAAGAAGTCTTTCAATTGCCGGTTGCGGCGAATCATATCCTCGCTAAAGCTGATGACATTATAAGGCAAACGCTGCAATTCTTCAACGGATTTCACGTTGCTCTCGCGCAGGCGCTGTGCGGTGGTGTGCACTAAATCGTTTACCTCAATGCCAATCAAGCGTCGAATCGAGCGGTGGCGGGTCATTTCATCGAAGAGCGGGCCGTGCCAGCCAATGCTTTCGGTGACGATTTCCCACAAGGTCATACCGCTCAACATATGCGGGGTGATCATTCCCGAGCGCAGGCCGTCGTCCAGGTCGTGAGCCGTGTATGCCTGCTCGTCGGCGACGTTGGCGATTTGCGCCTCCAGGTTGCCACGCAGGTCCGGATTGTAATCGGATGCATCGGAAATGTCGTATTCCGATTCGTGCTTGACGATGCCCTCGCGCACTTCCCAGGTCAGGTTCAACCCGGGAAATTCAGGGTAGCGCTGCTCCAGCTTGGTGATGATGCGCAGGGACTGTTTGTTGTGGTCGAAACCGCCGAAATCTTTCATCAAGCGCGCCAGGGCAATCTCGCCGGAGTGACCGAAAGGGGGATGGCCCAGGTCGTGCGCCAGACAGATGGTCTCGATCAGGTCCTCGTTGGCTCCCAGGGCGCGTGCGATGGTGCGCCCGATTTGAGCGACTTCCAGGGTATGGGTCAGGCGGGTTCGGTAATAATCGCCTTCGTAGTTAATGAAGACCTGGGTTTTATATTCCAGGCGCCGGAAGGCAGTGGTATGCAAGATGCGGTCGCGATCGCGTTGGAAAGCCGTACGGTATTCGGTCTCGTCCTCCGGATAGAGGCGGCCTCTGGAATCCTTGCTGCGGCAGCCGTAAGGCGCCAGCATTTTATCTTCGAATTCTTCCAGTTGTTGGCGGGTGAAAAACATCTTGCACCTTTTTTTGTAAACCGCAGAGACGCAGAGAGTTTTATTATAAATTCTTTGCTCTCTTGGCCGGGTAACTTTTGCGTGGTCCGCAGAGCGAAAGCAGGTTGAGTAATCGTTGCTCGGGTTCTGCCAGAGATCCCACCACGAAAAAAAAGACCACCGGAAGTCCCAGATGGTGAAATAAGTCTATCGCAAGATGGAGCGGATGTCAACTCGCGGCGGAAACCGGGTGCCAGAGTGGCCGACCACGAATGGGACACGAATAGCCTGAAAGGCTTCGCTCTTTTAGCACTGGGGTTTACCCCACTGCTTCCGGTGTTTACCCTACTGCTTCCAGGGCAGGCTCAACCTTATGGATGAAGTTCTAGCGCTCATCGAAAAGCCAGAGTCCGGTCTCCTTGATCTTGAAGAGGCGGGTTGCATTCCGCGATGACGGGGCATAGCCACCCTTAACCCATAGACCGGCCTGGATGGCGGCGGCGGTAAACTCATGGGGAGTCGAGCCCCACTGCAGGTAAACCAGCATCTGCTCGGGGTCGTGGATATCTGGCGAGGCGTACAGGGCGATCTCCCCATCCGAAGGACGCAGCTCGCCGAGAGTGGCATGGACGGCCACTACGTTCTCGAGTCCGGATCCGTCGCCCACCGCGATGCGCACCGTCCCGCCGGGAGCGACCATTTGATCGGGGAGTTCGAAGCACTCCCTCGCCTGGCACAGATAGAGACCCGCCAGGCTGGCGGGTACATCGGTGAAGTTGGTCAGGGCGACGAAACCATCCGGCCCCAGCCCCACTTCGTCGATCGAGAAGAAGGTACCCATCCTGGCGCCGGTCTTAGCCGGCGCCGCCGGAGGGGCAGATGGGGTGATAGAGTTGTCTACTTGTGGGTTTTGGCTTATGCAGGCGGTCGTGACGAGCAGGAATAATCCGAGGAGAAAGAATGGCCATCTATGTTTCATGATGCACCTGGTAGGTCCTTGGGTTGATATGAGAAGATAGTGATTGTTCAGGAAGGGCGGTGGGAGCATACCCCACCGCCCTTCTCAGGTTATTCCAGGCAAGGCGCTAGCGCGCCGGCCAGGAAAGAGCTACGGAAGCGGGCAGTATCCAGGTGGTTGCGGATAGTTCCAGCCACTGACGAGGACGTGGAAGGCATCCAGCGCTGAGTCGCCACCTGACACGGCCGCGTACCACATGTTCTCCAGATCCGAGAGCGAACTGGCCGGGAAGTCAGCCGGGAAGGCCGACTCGTTCAGGTAAGCTGCCACCATGTCGCGGGCAGCGCGGCGGGCGCTGTCGCTGGTGCCGCCGCTGCCGACCAGGTCGAGCATGGTCAGGCCGTCCAGCCTGGAATCGGTGACGAGGTTGAAGTAAGCATTGAAGAGATCCTGGGTGTAGAACGGCTGTGTGTTATCGTTAGGCCATTGTGGATCGGTCGGAGGCTGGTCCCATAACTGGATGCCGGCGCCGCCCTGCCAGAAGCCGGGCGTGCAGCCCAGGATGGGGATCTGCACCGTGTGGGTATCATCATCGGTGACGTCGTTGGGGAACCCTTGCGGATGGTAGAGGACGGTCACTACATTCACCAGCGGGTTGGGATCGGTGCTCTGGATGGTGTAGTCGTAGGTGAAGCTGCAGGAGCCAGTCGGAGCCAGGCTGTCGCAGCCATTGGCGCTTGCGACCGACGTCAGGTCGCCCAGCACCGTGTCGGTCACGCTGGCCAGGATCAGGTTCGGGCTGTCAGCCGAGCTGAGGTTGTTGATGGTGAAGTCGTAGGTGATCGTCTCACCCCTGGCAGCCGTATCCGGGCCGCCCTTGATTACCTCGACCGCCGGTTGGAACAGGTTGGTCGTATGGCTGGCGCTGGCCTCGAGCATGTTACCGAACGGATTGGCTACCTTGCAGTCCAGGGTGACGGTGTTCACCAGCGGGTCAGGATCGCCGGCCTGGACGGTGTACGTTGGATTGAGCACCGTGTCGCCCGGAGGCAGCACCGCGTCGGGTCCGAAAACGGTACCCAGCAGGCTATCGGTCGCCGTGCAGGTGAGGGCCGGGGTGTCGGCCGAGCTGTTGTTGGAGAGGGTGATAGTGTAGTTCACGTTATCGCCCACCTTGGACAGCGTGTCGCCGGTCTTGGCGGCGGCGATCGCCGGCTGGAACAGGTTGACAGATTCGCTATCGGAGGCTGTCAATACGTTCGAGAACCCGCTCGGCGAGCAGGACACGCTGGCGGTGTTATTGTAAGGATCTGGATCACCTTCCTGGAACGTATAAGACTTAGTCGTCACATCCGATGCACCTGATGCCAGGGTTACCGACTTGCTGATACCGAGAGCCGAATCGGTAATCGTGCATTCCAGGTCCGGTGTATCAGTCGATGAAGTGTTGTTCAAAGTCAGCGTGTAATCCACCGCGT
>OFHG01000230.1_pt1 | contig 24455 bp, 4 predicted proteins | sample 1521931 | NCBI WGS metagenome assembly OFHG01 (sample SAMEA2468438, study PRJEB22500) | soil metagenome | biome: Glassland; feature: Farmland; material: Clay | place: Australia | collected 2013-01-31 | depth 0.55 m
GCGGAAGAGTTGTTTTTTTTGCGGCGGCGCGACCCGAAGCTCTATAAGAAGATGGATGCGCTGGCGAAGCGAAAACGGGTCAGAGTTCTTTCTGCAGGAGTTAATCCCGGTTATGTGATGGACAGTCTTGTACTGATGCTGACTGCGCCATGCGTTTCCGTTTCAGCCGTCCGTGTGGAACGGATGGTTAACCTTGGGCGTCGCCGCCTGGCGCTCCCGGCAACGGGCCAGCCCGGTCGTGCTCGGTTCGGCGACGCCGTCGCTGGAGTCCTGGGCCAATGCCAAGCGGGGCCGCTATGGCCTGCTCGACCTGCCCGGGCGGGCGCATGCCGGCGCCGGCATGCCGGCGGTACGGCTGGTCGACACCCGCGTCGACCGGCCGGTCCAGGGCCTGTCCGAGGCGCTGCAGCGGGCGCTGCGCGACAACCTCGACGCCGGCAGCCAGAGCCTGGTGTTCATCAACCGGCGCGGCTACGCGCCGGTGCTCTATTGCAAGGCCTGCGGCCACGTCAGCGGCTGTCCGCGCTGCGCCGCGCACCAGGTGGTGCACCGCATCGGCAAGCGCTATCAGCTGCGCTGCCACCACTGCGGCCTGGCGGCCCGCCCGCCCGCGGCCTGCCCGGTGTGCGGCAGCCTGGACCTGCATCCGGCCGGGCAGGGCACCCAGAAGATCGAGGACGTGCTGGCGGAGCGCTTTCCCGAGGCCCGCATCCTGCGCGTCGACCGCGACACGGCCTCGCGCCGCGGCGCCTTCGCCGCGATGCGCGACGCCATCGCGGCGCGCGAAGTGGATATCCTGGTCGGCACCCAGATCGTGGCCAAGGGCCACGATTTCCCGCTGCTCACCCTGGTCGGCGTGATCAACGCCGACCAGGCCCTGATGTCCACCGACTTCCGGGCCTCCGAGCGCCTGTTCGCGCAGCTCATGCAGGTGGGCGGCCGCGCCGGGCGGGCGGAGCGCCCCGGCCGCGTGCTGATCCAGACCGACTATCCGCATCACCCCCTGTACGCGGCCCTGGCGGCGCACGACTATCCCGCCTTCGCCAAACAAACCCTGCGCGAACGCAAGGCCGCCGACTTCCCGCCCTACAGCTACCAGGCCCTTTTGCGGGCCGAGGCGCGTTCCATGGCGGAGGCCCTCGCCTTCCTGGAAACCGCGCGTGACCTGGGCCGGCCCCATGCCGAGGGCGTGGACCTGTACGACCCGGTGCCGGCGCTGATGCCCCGGGTCGCCGAGCGCGAACGCGCCCAACTGCTGGTCCAGTCGGCATCGCGGGCGCGGTTGCAGACCTTCCTGGGGCATTGGTCGGCCGGGTTGCGCGCGATGAAGGCCGGCAGGCTGCGCTGGTCTCTGGACGTCGACCCTCTGGAAAGCTGAGGGAGCGCCGATTTATTCGTCGTTCCCGCGCTACCGCCTATTCCTTCTGGGGGGGCTGTGGGAGGACGTGCCAGGTCCAAGGCAATTTCCGGCCGGCTCAACCGCGAAATCCAGGGCTCGGATACCCGTGTTCGAAGCATGGCGTTCGAGTGCCGCCCGAATACCCTTGCCGCGCACGCGGACCGCCGGGTGCGACTCGGATATAATCACCCGATTCGCGTAGTGCACAAAAAATGAATTACATCGAACCCAAGACCCATCTGGCAAATCTGTTCGGCCGGGCCGTCGCCGGCATCGCGCCGGAGGCCGGCATCCAGATCGAACTGGATCGGCCCAAGCAGGCCAGCCACGGCGATTATGCCTGCAACGCCGCCATGCAGCTGGCGCGCATCCTGAAATGCAGCCCGCGCGACGTCGCGGGCCGGATCGTCGCCGCGCTGCAGCCTTCGGAACTGGTCGAGCGGACCGAGATCGCCGGCCCGGGCTTCATCAACGTCTTCCTCCGGGCCGGCGCCAGGCAGGCCCTGGTCGGCCACATCCTCGCCGCGGGTGCGGACTACGGGCGCACGGACCTGGGCCACGGTCAGAAGGTCCAGGTGGAGTTCGTCTCCGCCAATCCGACCGGACCGCTTCACGTCGGCCATGGCCGCGGCGCCGCCTTCGGCGCCAGCCTGGCCAATTGCCTGGCCTTCGCGGGCTACGACACCTACCGCGAGTACTACGTCAACGATGCCGGCCGGCAGATGGACATCCTCGCGCTTTCGACCTGGCTGCGCTACCTGGAACGGGCCGGCGAGACCGTGCCCTTTCCGGAAAACGCCTACCAGGGCGATTACGTCGGCGCCAGGGCGGCGGCAGTCTTCGAGCGCCACGGCGATCGTTACCAGCGCCCGGCCGCGGACGTGCTCGCCGGCGCACCGGCGGCCGCGGACGATCCGGAGGGCCGGCTGGACGCCCTGATCGCCAACGCCAAGAGGCTGCTCGGACCGGACTACGCCTACATCCACGGTTTCGCCCTGGAGGAGCAGCTGGGCGACGGGCGCAACGACCTGACCGAATTCGGCGTGACCTTCGACCACTGGTTCTCGGAGCGCACCCTGCACGACGCCGGGCTGATCGACCGCGCCGTCGAGGCCCTGCGCAAGAACGGCCATGTCTACGAACAGGACGGCGCGCTCTGGTTCCGCTCCACCGACTTCGGCGACGAGAAGGACCGGGTGGTGCGGCGCGACAACGGCATCTACACCTATTTCGCCGCCGACATCGCCTACCACCGCGACAAGTTCCGCCGCGGCTTCAACACCCTGATCGATGTCTGGGGCGCCGATCACGGCGGCTATGTCAAGCGGATGCAGGCCGCGGTGCGGGCGGTGACCCCGCCGCAGAGTGCGACGGTGACGCCGGGCGAAGCAATCCAGGTCCAGTTCAATCAATTGATCGATACCGATCCGACTGCGCTACAGGGAGCGGTCCAATTGCTGGATGCTTCCGGCAAACCGCTGTCGGCTTCCGATTACACCGTCAAGGGCATCAATACGCTTGCCGGCGGTTATATCGAGGTTGACCTTGCCGCGGCACCCGATTACACCGGCGCAATCACATTGCAGATCGGTACAGGTATAACGCAGCTCAACGGCCACCATCTGCTGCAGCCGCTGGTTGTGCCCTATACGCTGGCGGGCGGAACGCATCCGCAGATCGACCATGTGGGCCGCGTCAATGGCACTTCGGTCGGGGACCACTATTTCCATGGCGACGGTACCGAGGTTGCTGCGATCGAAGGCAGCGGATTCGGTACGGACCCCAGTGCCATTACCGTGATGGTTGCCGATCAGACGATTTCGTCTGCCGACGTGACGGCGGTCAGCGATCAGGAAATTCGCTTCAAGTTGCCGAACCTGTATCTCGGGACCAACAGCGCCAGCCTGCCCGTTAGAGTCACCCGCAGCGGCGTCGCCGATCGCCTCAACGGTGCGATCGTCATCCTGCCGAAGGTGGAACTGGATGATGTCCTGCCGAACAGCGGCCCGCCGCAGGGCGGCAACGTGGTCGATCTCTATGGGCATGGCTTCAGCGCCAGTACCCAGGTGACCTTCAGCGGCGAGCCGGCGGGCGATCTGCATGTGTTGAGCAGCAGCCATATTCAGGTGCATGCGCCGGCCGGTTCGTTCGGTTATGCGACAGTCGCAGCAGCCAGTACTTTGTTCCCCGGTGAGAAGAGTGTATTGGCCGACGCCTACTTCTATGCCGGCCGCGAAACCGGTTCGGTGGATCTGCCGGCGGATAGCGGCGCCGTTCCGGTATCCGCGATCGCCTTGCAGAGCCAAGTGCTCTATGCAGTAACCGGCGGCGGCTACCAAGCCATCGATCGCCAGGGCACCAAGCTCGGTCATCCGACCACCAGCCAGGCGGAACTGGTGGTCGCCGATATTTCCGATCCGGTCCATCCGACCATCGTCGATAAACAGCTGGCGGATCTGTCGACGCCGTATCAGATGAAGATCACTCTGCCGCCCGACGGTTTCCGTGCGCTGGCTGTGGACGGCAAGGACCTGTTCCTGGCCGGCGGCAACCAGCTCTATCAACTCGACATCACATTGCCGACTGCGCCCCAGGTACTCAACCATGTGGCGCTGGGCGCCGACGGCGTGGTGAGCGGGCTGGCGGTGAAGGATGACCTGCTCTATGTCGCAGGCAACTTCGGCGTGAAGATCTACCAGCGGCTGGCGGATCGGACGCTGCGCGAGATCGACGACATCGGTACCGCGGCGCTGGGCGGCCAGCCGGGCCGGATACAGGTGGTGGACGAGCATCTATGGGTAACGCTGCCGGCCGCGTCCAGGATCGTCTCCATCGGTCTTGCGGATGGTCATTATCAGGTCGATCACAACGTTGCAGTGACCGATCTGGGCGGCAATCCGGTCAAACCCATGGACCTGCTGGTTGCGAACGACATGCTGCTGGTCTCCACGGGAGAGGCGGGCACGGTCATGCTGTTCAAGCCCCAGGCCGATGGCAGTTACCTGCCGGTCGGCCAGTTGCCGTTGGCCTACCTGATCCGTAGCGGCAATCTCGACGCAGGGCAGATGGTGCTGCGCGGCCAGACCCTTTACGTCGCGGCGGGGCAGGGAGATCTCCAGCTATTCGATATCTCGCCCTGGCTCGACGGCAACTACCGGGCGAATATTTCGTTGCGGCATTATTTCTCGGTGACCGGCGCGGTGAACGCCATCGCCTTCGGTGGCCATGCGCTCTACGCCGGCACCTCCTATGTCTATGTCAACGGAAAGCCGACCGAGAACCCGTTGGATGTCGGTGCGTCGGTCGGTCAGCTCGGTGGCGGCCTGAACACCATCGTCAACGACGTCCTGACCATCACCGATCAGGTACCGGCGGCGCGCGGCATCCTGGGTGTCGATGACGCCGTCGAGATCCAGTTCAACCGTATTCTCGATCCCGATCAGTTGCAGCAGTTCGGTGATTCGCTGCTGACCGTTACCCTGAACGGCGTTCAGGTTCCCGGTTTCGTTTCCAGCGTCATCAATAGCGACGGCACACGCCTGATCTTCCGGTCCAAGGACGCCTTTGCCGATGCCACCGAGTATCGCGCCACCGTATCGTCTGCCATCAAGGATCTGAACGGCACGGCACTCGGCAACGACTACAGCTTCCGTTTCGTCGCCTCCGCCGCACAGGCGCCGGCCATCGACGACGTGACGCCGCGTTTCGGCAGCTGGCGCGGCGGCAGCCAGGTAACGGTGACCGGCGCCAATTTCGGTCCGGATACGTCGATCGAAGTGGCCGGCGTCAAGGTGGATGCGGCGAATATCGTGAGCGTCCAGTCCGATCAGATCACCTTCCTGTTGCCGGCGCTGGCGCAGTCGCCGACACAGAACACGCTGGTCGGCATCGCTGCCATCAACGGCCCGCGGCGTGTCTTCCACGCCGGTGCGTTCACCTATGTGGCCGATCCTCATATCGACGCCATCGGCCTGTACGATCCCACTACGCAGGTATTCCAGCCCGCTGCCGGAGTGCTGCGTCTGACCTATAACGCCGGCCAGACCATCGCGCTCCAGGGAACGGGCCTGAACCCGCTGACCCAGGTACGGATCAACGGCAAGGCGGTTGAAGGGGTAACCGTGGTCGGTCCGGACATGCTCAGCTTCCGGCTGCCGGACGATACTCTCGGTAACCTGACGCTCGGCGTCAGCAATCTGCCCGATCGCTCCGATGAGGTGGTCGACAGTGACCTGCGGGTCGAGCTGCCCACAGTCAGACAGTTGGTCGGCAATATTACCGGCGTCTATCGCTCCGGTTCGCTGCTGCTGACTACCGTTGCCGTCCCCCTGAATGCAGGCGGCACCGACTATCGGGCGCAACTCTATACGACCCATGACGCACCGGCACCGGTACTGCTGTCCACCATCGATTTCGGCGACGAGCCGATCAACACCGCCGCCTTGTCCGATCGTTATGCACTGTTCAGCATGGGTAGCGGTGACAACCTGGTCAGCTACGACCTGGGTAATCCGTATGCGCCGCTGCAACTCACTCGCATCGTCAATCCGGGCGGCGTGGCGCACACGCGCCTCGCGCTCTCGGGTGCGGATTTCGTCAGCTACTCACCGACTGCAGTGCGCATCGGCAACGTCCATGGTGCCGACTGGCAGACGCTGTCGCTGAATACCCACGACATGGCGGTGGCCGGCGGCTACCTCTATCTGCTGTTCGACGATCGGGTCGAGGTACGCCCGGTTGCGACCCCGGACAAGGTGGTCGCCTCTTTCAGCCACACGCTGACCGGTAACGGACAACTGGCCGTCAGCCCGCAGCGTCTGTTGCTGATCGACGGCGATAGTGTGCAGGTGTTGGATACCGGCGCCGTTGCCGATGGCGCCGGTCTTACCGACCTGGGCAGAGTTAACGTGACGAATCTGGCAACGGCGCGTCTCAATGGCGAACTGTTCGCGACGGTCGGCAACAGCGACGGCGGCTATGCGCTGCGTCTCTACGATCTCAATCGCACTGCCGACAGCAGCGGTCTGCAACTTGCGCCGGTGGCCAGATTGCTTGCCGATGGCGAACTGAATGGTGCTGTGCGTCCCTATTTCCAGGGGAACCTGCTGGAGTGGTTCAAGGACGGGGTCTACTACAACGCACAGGTTCCGGTGCCCAACATCGTCGGTGTCGAACCGACTCCGGCCATCAGTTCCGCCGGTGATGTCCTGGCCTTCGACGTCACCGGGTCCCCCGCCGCCTGGCAGCAGGTGGTGGCGAACGTGGTGCGGGAATCCGATGGCCACCTGATGCAGGGCGACAGCAGGTTGCTCGGCAGTGCGCTGCAATTCCGTGTGATCGGCGAGCAGTACCAGGTGGGCCAGGGTTACGATCTGAGCCTGTTCAACGCGCCGAACCCGATCATCGACGGCGGTGCGCTGACCTTCGATATGCCGTGGCGCCTCGGGACTGCCAAGCTGTTCGGTGTGGCACCGGCGACCGTCGACAGCGTTACGCCGACGACCACGGTGGCCTGGCGCAGCACCCATTTCGTCGTGACCGGACAACACCTGGATCAGGTCAATTCCATCACCTTGAATTCGGAGACCGTGGCGTCGGGCGACTGGACAGTCAACAGCGGCGGCACGCAGCTGAGTTTCGACCACAGCTTGGCGGATGCCGGCATTTACAGCCTGACACTGGGCTACTCCGGACAGAGCACCACGCTGCCGGCAGCGGTATTGGTGGCGGCACCGATCACTATCAACACCATTGCCACCGACAGTGCACGCGGCAACAGCGTGGTCAGCGACAGCGGCGGCACGACGGTCAATGTCAGCGGCGGCGGCTTCCAGGGCGATCTGAAAGTCTACTGGCTGCAGGACGGCAGTGGCGACAGCATGACACCGGCCAACCAGATCGCTTACACGCTTACCGCCGGCGGATTGAGCTTCAAGACGCCGCCGACACTGCCGGGGGCGAAATATCAGGTGGTACTGCGCCGCGATTCGACCGATGAGACGGTGCAGGCGGCGACACTGCTGACAGCGGTGGACGATACCGCGCCCATCGTCACCGGCAGCACGGCGCTTGGCTATGGGCAGCCGCTGCAACTGGTGTTCAGCGAGCCCGTGCAGGCCGCCGGCTTCCAGCTCATGGCGCAACCGGAGGATTACAATGGTGGTGCAGCGCAGGATGTCACGGCCGACTTCGAACTGCACATCAATGGCAATCTCGTCGAGATCCGTCCGCGCAGCAGCGATGCCATCGGCCATAACGCCGTTTACCAATACAGCATCAATGGTCTGCGCGACCTCGCGGGTAACGTGCCGGTCAATGCGACTCCCGCCGGCGGCTCGCTGAGCGGCGGCGATTTCACCGACAGTTTCACCGCCGGCGATACCCTGGCGCCGCGCAATGTCCAACTGGTACGCAGCAGCGACAGCGCACCCGTGACGCAGGCGATGGCACTGACCCGTGGACGCATCTACACGTTCAACGTCTCCGCCGAAGACAACGTCGCAGCGACCAAGGATCTGCACTACCAGCTGCGTCTCTCCACCGACGCAGGCGTCACCTTCGGCGCGCCGCAGTCGCTGAAGGACAACAGCTTCAGCCATGCCGTCGACGAGAGTGACAGTAATCTGGTGTTCGACATCAAGGCCATCGATCCCAGCGGCAACTTCGTCGACCAGCGATTCGAGGCCGGTGTAGTCGATCCGGTGATTAACGTATCCGCCCTTTACACCGTGCCGTCCAAGGTCGAAGAGATCTCCCGTGCCGACATCCGTTTCGATATCACCGGTGACGTGGACCTGATCAAACAGATGCGGATGCGCGTCATGGGGCATTGGTATCCCGTAACGTTGGTCAGCAGTAACGGCAACAGCGGTACGGTGTCACTCTCCTACCTGAATCCGAAACTGGCGGACATTCAGCCGCAGACCAGCATCCCGGTGGAGCTCAGTATCGATTACGGCTTTACCGGACAGAAAGTGGTCGACGACAGCTATCCTCTGTTGCTCGATGCGACGCCGCCGACATTGAGCATCGTCTCGCCGGCGGACGGTGACCGCATCCCCGAAAATCAGCCGACGGATGTCCTGATCAAGGCCTTCGACCAATACGGCATCGATCGCGTCGAAGTGCAGCAAAACGGCGGCGGCTATGTCCGGCTCACCGATCCGACCCGTTATACGGTGACACCGACCACGCTGGACCCGGTAGTGATCGACGCACGCGCCTGGGATCCCAACGGCAACGTCAGCCCGGTCGCCACGGTGACGCTGCAGCCCTACAAGGCCGCGGCCGATCAGCCGCAGCTGGAACTGCTCGGACCCGACAACGGCAGCACCTTCCACGGCGGGCAGACGGTCAACTTCGATGTCCACATGAGCAACCTGGACAGCGCCGATCTCTATTTCGATGTCGGCGGTGTTCCGGCCACGGCGCCGGCCGCCACCCTGCAACTCCGAGCGGGCGATCCGATCCGCTTTACCTACCCGACGGCGTTGCCGGCGGTGAGCAGCGATACCGTCGTGGTGGTGCGTCTGGTCGGCGGCGGCATCACGGCGAAACGCTATCTCAACGTCAAGGCCGACAACGGTATCGATCGGGTCCCGTCCGCGAATCTGATGCCTTCGTCCGAGATACTGGGCGGTAGCGATCTGTGGATCGATGCGCCGCGCCCGGTGGCAATGGACGATTTTTCCGACGATTCGCATGTGGATGTCTTCGACCCCGACGGCAGCACCTCCGCCATCGCCACCGTCGCCATGGATACGGGTCCGCACGCGGTATCCATCGGCGACAGCGGCAATGCGGTAGGCGTCGACGCGGTACTCGAGGATCTTTCCAACCACACCAAGAGCCAGCACTACTCGCTGGTCAAGGATCCGTACCTGTCCACTGACAGTGCAACGCTGTACCAGCCGGGCGGCAGCGACGATGTCGTCAGCCGCATGGTAGTGGTGCCGGGATTGCACGCGAGCGGCGACAATCTGGTGTGGGCGGTCAATCACCGCGGCGGTGGCTATCAGGTGCGCGATGCGAGCGGTGTATTGATTAAGGCGGACAGCGGCAGCCTCGATGCCCTCTATTACTCGGGCTCCGTCCTGGTTGCGGAAGATACGCAGGGCGGCAACCGGCATCTGCTGCTGTGGCCGCTGGTCAACGGCGTACTTGCCGCTACGCAGCAGCAACAGGTCTATGGTGATTTGGTCGGCACCAGCGGCGACACGATCTTTATGCGCCACGGGTCTCTGTTGGACGGCTACCTCTACAGCGGCGGTGAACTTCTGCCGCTGACCGGAGTGGAGCTGTCCGAAACCCCGCGAGCAATCCACGTGGACGGACAGCGCGCATACGTACTGAGCGAATCGGGGCTCTATGCCTATGAGCTCGGTGACGGTGCACGGCCGGTTCTGGTACGTGACTTCTTTACCGCATTGCCCGCTATGGACGACTTCGCGATTAGCGGCGATCAGCTGCTTGCATGGAGCGGCACCGGCGCAACGCGTTACCAGGTCGCTGCCGACGGTGGTCTGGGATTGCTTGGCACCATCGACGCCAAGGGCGCCATCGGCAAGGCATTTGTCGACGGCAGCCTGTGGTGGCTGCGTGCGGACGGTCCGTACACCGACGGTACCTGGCAGGCCTATCGCGACGGCAAGCTGGTGGCGTTGCGCGATGGTTTGACCGATCTGCATTTCTCCGGCGGCACGCTTTATGAACTGAACGGCAGCGGCGTCATTCTGCGCCGGGCGACCAAAGCCGCAGCGCAGGCGACGCCGCTGCAGCCGCAGCTGGCCGAAACGCCGCTCGGCGTCGTGATCTCGGCGGTGACGCCTCCCGCCGCACTGGGCGGGGATAGCGTGGCGTTCCGCAACGGCAACGGACTGCTGCTGCCGGCCCAGCCGCGCTGGACCGGCACCGAATGGAACTGGTTCATCCCGCGCGCTGCGCTGAACGGTTCCATTCAGGTGATCCGCCGTGACCGCAGCGGAGCGCGCGATACGGCGACGCTGACGCCGGACGGTTCGTCGCTCACTGCCCTGGCCGCCGCGATGCCTGCCGATGGCCAGCAGTTGACGCGTGGCGCCTATGTTTCGATGGCCCTGCCGCTCGATACGAGCGCACGTCTGAGCAGTCAGGCGCTGCAGATCGGCACGACCGCCATGCAGGCGTCGGCAGATGTCGGCGGCAGCGGTTACCAATGGCTCGACCTGCCGGCCAGCGGCGATACCCTGGCGGTGGATCGGCTGGCGGACGGCCTGAGCCAGACGCCGCTCAACTACACGCTGATCGATAACCAGCCGTCGCTGGATACCACCACCATTCTGCAACCGTCCAACAACCAGGCCTTTACCGAAGGCCAGACCCTGACGGTGCGTTTCCAGGCCAGCAGCAATACCCAGGAGACATTCGATTACGCGACGGTTTCGTTGCTGGACTTCAACCACAACCTGATCACGCGCCGCGTCGTTGCCGCGACCGCCGGGGATGTAGGCCTGGTGCTGCCGGCGGTCAGCGAACAGGAGAATGTCTATCTGCGGGTACGCGCCTACTACGGCGACGAATACCGTTTCAGCGAACAGCAGATCGGTCTGCGTCTGTTCCCGGATCTGCATGTGCCGCCGCTGCACCTGAGCGGGTTGAGCCCGCGCATGATGGTTGGTTCCGATCTGAATCTTGCCATCGACTCGACACTGCCGGACAACGTCACTGCTCACATCACTGTCAGCGATAGCAGCGGTAACCTGCTGGCCTCCGGCGACACGACGCTTTCAACCACGATGCCGATGACGACGGGTTCGCTCACGGTGATGGCGCATACGTCCGATCCTTACGGCAACGCCCAGGACCTGACGCGTACGGTGCGTGTTATCGATCCGTTCCGTATCCAGCAGGCGGGCATGACACGCAGCTTCGATGCCGCCATGGTGGACGCCGACGGCATGCGCTATGCCGTCGGCCGCACCCTGTTCGATAGTGACGGCAACCAGTTGACCATATTCAACTATCCGGTAACGGCCATGGCGCACCTGGGCGATCGCCTGCTGCTGGCGTTCAAGGGCATGGGGCTGGCGGTGGCCGATCCCGCCAACGGCTACCAGATCGTGGGTACCTATCCGATGAGTGGTGCGGTGACCGCTCTGGCCTATGCCGACGACCGGGCGATCGCCATCGTCGACGGTCATGCCGTCGGGTTCACCGTTGCCGGTAACGCCCTGAACAAGGCGGCTGATATAACTCTGACGGGTCATGCGATGGGCGCAGTGGCGACGGTCGGCGGCTTTGCCGTCCTGAGCGACGGTGCACTGGCGGTCATGGACAATAACTTCGCAGTGCAGCGGCAGGTCAACGGCGGGTTTACCGCCATGGCCGTGGACGGCGACTATCTCTATGCCGCCGATGCCACCGGTGCCCTGCACCTGTTCGATGCCGGCCTGCTGAATGAACAGCAGTTCGCCCTGGGCCTGTTTGCCGAGCGCCTGCTGCCGCTCAACGGCAATCTGCTGGCCCTGTCGGGACAGAAGCAGACTATCCAGGTGGTGGATGTGCGCGATCCCGTTCGGCCGGTGCTTATCGGGCATTTCGGAGCGGTGCTGCCGACCAATACCATCAATGCAGTACTTGCCGGCGGCCGCGTATGGAGCGGTGGAGCGGTTTATCAACTGGTGCGCGAGGGTGATGTCGCGGATGCGGTGTATGGCGACACGCATCCGCGCGGTTATGTCGACAACGTGGCGGTTGCGGATGGACGTTATCTGGCAGGGGCGGGATTCTACGGGGCGGTAACCAATCGGCTCGATACCAGCGGAAATTGGAACGCCGAGGTTTATCCGGCCGCTTATGGTGCAAGTACCTCTGCTGTTGCGGTCAAAGACCGGGTCCGCTACCTGCTGCAACCGGACAACCAGCAGATTCTGGCGATAGGCGATACCGGGTCATCTTCAGTGATGCTGGGTGGCAAGCCTTATACCGGGATGACGCTGAGCGGCGACATGCTGGTGGCCAGCGTCGGCTCCTCTCTCGAATTCGTCTCGCTCGGCCGATCCGGCTCGGCCGGCAGCTACGACCTGGGCAGCGGCGACGATATCGTCGGCCTCGCCGGGGACGGTCCTGCGTTGTTCGCGGTCACCTCCGGTGGCGTGATCTATCAGGTCGAACCCGGCACCCTGCCGCTGGTGGCGGACAACGTCAAGGTGAAGACCTTGCTCAGTGGCGCGCAGGGCGTGCGGCTGCTGGCCAGCGATGGTGACTACCTGTTCTATGCCGTGGGTGATGTACTGCACCGTCTGCGGTTGCGCGACATGGCGGATGAAAACCTGACCTTCACCGGTCCGGTGCAGGCGATGGTCTACGCCGGCGGCCGGCTGTGGGTTGCCGCAGGCAACAGGATCGAGGCGATCGATACGGCGGCCTGGAAACTGCTCGATTCGCAGGTGATCAATGCCGCCGATCCGGTGACGGCACTGGCCGTGGATCGCGACCGGCTGCTGGCGGGCGAGGGCGACTACGGCACCCAGGTGTTCGAATTTCCGGCGGCTTGGGGCGGCGCCGACGCTGCGTTGCAGGAACCGTTACAGAACACCGTTTATCGCCAGGGCGATACGATCACCCTGCGTCTGGCGGACAGCCGCGGCATCAGCGTGGTGCGCTATCTGATCAACGGCAAGGCGGTCGGCACTTCCACCACGGCGCCGTTCGAATTGCATGTGCCGGTGCCCGCCAATCTGCCCAACGGCCAGCCGTTCCAGATCGGCGTAGAGGCGCAGACGGTGTGGGGCGATACGGTGCAGTCGGAACCGCGCCAAGTGCTGTTGCAGGGCGAAGGGCTGCCGGTCAATCCGTTCCAGGTCTCGATCAGCGCCAGTCAGTACTATGTACCGCAGCCGCTGAAGATCGACGCGCAGGTGACGGGCAGCACCCAGCCGGTGCAGCAGGTCGAGTTCTACTACGCATCGACCCTGAGCGGGCCGTACCAGCAGATCGGCAAGAACCTCGGACCGGTGTACGAGCTGAACTACGACTTCACGCTGGCGCAGTCCGGCGGCTACGTGAAGGCGCGTGCCATCGATGTCTACGGCAACGTGACCGAGTCGACGCCGCTGCACTTCCTGCGGTTGAACGATCCGTTCCCGCCGACGGCCACCTTCCAGCTGGATGCGTCGCTGATCAACGGCAAACTGGCGGCCCGCCATCCGTATACGCTCAACGTCAACCTGCACGATACCGGCAGCGGTGTGGATACGGCCCTGCTCAGCCGCAACGGTCTGATCGTCGCCGCGGCGTTCGACGGCGGTGTTCTTTCCTACAATGCGCCGGCGCCGGTGGCGGGGCAGACCGACGACTACTCTCTGCTGGTGACCGATCATGCGGGCAACCAGAGCACCTTCACCACAAGCTATACGGCGGTGGAGGACAACCCGCCGCAGCTGACGGCGGCTACTGCGCCGGCGCAGATACGCGAGCAGACACCGTTCAAGGTCCATGTCACCGCCAGCGACGATCTGCAGGTGAGTCACGTCAGCTTCAACTGGAACGGCACCACCAAGGGCTACGATATTGCCGGTACGCAAAAGCAGGTGGATGCCGACTTCGATATCAAGGATCAGCGTTCCACCCGCCTCAGCGGAAACGTGACTGAACCGTTGATGGTGACCGTCACCGACAGCTCCGGTCAGAGCGCCAGCACTACGCAGAATATTACGGTCGTTCCTGATACACTGCCCGATGCGTCCGCCTTGCAGATCAGCGTGGCTGCCAACGGCTTCTTCGGTGCCAATGTACCGCTGGAGATCGATGGTATCGGCGCGGCCGACGACGGCGGCGGTCAGGGATTGACGGTCAGCCTGATCCAGGTCAACGCGGCCTCGCAACAGGAGATCGGTCTCTACCAGTGGGACAGCAGCTGCGATTGCGTGCGTACCGCACTGCGCATGCCGGCGGACGACAGTCAGGGCAATCGCTACTACTTCAAGGTGCGTCTGATCGATGCCTTAGGGCAGAGCAGCGACGGCCCGGTACAGACCATTGCGCTGACCCAGCTGCCCAACCAGATAGTGTTCGACGGCAATGGCGATGCCACGCTCAATCGCGCCTACGTCGGTGCCGGTCAGGCGGAGCCGCTACAGGTACGGGTGCTCGACAGTGCCAGCCGTCCGATACCGAACCAGGATGTGGCCTGGACGCTGATGCCGGCGGACGGTAGCGGCAGCGTGGATGCCGGTCATTCGACCACCGATGCCAACGGCTATGCCACGCTGCAACTGGATACCGCGCGCAAGGCCGGCAGCTATCGGTTGGCGGCGAGCCTGCCTGTTTATTCCTTCGTGCAACCGGCTACTCAACAACTGCAGATCCTTGCCGGGGCTACGGCGGAGATCCGCTTTGCCTACCTGCCGCCGGTGGAGGCGCAGAGCCCCTTCACCATGGCGATGCAGGCTTACGATGCATCGGGCAATGCAGTGACCGCCGATTCGGTCACCAAGGTGGTGATCCGCATCCCGGCGGCGGGTTTCTATTTCGGCTTCGCCAATAACGTCCAGATCCAGGATCTCACCAATACCAGCGGCCCAGCAGGCGAGGAGGCAACTGTCACTCTGGTCAACGGCAAGGCAGCGATTACCGTTTCCTCAGGTATCGCATCGGGTACCTATGCCGCCGCCGTCAGCTATCCGATCATGCCGGCACCTGCGACCACCTATGACGACGACGGCCAGGCCGCGACGCCGCCGCAAAGCACGGCGCAGATCCCGATCACCGTGCTTCCCGGTCCGCCGGTCTCCGTGCGGCTGACGGCCTTGAGCCGTACCAATCTCGCTACCGGCGATCCGGATCGGCTCGAAGCGGGCGAGACGGTGACGGTCGGCCTGCAGTTGCTCGACCAGTACGGCAATGTTGCCTCGACCGTCAAGGACGCGAACGGCAATCGCCAGGATGATGACGTGGATGCCACCGTTACCCTGAGCGGCCATGCCTCGAGCAACGGCAGCGCCGGGCCGGTGACGGTACATGTCGCGCGGGGTATCGCCCAGTTCCCGGTGACCGACGCACAGGTCGAAAAGACGACCGTGAGTACCACCGCTGTTGCGCCGCTGCCGGCAGGCTTCGATCCGGCGGCCAGCCTGTCGCTGGACTTCCTCAAGCCGCGGCCGGCAATTGTCGGCGCTGCATTCGGTCATCTGACCGACGATACGAAGGTACCGCTGGTGCTGACCTACAACGAAGCGGTCACCAAACCGGTCGATGGCACGGCGGCTACCGTTACCTTGGACGGAACACCGGTCGCGGTAACCGATACCGTCACCGATACGACGGTTTTACTCACCGCGACGGACGGTTTCCAACTGGCGCGCTGCTACACCTACGACACCGCCGGTTCGGTGCTGGTGGGCGTGGCCGCCAACGACCCGGTGTTGAAACAGAGCGGCAGCGTGTGCAGCCCGCAGGTGGCGATCCCGGCCCAGGCCAGCAGCTTCGCCCTGGAAGGCAGCACCGAAACTCTGGCTGTCGATTTCGGCGCCGGCATCGATCCGGCATCGATCACCGACGGCGCCGCCTATCTCAACGGCAACAAGCAGCCGTTCGACTGGACCAAACGCCAGATCGTATTGCCGCAGACCACCGGTACCGGCGCGCCTGACGGCTGGCCGATGGTGGTGCGTCTGACCGGTACGCTGAACGGCAAACCTGTGCAGGTTGCCGACGATATTACGGTGCACGTGCTGCAGGCGGCGGGCGATTACGACGGCGATGGCCTGAGCAATGCCCTCGAATACAAACTCGGCCTCGACCCGACCAAGGTCGACAGCAACGGCGATGGTATCCCTGACGGCGCAGAGGACAGCGATGGTGATGGTCTTACCAACGCCCAGGAGCTTGCTCTCGGTACCGACCCGTCCAAGGCCGATACTGATGGCGACGGCCTGAGTGACGGCGATGAGGTCAACAAATACGGGACCAACCCGCTAGTGGCCGATACTGACGGTGATGGTATTCCAGATGGCCTTGAAGTCGAGACCGGTAGCTCGCCGACGGATGCAAACAGCGTAGCTATTGCCAATTACGTCACCGCCCTGACGGTCGCGCCCGATTCGCTGAGCCTCAAGTACAAGGACGGTGGCATTCCGCCCGCCCAGCTCACGGTTACCGCGGCAGTCACGGTGAACGGGCAGAACTACACGTTCGATGTCACCAATGATCGCGATGGCACTACCTATCAAAGTGGCGACACATCGGTTGCCACCTCTTTGGGTAACGGTTCCTACCAGATCAATGGCGCGGGCGATACGACCCTGACGGTGACGCTGGGTTCGCAGAGCGTGTCGGTACCGTTGCACGTCGAACCGTCTCTTATCCTGACACCGCTGGGCGATCTGGTGCTCAACGATCAGACGGAAACACTCGAAGGGAATTACAGCGCCACCAGCGTCACGCTGCACAACAGCCATTTGACGATTACGGGCATCCTGAAGGTGTCGGGCGATATCAGCCTGGACACCGGGTCGACGATGCAGGTGCCGAATGTTTCGGCCGTGAACCTCAAGCTGGACAACAGCCAGTTTGTTACCCAATCCTTGACGGCCACCGGCGATATAACGTTGGCTGACAATGCCAAGCTGACGGTTCCGAACACCATTACAGGCACTTTGCCGCAAGTTTATGCGTTGAACATGACGGTAACGGGGGCGTTGTCGATCGATAGCACATCGACGATAGACGTGAGCGACAAGGGGTATCCACGAGGTTCGACGGCACCGACATTACTGAACAATGCCTACGGTTGCCATGGAGGTGTCCATTATAACGAAGCCGCATCCTGTGTTTACGACCGCTATGACCGTGCGCAGCTCGCCGGTTCAGGTGGGGGGAGCTACAGCAACGGCGGCGGTGCGGTGAGCATCACGGCGGGCCAGGGGAGCCTGGATGGCGGGATTCTGGCCAACAGTATAGGCACGACTTACAGCGACGGTGCCGGTGGTTCGGTGTCGCTGGTGACGCAGAGCCTGAGCGGTAGCGGCCGGATCGAGGCGAAGGGTGGTTCTTATTACTATGCGGGTGCCGGTGGTCGTATCCGGGTGATTACGCCTGATCGTGCGGGTTATAGCGGCACTTTCTCGACGACGAGCGGTTCGACCTCTGTTTGGAACACAAATACTTACGGCGGCGCCGGTACGGTGTACCTGGCGGCGACGGCGGACGGACCGGGCGAGCTGGATGTGGACAACGGCGGACAGGCAGCACCGGTGGGCTCGACGCCGATCCGTGCGGTGGGCCGTCACGTGATCACGGGCGTGGAGAACCTCAACGACGGCACTTGGCGGATATCCATCGGTGATGATGAGGGCGTGCATCAGGACATCAGCGGGACAGGAAACAATAGCTGGCAGCAGGTCTACAGCTTCACGCTGAATGCGACGCATCAGGTGCGCTTGGTCCAGCTGGTGCCGTACAGCAACGGCAGTGCGGAATTCGAACTGTTAGATGCAAATGGAAATAATCTCGGTGGCAGCACCACGTACATGCAGAAGTCGTTGGCGGCGGGGACTTACACGGTGAGGGTGTGGGCCAGCAACGGGAGCGCCTACCGGGTAGGTATCGACACGCTTGACGGTGCCTGGCTGCCGGTGAACAGCAGCTACGGCTGGGGCCTGGACGGTTTGCAGGTGCGGCTGGACGACGACGCTGCGGCCTCGCCGGTGTACAGCATCGAATCGAACAGCGAGAGCAGTCTGATCATCCGCACGCCGGATGACCTGAGCGGATACGTGGGCAAGGAACTGCAGGGGGTCAAGCACTTCACGCAGGTGCACGTGACCGGTGGTGCGGATGTGGACCTCGGCGGCGACGAGTTGATTGTTGACGACCCGGCGGGGTCGCAGGTGGACGGGACGAGTACGCTGCGGGCGGGTGGTATGGACGCGGCGACGTTTACCGGCCTGATGAACAGCGGGACGGGCAAGCTGATCATCGGCCAGTTGCCGCTGAGCGGTGCGGTGAGCCTGCAGGGAAGTATGCACCTGACGGTGCGGCAGCCGCTGTCGGTGGCCAGCCTTGCGGTGGATGGTGTCGACCTGACCTTGGGTGCACCGCTGTCCACCGGCAGTGTGGCGCTGGGTGGCGGGGCGACGCTGACGGTGCCGCAGCTCACGACGACGACCGACGTGAACCTGAAGAACTCAACCATGTCCAGTGATACGACTAATGTCGGCGGCAATCTTGTCATAGACGGTTCGACGCTGACGAGTGACACGGTGAGCGCGGGCGGCAACCTGAACCTGCTGGATACGGCGAAGCTGACGGTGGCCGCAGCGACCGCCGATCAGGTCCATCCACTGACGGTCAATGTCGATGGCATGCTGACGGTGGACAGCGGGTCGGTGGTGGATGTGAGCGTCAAGGGGTACCCGTTGCGGTCGATGGCGCCGCAGTTGGTGAACGGCACGGACGGCTGTCACGGCGGTGTTTTCAACGGGGCATCGGCGAGCTGTGTCTACGACCGCTTCGACCGTGCGCAGCTGCCGGGGTCGGGTGGCCCGAACTACGGTCCCGGCGGCGGTGCGGTGCGCATCACGGCGGGCCAGGTGAGCCTGGACGGCGGGATCCTGGCGGACGGAAGCGAACCGGACGGCTCGGTCGCGAGCGACGGCGCGGGTGGTTCGGTCTCGCTGGTGACGCAGCGTCTGAGCGGCAGCGGCCGTATCGAGGCGAAGGGCGGCGGTGAATACTGGTCGACGGCGGGCGGTGGCCGGATCCGGGTGATCACGCCGGACCGCAGTGGTTACAGCGGCAGCTTCACGGCGGCGGGCGGGACGCCCACCTCGGGGTACAGCTCGCAACCCAACGGCGCCGGTACGGTGTACCTGGCGGCGACGACGGCGACCGGTCCGGGCGAGCTGGACGTGGACAACGGTGGACGGGTGGCGCCGGCGGGGTCGACGCCGATCCGGGCGGTGGGGCGGCACGTGATCACGGGCGTGGAGAACCTCAACGACGGCACGTGGCGGGTGTCCATCGGTGATGATGATGGCGTGCATCAGGCTATCAGCGAGACGGGCAACAACACTTGGCAGAGTTACAGCTTCACGCTGAATGCGGCGCACCAGGTACGCTTCGCCATGCCGGTGCCGGTAACCTACACAGGCAGCGCCTATTACTATCTGTACGATGCCAACGGCAGTGATCTTGGTAGCAGCGCCAACATTCTGCAGAAATCGCTGCCGGCGGGCAGTTACACGGTGAAGGTCTGGGCCGGTAACGGGATCGCCTACCGTCTGCTGATCGATACCCTTGGCACGTGGTTGCCGGCGGACAGCGGCTACGGCTGGGGCCTGGACGGTTTGCAGGTGCGTCTGGACGACAGCGCTGCGGCATCGCCGGTGTACACCATCGACTCGAACACTGAGAGCAGCCTGATCATCCTCACGTCGGATGACCTGAGCGGATACGTGGGTAAGGAGCTGCAGGGTGTCAAGACGTTCAATACGCTGCACGTGACCGGCGGCGCGTCGGTGGACTTTGGTGAAGACCAGATCATCGTGACAGACCTGGCCGATTCTGTAATCGATTCGACCAGCAGTGTGACAGCGGATTCGTCGAGTACTCTGCCGTAGGATGAAGTGAAACGAAAACATGGCGACAAGGGTGTGACATGAAATTATCGAAGCAACAAATGATCGGTGTCGGCGTGGCCGTCGTTGCAGTAGTGGCGGTACTTGCGCTGAAAGGCTGTGGCCACGGCAAGGCCATTGCCGAAGTGGACGGCAAGCCGGTGACGGCGCAACAGTTCGGTAACTACCTGAAGTTCAAGCGCATCCCCGGCAACGATCCGGCGCGGCGCAAAGCGGCGCTCGATCAATACCTGCAGCGCGAGGCGCTGGCCGACGTGATCGCCAAGTCGAAGGTACTCAACCGCGGCCTGATTCAGGCGGAGCTGGAGAACTTTCGCAGCCAGATGCTGATCAGCCGCTATTTTCAGCGCTACCTGGACGAGAAGGTGACCGACGCTGCGGTCAAGAACTATTACCTGGCGCATCCGGAGCAGTTCCAGCAGAAGGATGTGCACGTAGCCCATATTCTGTTCCGTACCAATCCGCAGATGACCGAGGCCGAGCGCAAGGCGAAGCTGACGGCGGCGCAGGAAGCCTATTCGAAGCTCAAGGCCGGCGCCAAGTTCGAGAAGATTGCGGAGAAATACTCCGAGGATCGGATTTCCGGCAAGAAAGGCGGCGATCTGGGCTGGCTCAAGGAAGGCGCCATCGATCCCCGCTTCTCCAAGACAGTCTTTGCCATGAAAACGGGTGATATCTCCGAACCGTTCGAAACGGCATTCGGTTACCACATCGTCAAGCTGATCGAAGGACCGGTCGTGGTGAAGCGGCCGTTCGAAGCGGTGGAAGGGGATATTCGCTATCAGCTGCGTAACCAGGCAAAGGAAGCCGAGCTGAAACGCCTGCTCAGCAAGACGAAGGTGGAGAAGTATTGATATGACCGGAACAAGACTGGCTTTCGGTTGCCTGGTGTGTGCGTTTCTTTTGACGGCAGGTGGTTGCGGGAAACATGAATCCGGCGCAACCGGAGCCGGCAAGGTCGTGGCAACGGTGAACGGCAGCGCTATCACTCAGGCGGATGTCGACCGCATGGCGATGAAGTTGCTGGGACCGGCGCGCGCAGCGTCGATGGATGCGACGCTGCGCAGCAAGGTCATCGACGGCCTGGTCTTGAGCCGGGTTCTGTCGCAGGCGGCGGAACATGAACTGGATGCCGCCGGGAAGAAGCAGGTCGCGGCGCAGGTGGCGGACTACCGGGAACAGCTCCTGGTCAAGCGTTACCTGAAGATGCATGCCAACCCAAAGCCGGTCACCGAGGACATGATCGAGGACTATTACCACAAACACCCCGAGCAGTTCGGCGGTGGCCAACGGCGCCACTACCAGATGCTGCTGGTGACGCGTCCCTTGACCATGGCGGAGCGTGATCGGGTGCTGGATGAATTCAACCGTGCCTTGCGTTACAGCAACTGGAAACGCTACGTGCAACAGATTCGCGCCGATGGTCTTCCCATCGCCTTGCGCATCGGTACCGATGCCGGCGAATTGCCCAATGCGCAGATCGGACAGGTGTTGCGCACCCTGAAAAAGGGCCAGACCTCCGACGTGGTATATGCCGGAGGACGCCCGTTCCTGCTCCGGGTAACGGCAATCGACAAACTTCAGCCGCGTCCGCTCGACCAGGTGCGGGAAGCGATCCGGCGCGAACTGTTCCCTGTACGCGTCAAGGAAGCGATAGACGGGATCAAGGAGCAGATGGAGAAAAAGGCGGACATCAAGATCATGGGAGCCGCGAAAAATTGAAAACGTAGGATGTGGTGACGACCGTATGGACGCGGGAGGTGGAGCGCTGTCGGGAACAAGCGCCGAGGTACGAACCGCATCGATCGAGAGCGCAAAAGTACGTAGGCCGGACATGGCTGCGGTCCGACAAATGCTTGCCTGGTGGCGCCGCGCGTAATGGTGCCTCATAAGTCAGTTCTTAAGCAGGGTGTATAGATGAACGTCCCCTCTCCCCCAGGGAGAGGGACAGGGTGAGGGGGGAACAGGCAATGCATGACATTTTGATTCCCTCACCCCAGCCCTCTCCCGGAGGGAGAGGGGGTGAAACTGTTAAGAACTAACCTATGAATGGCGCCTACGTTGCCGGATAAGGTAATGGGGCGCGACCGATGCGGTTCGAAGACTCACCGCATCCTACGGAAACATAACGAACGACGGAAATGACAAAAGGGAACGATTCGACGTGTTGAACTATGGGGTGAAACGGGGGAACGGCAGCGGCCTGTTGCGCCGTTTGCTGCGCGTTTTGGCGGTGGCGGGACTGACGTTGCTCTGCGGCGTATCGTCGTGGGGCGGTAGTACGGTCAAGAACGCCCACTTGGCACTCTCCGGCCAGCGCGGCGTACTGCTGCTGGATGCCGGCAGCGGTGCCGTTACCGCAATACTCCATTCACATCAGGCACCGGTCGCGACTGCCATGAGCGATCGCCAGGGCCTGCTGTGGGTACTGACCCGCGATCGCAGGCTCGAAGCCTTCGATTACCAGGGAAACCTGAAGCTCGACGTTCTCATCCCATGGCGCATCACGCCCACCGTCACTGCCGCACCGGTACGCGATAAAGATGATCGCAAGGATGAGCGCCACGATGACCGGCACGACCGCGATCGCCGTCAGGGGGAGCCGCGGCACGATGGTGGCGACAGGCATCGCCACCCTGACATCATCATCCTGCCCCGCGACATCGGGTTCGCGACGATGACGGTCGACAAGCTCGACAACGGTGTCTGGATCGGTATCGGCAACGCGTTGCTGAAATATTCCGCCGCCGGCGGTCTGTTCAAGGCGGCACGGCTGCGCGAACCCGCCCGCCGCCTAGCCTTCGACTGGAAGGCGGACGAGCTGTGGGTCGCCTCGGAACGCCGTATCACCGGCTTCGACGCGGATGCGGTGGTCAAGGACCGCCTGGATCTGGGCCGGCGCTACAGCGAGATCGAAAACATTGTCTTCGACGACCGGCTCGGCGGACTGTGGGTCGAACTGCGCGACGAGATCCGCCGCTACAATCGTGACGGCAGCGTCGCCGCTCATTTCAAGGTCCGCGATCCGGACCTCATCGTCCCCGACGGGCAGGGCAACCTATGGGTGGGCGGCAGGCACGGCGTCATCCGCTACAACAGCAGCGGCTCCGCGTCGCTGCAGGCGCAGTTGCCGCGGCGGCGCAGCGACGTGCGCGCCATGACTGCCGATCTGAATACCTCGGCGCTGTGGTTGCTGACCGAGGATGCGCTCTACAGGGTCGACGGCAGCGGCACCGCTACCCAGGTGTTGGGGCGTCCCCTCGCCGATCATGACGAGGGGAACGATCGGGACCGCCACGGCAAGGCAAGGGAGCCGGGTGGCGACGATCGGCACCATGCGGACGACAAGGGACACGACCGGAATGCGCACTCAGATCACGACGGCGCTCGACGGGACGACCACCGCCATGATCATGACCACGATCCGCTGCGCGATTTCGGCCCGCGGGCGATCGTCGCCAACGGCGACATCAACCCGCCGGTCTTGAGCATCGACGGCCCGGCGGCGGGCTCCCTGGTCAGGCCGCGTCCCGCCATCAAGATCAGCTACAGCGACGTCGGCGTCGGCGTCGATCCGTCCGCCACCGTGCTCAAGGTCAACGGCAAGGTGGTCAAGGCGACCTGCCAGGGGGACGGGTCCAAGGCGACCTGCACCCCCGATGCGCCGCTGACCGCCGACCCGCTGACCCTCACCCTCAGCGTCGGCGACTACGCCGGCAACCGTTCGGCCGAGGCGAGCGTGCGGGTGCTGCTCGATACCGACGGCGACGGTCACGACGACAACCACGACACCTATCCCAACGATCCGACCCGCTGGCGCCTGGCGCCGGTGCCGCAGGTGGCGCCGAGCCTGCAAGACAGTTCGGTGCGCCTCGACTGGGCGCCCGAAGTCGACAGTGCCAATACCGCCGGCTACTACGTCTATCGTACCGAAGCGGGCAGCAGCGACAGCGTGCGCCTCACCGCCAACCTTCTCGATGCCGTTCACTACGTGGACGCTCAGGTGAACAACGGCACCGGCTACAGCTACCACGTCGTCGCCGTCGATCATAAAGGCAACGAAGGCGATCCCGGCACCGCCGTCAATTTCTTTATCGCCTACAACCACACACCGGTAACTGGGCTGACGGTCAAGCGCGTCAAGGTGCCGGGCCAGCTCACTTGGGATGCGGTGCAAGACATGCGCTACCGGGTCTACCGCGGCGAGAAGGGCTCCACGCCGGCGCCCCTGGCCGAAACCACCCAACCCGCCTACCTCGACAGCACGGTGTTGTGGAACAAGGTCTACGACTATCAGGTCGCCACCATCGCCGACTTCGTCGACGTCTTCACCCATAAACCGCTGCACGTCACCGGTCCGCTGTCGGCGCCGGTGGCGCTGCCCGCACTGCCGCCGCTGACCATGAAACTCGATGAGGGCGTACCCGGCGCCGACGGTG
>OFHG01000231.1_pt1 | contig 24440 bp, 25 predicted proteins | sample 1521931 | NCBI WGS metagenome assembly OFHG01 (sample SAMEA2468438, study PRJEB22500) | soil metagenome | biome: Glassland; feature: Farmland; material: Clay | place: Australia | collected 2013-01-31 | depth 0.55 m
ACCCTGGACTGTCCGATGACGCTAAAAGCCAAGGGCGAGTCATTGCCCGGGTTCGATGCCTACTGTCCAGTGATGAGTCTGCCTTATGTATTCAGGACCACGGTGGAGACGATCCCCGTGGAGATACCCTACCTGTATGGCGACGAGAGCAAGGTGGCCCAATGGCAGCAGAGACTGGGGGCCACGGATCGGTTGCGGGTCGGTCTGGTCTGGTCCGGCTCGACCGGGCACAAGAACGATGCCCATCGCAGCATCCGGCTGGAGGGCTTGCTGCCTCTCATCGATCAGCCCGTGGAATGGCATTCGCTGCAGAAGGAATATCGGCAGCACGATCTGGAGCTCCTTAGGGAACACCCGGAAATCCAGCAGCATCAGGACGAGTTGCAGGACTTCTCGGATACGGCGGCTCTGATCGAGTGCCTGGATCTGGTGATCAGCGTGGATACCAGTGTTGTCCATGTTTCCGGGGCCATGGGCAATCCGGTCTGGGTGCTGTTGCCCTTTGCGCCGGACTACCGCTGGATGCTGGATCGTGAGGATTCGCCCTGGTATCCGACGGCGCGTCTGTTCCGGCAACCCGCGATCGGCGATTGGCAGAGCGTTATCGCCGAGGTGGCCTCGGCATTGCGCACGCTGCGCTCTCCCGCATGATTGTCGTCATGACAGGGGGGCGAGGTGCCCACGCCGCAGAAAACCCATGTTGAAGCGGATTACTTTCGTAGCCGATAGCCGGTCTTGAACATCCAGGCGATGATGGCCAGCGCAATGGTGGTGAAGGTGCCGATCATCACCACGCTGGTCGTCAGGCTGACATCCCCATGCTCGTAGAAGCTCCAGCGGAAGCCGCTGATCAGGTAGACGACCGGATTCATCAGCGAGATCTGGTACCAAAAGGATGGAAGCATCTTGATCGAATAGAAGCTGCCGCCCAAAAAGGTGAGCGGCGTGATGATCAGAAGCGGTATCAGTTGCAGCTTCTCGAAGCCGTCGGCCCATATGCCGATGATGAAGCCCATCAGGCTGAAGGTAATGCTCGTCATCACCAGGAAAAACACCATCCATAGCGGATGCATGACATGCATCGGTACGAAAAAGGCAGCGGTTGCCAGAACAATGGTGCCAATCGAGACCGATTTGGTGGCTGCGGCGCCGACATAGCCCAGTACGATTTCGCCGAAAGCGAGGGGGGCGGATAGGATTTCATAGATCGTACCGGTAAAGCGCGGGAAATAAATGGCGAAGGATGCGTTCGAAACGCTTTGGCCCAGTACCGTGAGCATGATCAGGCCCGGCACAATGAAGGCGCCATAAGGCACGCCGTCGATATTCTGAATGCGCGATCCGATGGCCGAGCCGAAAACGATGAAGTACAGCACGGTCGAAATGACGGGCGAGGCGATGCTTTGCATCAGCGTGCGCCGCGTGCGCGCCATTTCGAACCTATAGATGGCGAAAATGCCACGATAATTCATTGTGCGCCCACCAGTTGGATAAAGATTTCTTCGAGGCTGCTTTGGCGGCTCTCGATGTGTTTGGGGCGGATGTCGCTGGCCTTCAGGTCTTCCAGCAGCACCGAGGCATCATGCATGTCCAGGTCGTCGTTATACGTGTAGACAAGCTTGCTGCCATCCTCGGCCATGACCAGGTCGTAAGCGGCCAGGCTGGCTGGGATCTCCCGGACAGGCGTACGCAGGGTGAAAACCATCTGGCTCTTGCCCATTTTTTGTATCAACGCTGTCTTTTCTTCGGTCAGGATCAGCCGACCCTTGCGAATGACGCCGATACGGTCGGCCATTTCTTCGGCTTCCTCGATATAATGGGTGGTCAGAATGATGGTGACGCCGGTTTCGCGCAAGGTGCGCACCTGTTCCCACATGGATTTGCGCAGCTCGACATCCACGCCTGCCGTGGGTTCATCAAGGAACAAGACATCCGGTTCATGCGCCAATGCCTTGGCGATCATGACGCGCCGTTTCATGCCGCCCGACAGGCGGCGAATCTGTTCGTCTTTTTTATCCCACAGGGAAAGGCTTTTCAGCGTCTTTTCGATGTACGCAGGGTTCCGCGGCTTGCCGAACAGGCCCCGGCTGAAGCTCACGGTGTTCCAGACGGACTCGAAGGCGTCCGTGGTCAGCTCCTGCGGCACAAGGCCGATCGCCGTGCGGGCCTTGCGATAATCCTCGACGATGTCGTATCCGCAAACATGGATCTGGCCGCTGCTGGGCTGCACGATGCCGCAGATGGCGTTGATCAGGGTGGTCTTGCCGGCGCCATTGGGCCCGAGCAGGGCGAAGATCTCGCCGCTCTGGATGTCCAGGTTGATGTCATCGAGTGCGGCAAGCCCGTTGGGGTAGGTCTTGTGCACGCCGGCGATTGAGATGGCGCTGTCGTTTGGCATGCGCGGATGCTAGCGCTGAATGCTTCGGGATTCACCTGCGCGCTTCTGGGTGTAAGGGACTTGTCCGCGCGCATGCCGGTGCAAAATGAGCCCTGTGACGGATAGGCGCCATTCTGTCAGCATGCGGGCATGGACGATCAGCGGCACCTGATCTATTTCGCCGACCCGATGTGCTCGTGGTGCTACGGCTTTTCCCCGGTCATCGACGCCGTGCAGCAGCGCTACGGCGAATCACTGCCGGTGCACCTGGTGCTGGGCGGCCTGCGCGCCGGCGCCAGCGAAGCCATGGGCCCGGAGGACATGGCTTCGATCCGCGGGCACTGGGAGCATGTGCATGGGCTGACCGCTCAACCCTTCGACTGGAAGTTTTTTGAGCGCGATCGCTTCGTCTACGACACGGAGCCCGCCTGCCGGGCGGTGGTGGTACTGCGCCGCGAAGGTTCCGCCACGGCCCTGGCCGCCCTGCGCCGTCTGCACGAGGCCTTCTATGCCGAGAACCGCGATGTCACGGATGCGCAGACGCTGGCCGGAATCGCCGGCGAGCTCGGCGTCGATCCGGCTGCTTTTCTCGCCGACTGGCGCTCGGCCGAAGCGATCGACCGCACCAGGCGCGACTTCGCCCTGACCCAGGGCAGCGGCGTGCAGGGCTTCCCGACGCTGATCGCCGGGCATACCAATGGCGATTCCTACAGCCTGATCACGAACGGCTACCAGCCGGTTGGGGCGGTGACCGAGACCCTGGAGCGCTGGCTGTCCATGCAGGAGGCATCATGAGCGATTCTGGCTACACGCCGCCGAAGGTCTGGGCCTGGAAGCCCGGCAACGGGGGCCAGTTCGCCACCATCAACCGCCCGACGGCGGGTGCGACCCACGACAAGGAATTGCCCGTGGGGGATCACCCGCTGCAGCTCTACTCTTTGGCCACCCCCAACGGCGTCAAGGTCACCGTGATGCTGGAGGAGCTGCTGGCGGCAGGTTTCGAGGGCGCCGAATACGACGCCTGGCCCATCCGCCTCCTCGATGGGGACCAGTTTGGCAGCGGCTTCGTCGACATCAATCCGAATTCCAAGATCCCGGCCCTGGTAGACCGGAGTGGGGTGGAGCCTATCCGCGTGTTCGAGTCCGGGGCGATCCTGCTGTACCTCGCCGAGAAGTTCGGCGCCTTCCTGCCCAGCGATCCCGTGGCGCGCACCGAGTGCCTGTCCTGGCTGTTCTGGCAGATGGGCAGCGGCCCGATGCTGGGCGGCGGCTTCGGGCATTTCTATGCCTATGCGCCGGTAAAGATCGAGTACGCCATCGACCGTTTTGCCATGGAGGCCAAGCGCCAGCTCGACGTGCTGGATAAGCAGCTGGCGACGCATGCGTTTGTCGCAGGGGATGACTACACCATCGCCGACATGGCCATCTGGCCCTGGTACGGGCAGTTGGCGCTCGGCGATCTCTACAACGACGCGGCCCATTTCCTGCAGGCACAGGAATACCGCCACCTGATGCGCTGGGCCGAGTCCATTGCCGCGCGCCCGACGGTGCAGCGTGGGCGCCGGGTCAACCGTACCTGGGGTGAGGAGGCCGAACAGCTTCCCGAGCGCCACACGGCGTCCGACCTGGATACCCGCTGATCATCGACTGCCTTCGGCCAAACCCAGCCGGTCGCCACATTGCAGCAGGGTGCCGTCTTGATTGCGCTAGCCGTCGATCCAGCGCATAGGCCAAACTCCACTACAATAACCATCTGGACTGACCTATGCGCGACAACATAGGAATGTCCTATGAAGCGATAGACTCCATGACCGCGTGCGCGGCTTTATTCGTAGACAAGCGGCGAAGGAGCGGAGGCAACCATGAGCGATGAAAGCCTGATCGAAATCATGATGCGGGAGGCTGCGCGAGCTATGCCATGGGGGATCATGATATTGGTGTTGATCTTGTTCAGCGGCATGTGGCTCAAGCAAGAGGCAAAGGAAGACATTCAATTCGCGAGCCAAACGATGATTCGAGATGTGAAGGCGGCGGCATTGGATCCGGCGGTGTTTGTACCACTGAAACGAAAGGTCAAGGAAGCGATTCAATATACCGCGCACACTGCCATCCAGGAGGCAAAAGACGCGGTATTGCAGTCCGATACCTTCGTGCCACTGAAGCACGAGGTAAAAAAGGCGATTGAATATACTGCCACCACCGCCGCCAATCAGTACGTACGAGCCCAACGGGATTTGAACGGAAAACAATGATGAATCGCCAATATTGGCCCTGGTATCAATAAATCAATTCTACGGGAAAGTACAGTCATGCGAGATTTAAAGGGCGGATATGTCTAAGTTCATGTGTAGGAGAGCATTATGTTGAAAGGAATTGTCCTGGGGGCCTTATTGATGATCATCGTTGGTTTTGGCGGCGGATATATGTTATTGAAAAGCGGTATGATCCCGGCCAATGCCGATGGTAAACCCAGCAGTCTGGAACTGTGGATGGCGGGAACCTCGTTGGACGCGACCTTGCGACGGGATGCTCCCAAAATTCAGAACCCGGTGGCGTTGACTGATCAGAGCCTTATTCAAGGCATTCATCTTTATGCGAAAAACTGCGCAATTTGTCATGGCGATGCAAAAGGAACTACCACTCCGTCTCCTATAGCGAAAGGCGAATATCCAAAGCCGCCTCAATTGGCGACCGACGGGGTAGAAGATGATCCTGAAGGATATTCATTCTGGAAGATCAAGCATGGCATCCGTCTGACTGGAATGCCTTCATGGAAGCACACGCTCAATGATCGGCAAATCTGGACGCTTACCCTTTTTCTGAAACATATGAACAAGCTGCCGCCGGCTGCCCTCAAAGAATGGGAGAAAGTTAAGGCATGGCCAACAAGCCAGTAGAATTGGTAAAGATATATTCGCATGAAAAATCGAAGGACGTGTACAGACTGCAAGCGGGTGCCCAACAGGATTTAAAGGAATGATCGAAAGTGGCCGGAAGCCACCAGTTGGCTTATTGCAGCCGGCTGCCGGATTCGATCGCATTATAGCCTGGTGGACTCTGCAGCTATGCACACATGCCGATGAGCTAGGGAGAAGGCAACGTATTGCCACACTTAGGGCCCATCACAAATTTCGCGGAAAAGCAGCCTAGACTTTGTTTGATCAGTATCTAGATTGTATATTCATGTTTCTATATTGGCGGGGAAGAATTTATGATGATAAAGAAACTTTTTTTGATGTTTTTCGTTCTCATGATATCCCGTTGCTCCAATGGCAATCACGCAAGACAGGCCACAAACTCTGAAAAATTCATTAAAGGGCAATGGGTTCCATTGCATACTCCTCATAAAGAAACGGCTTCTCCCAACACGGCTGCCCCGGAATAAATCATTCGCATTCGAGAAAGCTGTGGAGGGACAATGCAGCCATTGGGAAGAAGCTCAGGCGAAGTTTCAAAAGGGCATTGCTGAGGATTGGAAGCGGTGTCTCCAAGCTGCTGAAGCGGCATGGGCGTCTGGGAAATGCAAATGATAAACCGGCCGTAAGAGGCCGTGCGTAGATGGGTTCTGAAACCCAGGGGTCATGACGGGGCAGGGCGGGTCTGTCACCATGCGGCGATGGACGAGGTGAACGCAAACGACTGGCTGCCCGAGGGCTTCCCGGATGTGCGGGGGCGGCGCATCGTCATGGCCATGAGCGGTGGTTCGAAGCATGGTGGGCTATTAATTCCCGGCTGGGATGGGACAGATGTATCGTTTGTTGAGACTCTGAATTGTCGAGTTTGAAGGTGTCCGGTATGCTGCATTGCTAGAGAAGGAGTGCTCATGAGCAAGGCCTTACCGATTGAAACCATGACCGTCGCCGATAAGTTGGCTGCTATCGAACAGTTGTGGAACGATCTGACGAAAGAGCCACAAAATGTTCCGTCTCCCGAGTGGCATGCGGATGTGTTGCGGGACAGGGCAGAGAAGGTGAGGCGTGGCGACGCCTCATTCTCCATCCTGGACGACGTCAAGAGCAGGCTGCAACGCTCCAGGTAATGCAGATCCGCATTCTCGACGAGGCGGAAGACGACCTTGTCGAGGGCGCGCAGTTTTACGATCGACAGCGTGCCGGGCTAGGGGGCTATTTCACCGATTCCGTTCTGGCCGACATCGAATCCCTGCTTCTCTACGCCGGCATCCACTCCCGATACTTCGGATATCATCGCTTGCTGACACGCCGCTTTCCCTTTGCTGTCTACTATCTTGTCGAAGGCGACGCCGTGAATATCTATGCCATTCTCGACTGCAGAAGGCATCCGGCCTTTGCAAGGCATCGCCTCGCATAACGATCGCGAATAGTCGTCAAGGGGTCATGACGGGGCAGGGCGGGTCTGTCACCATGCGGCGATGGACAAGGTGAACGCAAACGACTGGCTGCCCGAGGGCTTCCCGGATGTGCGGGGGCGGCGCATCGTCATGGCCATGAGCGGAGGGGTGGATTCCTCGGTGTCGACCGCACTGTTGGCGCATGCGGGGGCGGATGTGGTCGGTGTGTTCCTGCATGTCTGGGACTACAACCGCGACCAGGTCAACCGCCACGGCTCCTGCTGTGCGCTGGAGGATGCCTACGACGCGCGGCGCGTGGCCGATCACCTCGGCATCGCCTTCTACAGCATGGACATGCGTGAGTCCTTCCGGCGCGACGTCATCGATCCCTTCATCAATGATTACGAGACCGGGCGCACCCCGAACCCCTGCGAGCGCTGCAACCGCTTCGTGAAGTTCGGCTCGCTGCTGGAGGCGGCGGACGAGCTTGGGGCGGAGTTCGTGGCCACCGGGCATTACGTGCGCCGCCTCGACGACGCCCAGGGCGGCGTGCGCATCTACCGCGGCAACGATGGGCGCAAGGACCAGAGCTACTTCCTGGCCACGACGAACCGGGAGCAGGCGGGCCGCCTGCTGTTCCCGGTCGGGCACCTGGCCAAGGAGGATACGAGGAATCTCGCCCGCGCCTTCGGGCTGCCGACCGCGGACAAGCACGAGAGTCAGGACATCTGCTTCATCCCGGCAGGCGATCGCATCGCCTTCCTGCGCCGGGAGGGGGCCGAGGCGGGCTTCCGTCCCGGCTTCATCGTCGACACGGGGGACAGGGTGCTGGGCAGCCACGAGGGCATCGCCCACTACACCCTGGGCCAGCGCAAGGGCCTGGGGCTGTCCGGCGGCCCCTGGCACGTGGTGGCGCTGGACGGCGCGGCCAACCGTGTGGTGGTGGCGCCTCCCGAGGACGCGATGATCCGCGCCGTGCGCGTGGCGGGCGTCAGCTGGATCCGCCGGCCCGAGGACATCTCCGGGATCGAGGCGAAGCTCCGCTACCAGTCCGCGGTCACGCCCTGCATGGCCAGCTGGCGGGACGGCGATCTGATGCTGGAATTCGCCGGCCGCCAGAAGCCCTCGGCGCCGGGGCAGGTGGCGGCCTTCTATCTTGGCGAGGAGCTGCTCGGCGGGGGCATCGTCGATGCCGTCTACGGCATGCATGAACAGGTGCCGCTCGCCGCTTGATTCCTTTGCGTGAAAAGCGTGTGGACGGAACGCTTGAACTCACGGCAGGCCGGATTAGAGTCGCCGGCCCATTGTCCGGCGAACGGCCTGGCGATGACGACATTTCTTTTTGCCAACTCTAGGGAGATCTAATCTTATGGGCGTTCAGCGTACTCTTTCGATCATCAAGCCGGATGCGGTAGCCAAGGATGTCATCGGCGACATTATCCGCCGCTTCGAGGAAAACGGCCTTTCCGTCATCGCTGCGCGCATGGCGCACCTGTCGGCCGAGGAGGCCGGCGGTTTCTATGCCGTGCACAAGGAGCGCCCGTTCTACAAGGATCTGTGCCAGTTCATGAGCTCCGGCCCGATCCTGGCCATGGTGCTCGAGGGCAATAATGCCGTGAACCTGAACCGCCAGCTGATGGGCGCCACGAACCCGAAAGAGGCCGAGCCGGGCACCATCCGCGCCGACCATGCCAATTCCATCGATGCCAACGCCGTGCACGGCTCGGATTCGCCGGAGAACGCCGCGACCGAGATCGCTTTCTTCTTCAACGCCCTCGAACTGCACAGCCGCCAGTCCTAAGGTCCGATCCCGGCGATGAGCGAACCCGCGGAGCAGAGCGAGCAGATCCTCGTCCGACGTAGCAAGCTGGAGCAGATGCGCGCCGGTGGCTTCGCCTATCCCAACGCCTGGCGTCCGGATGCCTCCGCGGCCGATCTCGCCAACCGTTTCCACGACACCGATGCCGAGGCCCTGGAAGGCATGGGCGAACGGGTGCGGCTGGCCGGCCGCGTCATGGGCCACCGGGTCATGGGCAAGTCCAGCTTCATGCACATCCAGGACGGCTCCGGGCGCATCCAGCTGTTCCTGAACCGCCAGGTGCTGGGCGAAGAGGCCTACGACGCCACGAAGAAATGGGATCTCGGCGATCTGGTCGGGGCCGAGGGCGCCGTCTTCCGCACCAAGAGCGGCGAGCTGTCGCTGCGCGTGGAGCGCATCGAAGCGCTGGCCAAGTGCCTGCGCCCGCTGCCGGAGAAGTGGCACGGGCTGAGCGACAAGGAGGTGCGCTACCGCCAGCGCTACCTCGACCTGATCGTCAACGAGGACGCGCGCCAGGTGTTCAAGCTGCGCTCGTCCGTCGTCTCCATGCTGCGCCGGGGGCTCGAGGATCGGGGCTTCATGGAGGTCGAGACGCCGATGCTGCAGGTGCAGCCGGGCGGTGCCGCCGCCCGCCCCTTCGTCACGCACCACAACGCCCTGGGCATGGACCTGTTCCTGCGCATCGCCCCCGAGCTGTACCTGAAGCGGCTGATCGTCGGCGGCTTCGAGCGCGTGTTCGAGCTGAACCGCAACTTCCGTAACGAGGGCCTGGACGCCACGCATAACCCGGAGTTCTCGATGGTCGAGTTCTACCAGGCCTATGCGGACTTCAACGACGCCATGGATCAGACCGAGGCGCTGATCGGCGAGGTGGCGGCAAGCCTCGGCATCAATGAGGGCGAATGGAACGGCGCCACCATCGACCTGTCCAAGCCCTTTTCCCGCGTACGTCTCGACGAGGCCGTGTTCGCAAAAAGGCCGGACCTTGTGGGCCATGCCCACGACAAGGCGCTGCTCGCCACCGTCTGCCTGCAGGCGATCCCGGACTTCAAGCCGCTGATCACCTGGAAGGCCGGGCATTACCTGACGGCGCTGTTCGAGGAACTGGTGGAACCGGAGCTCGTGCAGCCGACCTTCGTCACCCATTACCCGGTGGACGTGTCCCCATTGGCGCGCCGCAACGCCGAGGAGCCGCAGGTGACCGACCGCTTCGAGCTGTTCATCGGCGGTCGTGAGATCGCCAACGGCTTCTCCGAGCTCAACGATCCGGACGACCAGCGCGCGCGCTTCGTGGCCCAGGCCCAGGCGCGGCTGGCCGGCGATCTCGAGGCACCGCCGCTGGACGAGGACTACATCCGGGCGCTGGAGTTCGGCATGCCGCCGACGGCGGGCGTGGGCATCGGCGTCGATCGCCTGGTGATGCTGATGAGCGGCCAGCACTCGATCCGCGACGTGCTGCTGTTCCCCCATATGCGACCGGAGCTGCGGCCGGAATCGCACCCGGAATCCGGGAGCTAGGCCGGGAGGCTTCCTATGCAGGCCCAACGCATGATGAGCGCCAGCCCCATCACCGCCCTGGATACGGAGACGGTGGGGGTGGTGTTGGAGCGGATGTGCGGCAAGGGGCTGCGCCTGCTGCCGGTGCTCGACGATGGCGGCACGGTGCTGGGCGTGGTGACGCTGTTCTCCATCATGGCGCATATCGTGCCGAATTACATCGTTACCGGGGATCTGGACGACGTACCCTACGCCCCCGATTTCGGCCTGTTGCGCCGCCATTACGACGAAATCCTGAATCATCCGGTCACCGAGGTGCTCGATGCCGAGCCGCTGCTGGTCCGGCCGGAGTCCTCGCTGCTGTCCGTGGCCGCCACCCTGATCACGCACGGCAAGCACGACTCCGCGCTCGTCGTCGGCGAGGACAAGAAGCTGCTCGGCGTCGTCTCCGTCGGGGACGTGCTCGCCGGCCTGAAGGCCCTGCCGGACGTGACGCCGGATGCATGAGGCGGCCGCGCAGGCCTCGCATGTGATCTTGGGATTGCCACCCACCTGGGTGGCGGTGGCCATCCTGCTCGCCGTCTACGGCATGATCATGGTCGAGCGCTTCAACCGGGCCGTGCTCTCCCTGCTGGGTGCCGGCATCATGGTGCTGGGTGGCGTCATCACCCAGCAGCAGGCGGTCGCCGGCATCGATTTCAACACCATTGGCCTGTTGACCGGCATGATGGTGATCGTGGCCATCAGCCAGAAGACCGGCATGTTCCAATACGTGGCCATCCGCTCGGCCAAGATCGTCAAGGCCAGCCCGCTCGGTATCCTGATCATGCTGGCGGTGGTCACTGCCGTGTTCTCGGCCTTTCTGGACAACGTGACGACGGTGCTGCTGATCGCGCCGGTGACGCTTCTGATCACCGATGCACTGGGCGTACGTCCCTATCCCTACCTGTTCGCGCAGATCCTGGCCTCGAACATCGGCGGCACGGCGACGCTGATCGGCGATCCGCCGAACATCATGATCGGTTCGCGTGCGCACCTGAGCTTCACCGATTTCATCGTGCAACTGGCCCCGATCATCCCGGTGATCCTGATCGTGGCGCTGGTGTGCATCTGGTGGCTGTTTGGCCGCGACCTCGCGGCCACCGACGAGGCCAGGGCGCTGGTCATGCAGTTCGACGAGCGCGAGGCGATCAAGGACGTGCCACTGTTGAAGAAGTGCCTGCTGGTGCTGTTCGGCGTCATTACCGGCTTCACCATCGCCCATCCGCTGCACCTGGAGCCGGCGACCATCGCCATGTTCGGCGCCGCCCTGCTGCTGCTGTTGCAGACCTGGGGCCATGCGATGCCGGACAAGGATCGCGCCTACGAGGGCATCATGGCCGAGGTCGAGTGGACGACGATCTTCTTCTTCGTCGGCCTGTTCGTCGTTGTCACCGGTGTCGAGCATACGGGCGTCATCGCGCTGCTGGCGCACAAGACGCTGGAGCTGACCGGCGGCAATATGACGGCCACGGCCAGCGTCATCCTCTGGGTCTCGGCACTGGCCTCGGCCTTCATCGACAATATCCCGTTCGTGGCGACGATGATCCCGCTGATCCAGAACATGGCCCCGACCTTCGGCGGCCATGCGGCGCTGGAACCCTTATGGTGGGCACTGTCCCTGGGTGCCTGCCTGGGCGGCAACGGCACCCTGATCGGCGCCTCGGCGAACCTGGTGGTGGCCGGCTTCGCGCAGCGCGCAGGCTACCCGATCTCCTTCATGCAGTTCGTCAAACACGCCTTCGTGATGATGCTGATATCCGTCTCCATCGCCCATATCTACCTGTACCTGAGATTCCTGTAGGCTGCATGGCCATATGCTGAAATCCTACGAATGGATGCTGGCGCGCCGCTACCTGCACTCGCGCCGCGACGAGCGTTTCGTGTCGCTGATCAGCTGGAGCTCGGCGATCGGCATCGCCATCGGCGTGGCGGCGCTGATCATCGTGCTCTCGGTGATGTACGGCTTCGACGCTGAGCTCAAGGACAAGATCCTCGGCTTCTCCTCGCACGTCGACATCCAGGGGCCGGGCGAATCCATCGACGGCTGGCAGGACTGGCTGAAGCGCGCCCAGACGCTGCCCGGTGTGGCCGAGGCCGCGCCCTATGTGTCCACCCAGGTGCTGGCCTCGTTTTCCACCCGCGCCACCGGCGCCATGCTCAAGGGCGTGGAGCCGGCGCGCGAGAACCGCCTGGCCAAGCATGTCGTCAAGGGCCGCTTCCTGAGTGGTGCCGGTTCACCGTTCCAGGCGGTGATCGGCAAGGATCTGGCGCATATGCTGGGGGTGTCTGTCGGCGACCAGGTCCGCCTGATCACGCCGACCCAGGGCGTCAGCCCGTCCGGGGCGGCGCCGCGCATGCGCGCCTTCACCGTCGTCGGCATCTTCGATTCCGGCTTCTACGAGTACGATGTCGGCCTGATCCTGACGACGATGTCCGCAGTGCAGCGCCTGGATCGCATGGGCGACCGCATCACCGGCATCGAGGTGTTCCTGCACGACCGCGACAGGGCGGTGCAGGTGGCGAGGCTCGCGCGCACCATCATGCCGGCCGGGGCCTGGGTCACCGACTGGGAGCATCGGCACCGCTCCTTCTTCCGTGCCCTGAACATGGAGCGCGTGGTCATGGGCATCATCCTGTCGCTGATCGTGCTCGTCGCCGTGTTCAATATGGTGGCCTCCTTGGTGATGGTGGTCATGGAGCGGCGCAAGGAGATCGCTATCCTGAAGACGGTGGGGGCGACCCATGCCTCGGTGATGCGCATCTTCCTGACCATGGGCGCCCTGCTCGGCGGTATGGGCACGCTTTCCGGCATGGTATTCGGCCTGCTTTTGGCCTGGAAATTGGGGGATATGTTGAACTGGTTCGAGCGCGTGACGGGAGTGACAATCCTGCCGGCCGATGTCTATTATATCGATCATGTGCCGTCCATCATCGATCCCGTGTCGGTCAGTATCGTCGTGTTGGGGAGCCTGGTGATGGCGATCGGCGCCACCTTTTATCCCGCCTGGAGGGCGGCCAATGTGCCCCCGGCCGATGCCCTGCGATACGAGTAGAGGCCGGTGACGATCGCACAGCTGAAGGACAAGGCCAGGACGGCTCTTCTTGAAGGCAAGTACAAGAAGGCTCTTGAATACTACAACGAACTGCATCAGGCGGATCGCAGCGATCTGCGCGTGCACGCGAAGCTGGCCGAGCTCAGGGAGAAGACCGGGGACATCGGCGGCGCGGTGCGCGATTACCTGTCCATCGCCAAGAATTATGCGGAGCAGGGCTTCGTCGTGCAGGCCATCGCCATCAACAAGATCATCCTGCGTCTGGATCCATCGCAGAGCCAGGTCAAGGACCATCTGAAGGCGCTGTCCCGCGAGCGCGGCGAGGGCTGGGCGATCAGCACCATGTCGTTGACCGGTGTCGCCGGCCCGAAACATCATCCCAGTCCCGAGCGCACCCCGCTGCTATCCGAACTGTCCGGGGAGGAGATGGAGGCCTTTGTGGAGTCACTGCAGCCCTTGAGCGTGGCGGCCGATGAGGTCATCTACCGGGAGGGGGATGCGGGCAGCCAACTGTATTTGATCGGCACCGGCAGCGTGCGCCTGCAGGCGAAGGATGCCGCAGGCCGTGAGCATGCGTTCTCGCGCCTTGGCGAGGGGGACTTCTTCGGCGAGCGTGCCTTCATGTCCCGCGCCAGGCATCACGAGACGGCGATCGCCGAGACCGATGGCGCCCTGTTGATGGTCGACCGCCCGACCTTCGATGCCTGGGTGGCGAAACATCCCGGCATCCAGGCCACCGTCGAGGACTTCTATCGCCAGCGCATCCTGGCGCGGGTGCTGGCGATCACGCCGGTATTCGAGGGGGTGCCGCCGGATGCGCGCATGGCGCTGGCCGCGCGTTTCCACCTGAAGCGTTTCGATTCCGGCCAGACTGTCGTTACCGAGGGCCACGAGGGAGATAGCTTCTACCTGATCCGCTCGGGCAGCATCCTGGTGACCACGCACGGCATGGACCCGAACGGCGGGGAGGTGACGCTGGGCTCCATGCACGAGGGCGACTTCTTCGGCGAGGTGGCGCTGCTCACCGATCGGCCGCGTACGGCGACGGTGGTGGCCGAGGGGCCGTTGGAGCTGATGGAGCTCAGTCGCGACGATTTCAACGATATCGTCACGCGCTACCCCTCCGTGCGCAGGGTCGTACAGGCCTACCAGAAGCAGCGCGTGCAGCACACCATCCGCACCCTGAAGCAGCACAGGCCGGGCTGATCGTGGCAGTGCTGAGGGTCGAGAACCTACGCAAGGGCTTTGCCTCGCCAACCGGGCACATCGACGTGCTGCGCGGCGTCACACTTACGGTCGAGCCGCAGGAGTTCGTGGCCGTGGTCGGCGAGTCCGGTTCGGGCAAGAGCACGTTACTGCAGATCATCGGCACCCTGGAGCCGGCGGACGACGGGGATGTGCTGTTCGAGGGGCAATCGATCTTCGGGCTCTCGCCCCGCGCCCAGGCACGCATGCGCAACGAGCGCATCGGCTTCGTCTACCAGGCGCACCACCTGATCCCGGAGCTGACGGCCCTGGAGAATGTCATGCTGCCGCTCGCCATCCGCGGCCTGGCGCCGGCCGAGGCGCTGTCCCGTGCCCGAGAGTTGCTGTCCCGGTTGCATATGGCCGCCCGCGAATCGCATGTGCCGGGCAAGCTCTCCGGCGGCGAGGCACAGCGCGTGGCGGTGGCGCGCGCCCTGGTCGGCAGGCCGAAGCTGTTGCTCGCCGACGAGCCGACCGGCAATCTGGACGAGGCTACGGCGCTGGATGTGTTTGCGGCCATGCGCGAGCTGTGCGCCGAGGAGGGGGCGGCGGTGGTCATGGTCACACACAGCCGGACCCTGGCGCAGTCCTCGGACCGGACGCTGCATCTGAAGGGCGGCATCATTTACTGAACGATCGAAAGCTTTGACGAATCAACAACTTTTGTTAGACTCCAAAGTATTAGTGAAGCTTGTTGCCGTAATGGCTTGTTTTCAAAGGAATGCGCGTGACGAAAGCCGAGATTGCAAAAGCCGTGCACGAGCGCGTCGGGCTGTCCAAGAAGGAGTCCGCGGAGATCGTCGATACCGTGCTCAATACGGTGCGCAATTCCCTGGAACAGGGCGAGGACGTGAAGATTTCCGGCTTTGGCCATTTCATGGTGCGGGCCAAACGCGCCCGCCGTGGCCGCAACCCCAAGACCGGTGAGGAGATCACCATCACGCCGCGCAAGGTCGTGACCTTCCGCGCCAGCCATCTGATGAAGATGAAGATGGGCGGGGGGGATGAATGAGCCATCCGGCGCAGGCCCTGGCCCTGGCCGGGGTCGTGGTTCCCGAGCTTCCGGAAAAGCTGTTCTTCTCCATTCGCGAGGTCAGCGAGATCTGTGGCGTGGAGCCGCATGTGCTGCGTTACTGGGAGACGGAATTCAAGCATCTGAAGCCGGTCAAGAAAGGCGGCAACCGGCGTTTCTACCGCCAGCGCGATGTGTATGTGGTTCTGCAGATCAAGCACCTGCTGTACGATATGAACTTCACCATCCGCGGCGCCAAGAAGCGACTGCTCGACGGCGACCTGAGCAAGGTGGTGGAACAACAGGACGCGCAGCAAGCCCTGAAGTCCATCCGTCAGGAGTTGGCTCTGGTCGCTGATTTGCTGACAAGCTGATTTCATTTTGTAAGCATTGGGGATGTATCATCGGGACGTAGCGCAGCCTGGTAGCGCACCAGTCTGGGGGACTGGTGGTCGGAGGTTCGAATCCTCTCGTCCCGACCATTTCTTCAGGCCCGTCGGCTGTTCGGCATGAACGACCGGCAGACGGGCCTGTCCTATGAACGCCCACGCAAGCGCATGGTGGCCGAGCAGCTGGTGCCCCGGGGTATCGACGATGCTCGCGTACTTGAGGCGATGGGCGCGGTGCCGCGCCACCTGTTCGTCGACCCGGCGCTGGCCGCCCATGCCTATCAGGACTCCTCGCTGCCGATCGGCGAGGGTCAGACGATCTCCCAGCCGTATATGGTGGCGAAGATGACCCCGCTGCTGGAGCTGCGCGGGCACGAACGGGTGCTCGAGATCGGCACAGGCTGCGGCTATCAGACGGCGGTGCTCTCCCGCCTGTGCCGGCGCGTGTACAGCATCGAGCGTATCGCCAGCCTCTTGGAACGCGCGCGAAGGAATCTGCGCGCTGCCCGCCATGCCAATGTCATGCTCCGCTGCGCCGATGGCACCCTGGGCTGGGAGGAGTATGCGCCCTTCGATGCGGTGCTGGTGGCCGCCGGCGGCGCCCTGCAGCAGGCCTGGGTGGATCAGCTCGCCGATGGCGGCGTGCTGGTGATGCCGGTCGGCGAGGGCAAGGCCTTCACGCTGCTGCGCCTGCGCAAGCATGGCCGGGAGCTGGTCGAGGAGCACTTCGATCCCTGTTCGTTCGTGCCGCTGTTGACCGGTGTGAACCATCGATAAAGGCGCGTGCCCGGACGCATCGCGGTGTCGGGAGGCCGGCCACCGGGGCAGGCCGGTATTGATCGCAGCATTCTCATCGTTACCTTTGAAGCCTCACCGCCATCCCCTCGAAGAATCGGATGGCGGCACTGCGCATCGGTGGTTCCGGGGGAAGATGGCTTTGGCGCTGAGAATGTTTGCGGTGGCTGGCGTGCTGTTGCTGGCCGGCTGCTACTATACCCCTGTGCCGCTGCCCCGTTACGTGCCGCCGCACCGCGCCGGCGTCGCCAGGCCTCATGCGTATGCCGTGTACACGGTGCGGCCGGGGGATACCCTGTACAGCATCGCCAAGCACTTCGGCATCGACTACAAGCTGCTGGCCCGGCGCAACCGCGTCGCCTATCCGTACACCATCTATGTCGGCCAGGAGCTGTCGCTGAGGCGCACGGCGCTGCCTTCCTCGATCATCCCGACCCCGCCCCGGCGGCATCATGCCCGGCCCCGCTACCGGTTCGAACCCCGGCCCAGTCACGTCGACGTGTCCCCGCCCGACCGCAGCTTCGGGAGCGTGCACTTTTCCTGGCCCGTCAGGGGGAAGATCACCAGTGCCTTCGGTACCCGGCGTCACCGCATGCACGACGGCATCGATATCGCCGCGCCGCGCGGCACGCCGGTGCGCGCCGCCGCCACCGGCCAGGTGGTCTATGCCGACCACCGCATCGCCGGCTACGGGCGGCTGATCATCATCCGTCATGCCGGGGATTTCTTCACCGCTTATGCGCACAACGAGCGCAACCTCGTGGCCCGCGGCGACCATGTGAAGAAGGGCGAAGTTATTGCCCGCGTTGGAGAAACGGGCCGTGCCACGGGCCCGCACCTGCACTTTGAGATCCGCCGCGGGGCCACGCCGGTTAACCCTTTGGCTTACTTGCCAAGGCGGTAGATTGGGGTACCTTGTACCTTACAAGCAGGGGGTATCTGGTGTGAGCAAGCAACGCAGTCTCGAGCCGATGACCATGTACATGCGGGAGATCTCCCGCTACGACCTGCTAACCGCTGAGGAGGAGATCACGCTGTCGCGCCGCATCGCCAAGGGCGACGACGGGGCGCGCCAGCACATGATCAACGCCAACCTCAGGCTGGTGGTCAAGATCGCCCGGCGCTACATCAACCGCGGTATGCCGCTGGCCGACCTCATCGAGGAGGGCAATATCGGCCTGATGCGGGCCGTCGAGAAGTTCGACGACAAGCATGGCTGCCGCTTCTCGACCTATGCCACCTGGTGGATCCGCCAGTCGGTCGAGCGCGCCATCATGAACCATTCGCGCACCATCCGCCTGCCGGTGCACGTCGGCAAGGAGTTCAACGCCATGATGCGCGTGGCCAGCCAGCTGCGCGGCGAGCTCGGGCGGGAGCCAAGCGACGAGGAGATCGCCGAGGCGATGGGCAAGCCCACGGAACGCATCGGGGCGCTGATGGAGGCGACCCTGCACACCGAGAGCGCCGACGAGATGCTGCACGAGGACGGCGACTTCAATCTGTACGATATCACCGAGGACGAGGACGCCGAAAAGCCCGGCGACCATCTCGACCAGACGCTGCGCGACTCCATGCTGCAATCCTGGCTCGATCAGCTCGGGGACAAGGAGAGGGACGTGGTGCGCCTGCGTTACGGCCTGGGCGTCCTCGGAGAGCCGCAGACGCTGGAATCGATCGGCCAGCACATGGGCGTGACGCGCGAACGCATCCGCCAGATCCAGGTCGGTGCCCTGCAGAAGCTTCGCCGCACCGTCGAGGCGCTGAACATCCACCTGGACGACCTGGTGTGAGCCAGGCCATCAACCTGCGCGCCTATATCCGGGACGTGCCCGACTTTCCGAAGCCGGGCATCGTGTTCAAGGACATCACACCGCTGCTCGCCGACGGCGATGCCTTCTCCGCCGCTATCTCGGAGCTGTCCTGCTTTGTGCCCCAGGGCGTGGACGCGGTCGTCGGCATCGAGTCGCGCGGTTTCATTTTCGGGGCGGCGCTGGCGCAGCAGCTGGGGCTGGGCATGGTGCCGGTGCGCAAGCCCGGAAAGCTGCCGGCCGACGTGCATGGTGTGGATTACGAGCTCGAATACGGTATGGACCGGCTGGAGATCCACCGCGACGCGCTATCCAAGGGGCATCGGGTCGTCATCGTCGATGACCTGCTCGCCACCGGCGGCACGGCGAAGGCCACCGTCGACCTGGTCGAGGCCTTGGGGGCGCATGTCGCTGCCTGCCTGTTTGTCATCGAGCTCGGTTTTTTGCATGGGCGTGACCGCCTCGGTGACGTGCCCGTATCCAACCTGATCTCCTACTGAACATCGCACCCGGGACCATGGCCAAGGTTCGTGCAGTGGGCGCCGTTCGACGCTATCATCACGCGCGGCTGCGCCCCCGTAGCTCAGCAGGATAGAGCGCCGGTTTCCTAAACCGTAGGCCACAGGTTCGAATCCTGTCGGGGGCACCAGTTGCATATGGGGAGGCAAGGGCAAGATGGTTGAAGAAACGCTGAATCCTGCGGTGCCGGTGCTGATCGAAGAGGAGATGCGCCGCTCCTACCTCGACTACGCCATGAGCGTCATCGTCGGCCGCGCCCTGCCGGACGCCCGTGACGGCCTGAAGCCGGTGCACCGCCGCATCCTGTATGCGATGCAGGATCTGGGATCCACGCACGACAAGCCCTACAAGAAATCCGCCCGCGTCGTCGGTGACGTCATCGGTAAATACCATCCGCACGGCGACTCGGCTGTCTATGATGCGCTGGTGCGTATGGCCCAGCCCTGGAGCATGCGCCACGTGCTGGTCGACGGCCAGGGCAACTTCGGCTCCATCGACGGCGATTCCCCGGCCGCCATGCGCTACACCGAGGCGCGCATGAGCCGCCTGGCCAGTGAGCTGCTGGCCGATATCGACAAGGACACGGTCGATTTCGCGCCGAACTACGACGAATCTCTGCAGGAACCAAAGGTGTTGCCGGCGAAGTTCCCGAACCTTCTGGTCAACGGTTCGTCCGGCATCGCCGTCGGCATGGCCACGAACATCCCGCCGCACAACCTGGGCGAGACCATCGACGCCACCGTCGCCCTGATCCGTACCCCCGATATCGACGACGAGGCATTGATGGGCATCATGCCCGGCCCCGACTTTCCGACCGGCGGCTTCATCTACGGCCGCCAGGGCATCCGCACCGCCTTCCTGGGCGGCCGCGGCTCGGTGACCATGCGCGCCCGCGCCGTGGTCGAGACCCATGCCCGCACCAAGAAGACGGCACTGATCATCAACGAACTGCCGTACCAGGTGAACAAGGCGACGCTGATCGAGAACATCGCCGATCTGGTGCGCGACAAGAAGATGGAGGGGATCTCCGACCTGCGCGACGAGTCCGATCGCGATGGCATGCGCATCGTCATCGAGCTGAAGAAGAACGAGATCCCGGAAGTGGTGCTGAACAACCTGTACAAGCACACGCAGCTGCAGTGCAACTTCGGCTGTAATTTCCTGGCCATTGTCGACGGCCAGCCGCGGCTGTGCGGGGTGCGCGAGCTGTTGAATCACTTCGTCGACCACCGTCGGCAGGTGGTCACGCGGCGCAGCCTGTTCGAGCTGGCCAAGGCCGAGGCCCGGGCCCATATCCTCGAGGGCCTGCTGATCGCGCTGGACCACATCGACGAGGTCATCAAGCTGATCCGCGCCAGCCAGACGGCGGCCGAGGCCAAGGACGGGCTGATGGACCGCTTCGGCCTGTCCGAGAAGCAGTCCCAGGCCATTCTGGACATGCGCCTGCAGCGCCTGACGGGCCTGGAGCGCGACAAGATCAAGGCCGAACACGCCGAGGTGCAGACGACCATCACGCGGCTCAAGGCGATCCTCGCCGACGAGAAGCTGTTGATGCAGGTCATCGTCGAGGAGCTGGAGGCTGTGCGCGACCAATATGCCGATCCGCGCCGCACCGAGATCGTCGATCAGGTGGCCGACATCTCCATCGAGGACCTGATTACCGAGGAGGACATGGTCGTCACCATCTCCAGCGACGGCTATATCAAACGCAACGCCGTGTCGCTGTACCGGGCGCAGCGCCGGGGCGGCAAGGGCATCACGGCCATGACCACCAAGGAGGAGGGCTTCGTCGCCTCCATGTTCGTGGCCTCCACCCACGACGACCTGCTGTTCTTCACCAGCCAGGGGCGGGTGTTCCGCAAGAAGGTCTACGAGCTGCCCGAGGCTGGGCGCGCGGCGCGCGGCAAGGCGCTGGTCAACCTGCTGCCGATGGAGAAGGATGAACGTATCTCCACGACGCTGCCGATCCGCGGGGAATTCAGCGATACCCAGTATATCCTGATGGCTACGCGCAACGGCTTGATCAAGAAGACGAATCTGTCCGAATTCCGGAACATCCGCGCCAACGGCATCATCGCCATCAACATGGATGCCGGCGACGATCTGATCGGGGTGCTTCTCACCGACGGGGAGCGGGACATCCTGCTGTCCTCCAGCGGCGGCAAGGCCATCCGCTTCGCCGAGACCGATGCGCGGCCGATGGGACGCAACACGCGCGGCGTCACCGGCATGCGCATGGCCAAGGGCGAGCATGTGATCGGCATGACCATCGCCGCCGAGCGTACGACGCTGCTGGCGGTGTCACAGAACGGCTTCGGCAAGCGCACGGCGATCGACGAGTATCCGCGCCAGAAGCGGGGCGGGCAGGGCGTGTTCACGCTGAAAACCGGCGGGCGCAACGGTGAGATGGTCGGGGCGCTGCAGGTCATCGACGACGACCAGGCGATGATGATCACCAACACCGGGCGTCTGGTGCGCATGCGCGTGGACGGCATCTCGGTGATCGGCCGCAACACGCAGGGCGTGAAGCTGATCAACTGCGGCGCCAACGAATGGGTTACCGGTGTGGTGCGCGTCATCGAGAAGCAGGATGAAGACCTCGATGAGCTCGACGAGCTGCAGCCCGGTGACGAGGGCGACGCGGACGCATGATCGACCGTCAGCAGTTCCGAAAGGCCTTCGATGCCATGCAGGCACAGCTGGCACGGCGCGGCATCGAGGTCGTGGCTCCCGACAGCCCCTGGGGCACGGCGCGGGCGCTGGATGGGCGCCAACGCGAACTGAAGACCGAGCTCGAGGCGCTGCAGGCCGAGCGCAACCGCGTCTCCAAGCTGATCGGCCAGAAGAAGGGTCAGGGCGAGGATGCCGCCGTCGAGATGGCGGCGATGAAGGACGTGTCCGCCCGCATCAAGCAGCTGGAGGGCGAGGCCAAGGACGCCGAGGGGGCGTTCGCCGAGGCGCTGCTGAACATCCCCAATCCCCCGCACGACATGGTGCCGGACGGTGCGGACGAGGCGGACAACGTCGAGCTGCGGCGCTGGGGAGCCCCGCGCACGGATGCGGTGCCGCCGCACTGGGAGATCGGGACGCAGCTCGGCATCCTCGACTTCGAGGCCGGCACCACGATCGCCGGCAGCCGTTTCACGGTACTGCGCGGCTTGGGCTCACGCCTGGAGCGGGCGCTGATGCAGTTCATGCTCGACCTGCATGTGGATCGTCACGGCTACGAGGAGGTTTGGGTGCCCGCCATCGTCAACCGCAAGACGATGACCGGCACCGGCCAGCTGCCGAAGTTCGAGGAGGACCTGTACCGGCTGGAGGGGGAGGAGATGTTCCTGATCCCCACCGCCGAGGTGCCGGTGACCAACCTGTACCAGGACCAGGTGCTGGCGACGGACGGTCTGCCGATCCGACATTGCGCCTATACCCCGTGCTTTCGCAAGGAGGCGGGATCGGCCGGCCGCGACGTGCGCGGCATGATCCGCCAGCACCAGTTCGACAAGGTCGAGCTGGTGCAGCTGGTGCATCCCGATGAGGCCTTGATGCGGCTGGAGGAACTGGTCGCCCATGCGGAGGCGGTGCTGCAGGCGCTCACGCTGCCGTACCGCGCCGTCTCCCTGTGTGCCGGCGATCTCGGCTTCTCCGCCGAGAAGACCGTTGATTTGGAGGTCTGGCTGCCCAGCCAGGGCATGTACCGCGAGATCTCATCGTGCTCGAGCTTCGGCCAGTTCCAGGGTCGGCGCGCCGGCATCCGCTTCCGGGACGATGCCGGCAAGCCTGAGCCGGTGGCCACGCTGAACGGCTCGGGGCTGGCTATCGGGCGCACGCTCGTGGCCATCCTCGAGAACGGTTGGCAGGCCGACGGATCGGTGCTGATCCCCGAGGTGCTTCGGCCCCATATGGGTGGGCTGGAGCGCATCGCCTAGCCCGGCTTCTCCCAACGGTTGCCGATCATCTTCAGACTCATTTCAGCTTCGCCTCCTACGCTCCCCGCGCGCTTGCGCCACAGGCGGAACGGGTGGGGCCATGGGGCTCGCATCCGGGTTCCGTTTCCGTCTCGGGAAAGAGGGTAAATGATGAATGGCAAGGGATTGCGGGCTGTTCGCTGGACGCTGCTCGCTGGCCTGATGGCATGGACATGGCCGGCACTGGCGGCATCGGCAGGACTGCAGATGTGGACGCTGCAGCGCAGCATCGCGCGCGCCGTCGCCGTCGCCCCCGAGCTCGGGATGGCCCGGGCCGATGTCCGTGCCTCCCAGGGCGATCTCGACAAGGCAGACGACTGGCCGAACCCCAGCGTCAGCATCGATGTCACCAATAATATCCGGCGCATGTACAACGAGGGCGGGTATACGGTGGGCGAGCTTAGCTACGCCCAGCCCCTGCCGTTGTGGCGCCTCAAGCCCCAGATGGAGGTCGCCCAGCAGGGCCTGCTGGCCGCCCAGGCGGGGGCCCGGCAGACCCGTCTGGATGTCGAGGCGCATATCGCCCGCCTGTTCCTGGCGTTGCAGATGCGTCGCGACCGCCTGCAACTGGCCGAGCAACGGCAGGCATTCGCGCGCCAGTTGATCCGTGAGCTGGAATCGGGATCGGGCGATGGGGACGGTGCGGACGATACCGCCATCATCCGCTACATCAAGCCGCTGGACCGCGCCCGCCTGCAACTGCTGGCCGAAACGGCCAATAGCGACGCCACCGCTGCGCGCAACAGCTATCAGGAGGCCCTGGACCGGTTCCGCAACTATCTGGCGCTGGCGCCCGACGCACCCATACGCCTGCCAGCCATGCATACCGCCGCCGATCCCGCACCGCTGCCGGAACTGATGCGGCAGCTCACCACGAACGCCGTGGTGCTGCGCCGGATCGAGCACCGGCTGAAGGCCGCCGAGGCCGGCGTGGCATTGCAGAAGGCCAGGCGCCTTGACGATCCCGTGTTGAGTTTCGTGCACGGCCGGAACGTGAACATCTACAACTTCTCGTACTCGTACGACAGCGTGCAGCTGAGCGTCAGCCTGCCGCTGTGGGATCAGAACAAGGGCAATATCGAGAAGGCCCGGGCCTCCGTACTGCGAAACCAGTCGCGGCGGGATATGGCCAAGCGAGACCTGATCGGGCGGCTCAGCCAGGATCATCTGCATCTGCAGCACCTGCTTTCTCAGACCCGCCGTTTCGGGAGCCATGTACTGCAGCCGTCGCACCGGCTGCTTCGCGAGACCGAAAGGCACTATGACGTCGGCCAGGCCACGAGCCTGGCCCTGATCGATGCCTACAATACCTATTTCGACGCCAAGAACCGGTATCTGGACCTGCTGTATCGCGGCCGGCAGAGCGCCATCGGCCTGCACTGGCTGTTGGGCAGGCCATGGCTGCAGGGCGATGGGGCGGTGCGGCCATGATCGAGTCACTGATCCGCTTCTCGCTCAGCCAGCGCCTGATGCTGTTGCTCGCCGCCCTGGCTCTGACCGGTGCCGGCATCTGGTCCTTCCATACGCTGCCCATCGATGCCTTTCCGGATGTTTCCTCGCCGCAGGTGCGGGTCGTGGTCAAGGCTCCCGGTCTTGCCCCGGAAGAAGCG
>OFHG01000232.1_pt1 | contig 24437 bp, 26 predicted proteins | sample 1521931 | NCBI WGS metagenome assembly OFHG01 (sample SAMEA2468438, study PRJEB22500) | soil metagenome | biome: Glassland; feature: Farmland; material: Clay | place: Australia | collected 2013-01-31 | depth 0.55 m
CTCGTGGCCCTGTCCCGTCAGTGGGAAAAGGGCGGAGACGGTGCGCTCGAAGTCGCGGACGCGGTTGGTGACGCCTGTAACGAGAAGAACCATTTCAAGCTCCTCTACGAACTGGACACCCCGCTCCGCAAGCGCATCGAGCTGATCGCGAAGGAAGTGTACGGCGCGGACGGCGTGGACTACACGCCCGAGGCCGAGGCAAAGGCCAAGAAGATGGAGGCAGACCCCGAGATTGCCAAGCTGGGCACCTGCATGGTGAAGACCCACCTCTCGCTCACGGACAACCCGAGCATTAAAGGCGTTCCCAAGGGCTGGAGGCTCCGCATCCGCGATATCCTGACCTATAAGGGCGCGGGTTTCGTGGTCCCGGTTGCCGGCACTATTACTCTTATGCCCGGAACGTCATCAGATCCGGCATACCGCCGTGTGGACGTGGATGTGGAGACCGGGAAGGTCAAAGGAGTGTTCTAAACAGATCAAAATTCAATTTTGCTGACCGAGGAGGCCCATGCCGGGAAACCAGCATGGGCTTTGTTTTTGTGATAATCAAAAGAGTGCGCGTTTTTGGGGAAGTGCGAATCAGCGTAATCAGCACGCCGCAGCCGCAAATAAATTGATTCTGTTTTTCCATAAACCAGCAATTCCCAAATGAAATAATATCCGATTCTAACGAACGCCCTTTTTCCTCTTATCGCATCCTCCCGCCACTGCCTCCCATCATGCCGGAGCCGCTGCCGCCCATGCCGCCACCCGGCCGATCAAGCATATCGCGCATTTCCCCGCGCTCCATACGGGATTCCATGCCTGAGACTACCTCGTTCATTGAGCGATTCTTCCTGAGTTCGTCGGCCATGTAGCGCTCCATGGTCTCCAGGCCTCGTTCGGAATAGCCCCGGTCAATCGCGGAATGGACCAGCCGGGACGCCTGTTCCGCGTGCATCCCATTGCCGACAAATACCGTCATCGTGTCTACAGCCCGGTCAAAGAGGACCATCGATCCCTTCCGGTCCCGCACTTTCTCACCCGTGCGCACGATAGCGTCAGGGGGGATGGATTTTTCGAGCGCCCTCGCCACGGTCTCGACAGCGTCGTCAGACCGCCCGGAGCGATCCGTCTTCACACCCCTGCTCTCAATCTTCTCCACCACCGGTTTGGCTGTCGCGAGATGGCCGGAAAGTTTTTGTGTCACTCCAGAAATTTTTTCCGCCGGGACCCCTTTGGCCAGCCCCTGCTCAATCCGGTCGAGAAGAAGACGCGACGGCAGGTGCTGCTCCTTTACTTTTCTCGAGGTTTCGAGAAAGCCTTCTATAGTTGTACTCGGTACGCCCTGTTTCAGTCCGCGGGTGACGATAATCGCCACGTCTTCAGCCGGAATGCCCGAGGTAACCGCTTGATCGGCTTTCGTGAGAAGCCCGAGCTTTGCTTCCTTCGTAAGTGATGATCTCTCTACCGAGATCCGCGCTTCATCGAGCTGTTTTGATCCCGCCTCTTCAGCACCGGCTGGCAGCGCGAGCGTCAGCATCATTACTCCGGCGAGCGCAGGCAAAGCGACCATTTTTGACATTTTGTTCATGATTCGTCCACCCTTGTTCATATGTTCACCCTCAATACGGAATTCTTTTGTCCGAAGCCGTCATCATCGTACGACTGGGCATTCGGGTCAGCGACCCAAGCTTTGCCGTCGACGACAAACATGTACGTATAGGACCCGGGCTTAAGAGGGATGTTGATGGTCCACAAGCCGTTTTCGCCTTTCTTGAGGACGTTCGAATCGACTTTCCATTTGTTGAACGTGCCCGCCACCGCGACGCGATGGGCCTGAGGCGCGTGCAAGTTCAGTGTTACGGTAATCAGTTGATCCTGGGGAGGAACTGCCGCGGTCTCAACAGGCCTGTTCTGGACCCGGATTTGAGTGAGCACCAGAGCCACAAGCGCGACCACGGCGAACGCAGTGGCCATGTTCCATTTGAGCGCTCTTCCTTTGAAGAGAAAGTCCCGCACCCGGCGTCCGAGCGCAACCTTCTTCGGCGGCAGCTTTCTCATGACCTCGGCCGTAAAAAATGCCGGGACCGGCATGCGCTCGCTCGTTTTCACCGAGCGGAGCGCCCCGGCGATGCTGTCGAACTCCTCCTTCAAGGCCGGGTCGGCCTGGATCCGGGCCACCAGGTCCCGTTGTTCCTCAGGAGGGGAATCGCCGTCCAGCACCTTATGGATAAGATCTTTATTTTGTTCTTTCTTGTTTTTCATACCCTGCCCCCCGTTTTCTGCAGGAGTTCTTTGAGCATTTCTCGTCCGCGATGCGCACGCACTTTCAGTGCATTGACGCTGACGCCGAGGATGTCCGCTATCTCGCGGAAGTCCAGCTCTTCGATGTGCTTGAGTACGATCACTTCCCGGTATTCATCGGGCAGTGAGTTAAGCGCCTGCTGGATCACATCGCCGGTCTGCCGGGATGCCGCGGTTTGCTCCGGTGTCCGTTCTCCGGATGGAACAATATCGTTGATCTCATCTATCTGCACCGTATCTCGCTCGGCCCTCATGTGGTCCTTGCACTTGTTCACCACGATCCGGTAGAGCCAGGAAGAAAACAGGGAACCGTACTGAAAATTTTCCAGTGATGCGTAGGCGGATATAAAACTTTCCTGGGACATGTCCTTGGCTGTGTCCGAGTCCCCGAGCATCCGGTAGGCGATGTTATATGCCATGTCCTTGTATCTGTCCACGAGAAGAGCATAGCACTCTGCATCTCCGTTCAGACACTGCCTTATGATATCCTGCTCTTCTTTTGTATTCGCTGCGCTCATCAAGTACACCCGTTAGACGAAATGAAAACAAAAAGGTTACCGTTTCAGGATCTTTTTCCGATTACCACGACTGAATTCCTGCCTCCGAGGCCGTCGTCAACCCAGGCCGCGCCGGGATCGAGTTTCAACTCTTTTCCGTTTACCACAAAAAGATATTCGTACCGGCCCTCGGGTATGGGCAAAATTATGCTCCAGAAACCATGCTTGTCCGGACCGGTGAGAAGGTCCTTGCTGAGGTCCCAGTGATTGAAGCTTCCGGCGATCGCGATACTTTTCGCCTCGGGGGCATAAAAGGAGAAATACACCCCGTCACGACGCACCTCGGGCCCCGGATGCCTTAGTTCGCAGCCAACAACAGAGAGAGAAAACAGTATGACTAAGGCGAGAACAAGAGAAAATCGCATAATTTTATGATCCATATGCTCATCTACTAAAGCAATCCCCATGCCAGAGATGCCCTATTTCTTCCTTTGGTAAATCAAAAGGTTTGAACGCGGGATCGATACGGCAGGAGCTTGTACTTCATAGAGTGAAGGATATCCTACAAAAAACACAGCTTCATTAAAAAAGGGCAGCCGGAGTAATTAACCTCCAGCTGCCGATTAAGCACCGTAGTAAATAACCTTCACCCGATCTTTCCGCTGTATTTATCCGTTTTGCTCTTGGGTGGGACCTGCGGGGCGCCTCTTACAGGGTCCCATTGGATTTGCCCAACTGGTCAATGAGCGTCTGCACGTCAGTTGTGGTGACTCCTGACTCGTTCAAGGTTGACCCCATGAACTGCGTCATTGCGGTCGCGAGCCCGCTCGTTCCAGCCGTGGATTGCATCATGGTGCCGCTGCCCATCATGCCGCCGCCCATGCCGCCCATCGTGATCTGGGTGCCGTCCATGTAGCCGTTCATGACACCGTCCGAAGCGTCTTTCGTCATGGCCGTTATTATTCCCGATGAATCAGTCATCCCAATATTCTTGGCGTATTGTGACATGGCTGCTATAGATGCCCCATAGTTTTTCATATCCTGGGTCGCGCCGGTCCCGGACCCGGCCAGGAGCGGATTCATCGGCTGCGTATGGAGGATGTCCGATACCATGAAGTAATTGCCCACCGCCGTATTCGCAGACGTGATGTTAGCGTCAGTCATGCCGCCAGCCAAATTTTGCGCCCATGTCTGGGCCATGGAGGTGAGAGGGGTCATCTGAATTCCAGTTACCGTAGCACCGGAAGAAACAGTTGGAATGACGGCAGTCATCACATCACCGGACGCCATCGTCATGGTAGTGCCGGTCGCCAAATCCGTATATGCTCCGTTGCTCGTCTGCAGCATGACGGGCCCGGAATAGCTGCCGATTGACATCGTAAAATTGCCCTGCGTATCAGTCGTGCCGCTTGCCAATTGAGCGCCTATGAGCCCATTATTGACTGCGAAAGCCATGACTGTTCCGCTTTTTACCGGACCGTAACCGGACGTTCCGCTGATCATTCCACTGGCCACTATTCCCCCAGTTCCCAAAAGCTGGCCGCTTGACGAGTCGAGCTGGTTTATGAGTGTCTGCTCAGCGGTTGTCGTAAGTCCTGACTTGTTCTGTGTTGATTCCATGAATTGCGTCATTGCATTCGCCAGGCCGGTTGTCCCTGCGGTGGACTGCATCATGGTGCCGGCCATCATGCCGCCGCCCATCGTTATCGGGGAGCTGTCCATCAGGCCGTTCATGACGCCATCCGATGCGTCATTCACCATGGCAGTGACAATGGCTGATGGGGATGTCATTCCGATGTTCTTTGCGTACTGTGTCATGGCGGCTATGGCCATGCCGTAGTTCTTCATGTCCTGGGTCGCCCCGTTCCCGGAGCCAGCAACCAGCGGGTTCATCGGCTGGGTATGCAGAATGTCAGACACCATGAAGTAAGTGCCTACTGCGGTATTCGCCGCAGCGATATTCGCATTAGTCATGCCGTCGGTCATGTTGTACGCCATTGCCTGGGCCATGGAGGTAAGAGGGGTGATTTGAACCCCGGTAACCGTCGCGCCGGTTGATAATGATGCCATGACAGCGGTCATCACGTCACCGGACAACATGGCCGTCGTCGCTCCGGTTGCCTCATCTACGAAAGTTCCACCGCCAATCTGCAGCATAACGGGACCGGTGTAGCTGCCGATCGACATGGTGAAATTGCCCCGGCCGTCCGTTGTTCCGTTTGCCAGTTCCGCGCCCATGGTCCCATTGCTGATAGCATATGCCGTTACGGTCCCCCCGCTGATAGGTCCTTTGACCGCCGTCCCGCTGATCATTCCGTTTGTGCCTGTTGCTCCACCATTTCCCGCCGGAGTTGCTACACCGCTGCCGCCTCCGCCGCAACCGGAAAGGAGCGACAGGGAGCCTATTAAGAAAGTGAGTGCCACCATTACCTTGAGATTTTTGTAACTTTGCATTAAACGATCCTCCATAGTTTAGATTGAATTATTTGCTGCAAGCGTCAATTAGACGAAGTGAAAAAGAAAAGGTTACAAGAAAAAACATGCCGGGCTTATTTCCCGCTATCGCCTCTTCTTTCAGCAACCTCGTCACCTGGTTCTCGATGTTCCGAAAGAGAAATTCTCTTTTTACGCATAATATTCAATTTTTATTGGCATGGATCGAGCGAGAAATAAGGCTTGATATGCGTTGAAAAAAACTATGCGTAGCGGAAATTCTGTAAATATATGACTATGGATCAGAAGAGGGCTCTCTTTTCTTTATACCATTCCGGGCTTTTCAACGTTCGCTAACAGCGACGCATTGACCTCATTGTTACAACTCTAGGCAACTTAAAACAAGACTTAATTTAGAATGTTACCATTATTCTCTAAGCGTTTAGTATGAGAAATAGACCGAGACAATTATTGCTTCTGAAGGTTTATAGGATCATGTTCTGTTCTTAACGGTGGTCTTCCCGCAGCTGACTGTAACATTCATAACTTCAAATCAGTAAATTCGTATCTCTGTGCGTTTGCCTGTAACCTTTTGAGATTTGTTCCGTCTTATACATGATTGATAGAGCTAAGTTGAGTGAAATGTTTTATTGAGGCTCTAAAGAAAAAGCCGCACCTTAAATTTTGATGTTGGCTAGGAGTTACATTATGAAGATGAGGTCACTGATTACATGTTATGTGAGTGTGTTTGCTTTTTTCGGACTTTTCTTTCCAACGAATACCCATGCCGGTATAAATGTAGATATTACTGTTCCCTTGCCCGGCCTGGTCATTGCCGGACCGCCTGCCATGATGGTCGTCCCCGGCACCTATGTGTATTTTGCTCCTGATGTTGAGACAGACCTTTTCTTCTACCGCGGTTACTGGTACCGCCCTTCCCGGAGGGGATGGTATATCTCCCTCGAATACAACGGGCCGTGGGGTTCTGTAGCCGTTGACAGCGTACCACGCGTTTTAATCAACCTGCCGCCTCATTATCGACGTGTGCCGCAGGGGTATGAGCGCATGCCTTATGCAATGGTTAGAAGAAACTGGCGGAACTGGGAGAAAGAACGGTACTGGGACAACAATGAGAAAAGAAGAGGACGTGAAGATTATGGCGGCGACGGGTATGCGAGGCCACGCCACGGGCATGGAATGGGTATGGGTATGGGGAGACGCGGGGATGATTAATAACCAATACAAAACCATCTTACAATACCGACACTGAGACCGAGTCAGGCCGCCTTTGTTCAAGCCGGTAAAAGTGTTTCCTTATAATCGAATAGTCTGCGCTCAGAATATAGAAGACCCGACTTAACCTCCTGAGGGTTCTTTTCACCGGGCACTATCGTACGTCTGCCTTCGAACGAAGTGTACAGATCGGCATTGTTTTATATCTTAAGGCGGCACTCCTGCCAGAGATTACGCCGACGATTATCTTATCAGGTCATTCTGCTCGTGCCTATCAATCAAGAGGTCGTCCCATTTCTCAAAATCCTCACCTTGAAGGAGCTCCTCGTCCCGCGACGACAAATCCAGAAGCGCAATATTTTCAGAAGCGTCTTTCTCGTTCCAAGGAAAAATAGGTAGACCAGGTAGAGTCGGGCGAAAACGAATGTCTGTGCTCTTATTTCTAAGGGAAGTGAAGACCATCGTTCATCAAAAACATGTCCCATGTCCCATAAACTGCATAGGGTCATATTAAGGCATATAACTCATTCTATCATTCTACAACCGGCCAAGTTTGTCATAAAACTCACTGAAATCAGGTAAAATGTTAATAGATAAAACCATACACATCATGACGTAAATCATATGTCTCGATAGAATGTACTGGTATAGTGCTTTAAATAAGGAGAACAACCATGAAGACGAGTCCGAAAACGAAAGTAAATGACCTTCTCGCCCGTTATCCCTTTCTCAAGGATTTCCTGGTTAAGCTGAACCCGGAATTCAAGATGCTGGACAACCCCTTTATGCGAAAGACCGTCGGGCGGCTCGCCACCCTGGGCAAAGCCGCGATGATCGGCGGCGTGGATGTAAAGAAGCTGCTTGATGATATCGCCGCGGAGATCAAAAAGAAGACCGGCGAGGTAATTTCAATATCCTACGCTGAAAGTGGCGTGGACGAGCAGGATGTTCGGATTGAGACGCTGAAGAATATTATCAAGGAACTCCACAAGGGCAAAGACGCCGAAAGCCAGAAGAAAAAATTTGAAGAATTGATCAAGGACGTTGCCCCTTGGGAGATCGCGCGGATGGAGCAGCGGCTTATTGCCGAGGGAATGCCTGAAACGGAGATCAAAAGCCTCTGCGAGGTTCACGTGCAGGTCTTCAAGGAAGCGTTGGAGCAGAAGGTCGTGCCCGGGCTTCCCGCGGGCCATCCGGTGCATACGCTGATGCTCGAAAACCGGGCCGCGGAAGGCATATTGAAAGAAGCAGAGGAGGTAAAGGATTTTTCGAAGGAAAAGGACAAACTCCTGGAAATCCTCGGCCGCCTTGGCCAGATCGATAAGCACTTCGCGCGCAAGGAAAACCAGCTCTTCCCGATCATCGAGGCAAAGGGCATCACCGGGCCGTCAAAGGTTATGTGGGCGCTCCATGATGATATCCGGGGTTTTATTAAGGACGTGCGAAAGCGGGTCGTGGACGATGAAATAGAAAAGGTAGCCATCGAAGTCCTCGCGAAAATGGTCAACGACATGATCTATAAGGAAGAGCACATCCTCTATCCCATGGCGCTCGAGACCCTGAGCGAGGATGAATGGGCAAAGGTCAGAAAGGGAGAAGAAGAAATCGGCTACGCCTGGATCAAACCTGAAGCACAATGGAAGACGGCAGCAGGGTCGTTCCAGCAGTCGCTTCTCGTTGAGAAGGTGGGAAGCCTCAACCTCGACACGGGCCAGCTCACGGCGGAACAGGTGAATCTCGTCATGACGCATTTGCCGGTGGACGTCTCTTTCGTGAACGAAAACGACGAGGTGGCCTACTACTCGGCGTCCCCCGAACGGATCTTTCCGCGGAGTCCCGGCGTGATCGGGAGGAAAGTGCAGAACTGTCACCCGCCCAAGAGCGTTGGGATGGTTGAGAAGATACTTTCCGAATTCAGGGCGGGCACAAAGAGCGTAGCCGACTTCTGGATCCAGATGCAGGGGAAGTTCATTCTCATTAAATATTTTGCGGTACGCGATGCAGAAGGCAAGTACCGCGGTTGCCTGGAAGTGAGCCAGGACGTGACGGAGATCAGGAAGCTCGAAGGACAGAAAAGACTGCTTGACTGGAATTAAGGCCGCCCCCCTCGCTTTGGCTCCAGGAAAGACAGGCGCCAGCTCCCTCTTCGGGATGTATTTGTTTGACAGTCAGGCCGCTGGTAATGTCTGCTATTTGATATTACGATTGTCGCGTCCTCCCTCATCCCGAAGTTCCATTTCCACCATCGGGTCGAGTTTAATATAGACGACAATCCTCCCCTCTTTGTTCACGTATTGTATATTAAGAACATCGTACATGCCGAACCGTATGGGCGAATAGAGGGGCCTTACCTCATAGCCAATGATATTTCCCGACGGGTCGGAAATCGCGCTCAAGCGGGACTGCTGATAGTGGACGCTGCACGATACAAACTGTTCGGCTTCCCTGAGCGCCTTGTCAGCTGGAAGGCCGGACTTTATCTTGTATCTGGACGCAGGCGCATAGATGTCAAAGGTATAAGGGTATCCTTCCTTATCGAGAATAGCCACGTTCTCAAGATCGTCGGGATAACGGCAGCCGTAGAGGAAAAGCGTATATGTTCCCGCAACTTCTGATGGCTTTGCTTCCACGGTCCTAAGATGATTGCCTGTTGCGATAACACAGGAAGAAATAGCGAGGCTGAAAAAAAGTGTCGTAAAGAAAAACAGAATGCGGCACGGTTTTACCCTCTGATAGTTTGTTGTCATATCCATCATCTCCTCTTGCCCGGGGTCCCTTCGGCGAAGGATAAAAAACTATCCAGAGGTTCACCAGGGTCTCGAGGAAAAAGGGCACCGGATATGTCCCGATGCCCTTCATAAGATCTGTTTTATCTTTGTTGTCACCTGCGCATGCTTAATGCGCTGTCTGATACTTTTCCCGCTCCTGCACATACGCCTCTTTCCCTGCATCGACAGCGTTGGAAACAACAGTCTTTGCTTCATCAAAGAACTCCCGGCCCTTTCCGATTGCAGATGAGAACTTCTCTTTCGTGTCTACCGTGAAATCCTTGATCTGCTTCCTCGTCTCGCGTCCCGGCTTTGGTGCCAGCAGGATGCCAAGCATTGCTCCCACTACTCCGCCTACTAGCAGGGGAACCAATATGGAATTCTGTTTGACGGGTGTTATCGTTTCCTCCTTCATGGCGATCCCTCCTTCCTCTCACTCAGATCTTTGAGCAGGGTAACCATTCCTGCTTTTACTCCGGCCTTCAGGCCGGCAATGTTTGCGCGGGCAGCTTCACCCATACCTTCTCGATAGTACTCGTAAAGGTCTTTGACTTCTTTTTCAACTCTTTGTACCGTCTCAGCCACCTCTCGTACACTCTCAGTAAGCACGACAACGTTATAAGTTGTCTTTCTGATATCTTCAAGAATACCCCTTAATGCCGACAGTGCGGGATGAAGGTTCTCCTCTGTTTTCATGATAAGCTGCCGCAACGCGACGCTCGCCCTGCGCAATTCAATTATATGGGCGACAGTGAATGCCGCGTAAATAATAAACGCGACAACCCCGATAGTTAACAGTGCTTCGTTCATTTCTTTCGCCCCTGCCTGACTGTGTTAATTACAGTATAGCACATCTCCCCCCTCCATTTCCCTTCCGATCATGGCCTTCTGAGTGTTGACGCTGTAGAGCAAAAGTATCAGTAAGGCTTAGTGGGGAACGGAGGAGGCGGGAGGGAAACGCTGCTAAGCCATGCGCGGACACGGCAAAGAAATTATTTTTCCGCGCTACGAAACTTCTGCGAAAAGAGAAATAGTGTGGACAAAGCAATGATTCGAGACAAGATATGTAACGCTGGACATCTGGCGTCTGCAGAAAGGATTCGTGGATAAGGGCTGGGCGGACACGATGCAGGAAAGGGCTTCAAGGCAGGGTGGGTATTAGTGTGAACTCATTCTATTGCTGTTCTGATTCAGTGAAGAGGAAACAGAGGCGGGGGGCCGAAATGGAAAAGCGCGCCGGGGATTGGAAGCGCCTCTTCGCGCCATCCCGATAAACTGCATGCTTATCGCGAAGCAAATTATAAAAAAAGATACAGCTCTCGAAAAAGGATTTGGTAAAAAATTTAATGGCCGTGTTTTTCCATCCAGCGGCCGAAATTCAGTCTTTGGCGCATGATGGCATTGGCGAAGATGTCTTTCGCCCGATCAATGAGCGGCATCGCCTCCGCCAGATGGATCTTTCGATCTTTTATAGTAGCGCCTTCAAAAAAGTTGACCGCACGGTATGCATCTACATCGAGGGACATGTCGACAAATCCGCGGCCCGTTGGACGCCGGGTGATCAGGTCCGTCTGTATCTTGACGGACTGTACTTCGCCGATCTGCGAAAAAATGTCCCTTAGTCTTTCCTCAGTAATGTCGGGAGGTAAATTTTCCACAGAGATTCTCGATGCCATGTTGGCCTCCTTAATAAATGAAAAGCCTTTAACAAACTATTTACCCAACAGACAAGCGCGCGTACAACACGTCCCCATTATTTATTATTTACTTGTTGTGCAGTAATGGGAAAGATGATATAAGCAACTATAGCAGAAAAAATGGATTTGTGTAAAGGGCTGAAAAGAATGGATAGGCAGTTCGGCATATCAATGTTGCAAAACTAGACAAACGGCCGCTCCACGCAATGAAAAAACATATCTTAACAGGTTCACACCAGCCCTTTCCCGTACGTTAAGCTTTCACCCTCTTACTGACGAAAAAGCACCCTGTCCATGTCGATATTTCTTCCGCCGACGCTTTGCTGATTATGCGAGCCGGAGAGCTTTGAGCCGTCGTCCGATATTACGAGATCATACGTCTCAGTCTTCCAGTATCCGACAACGGATTTCATTTTCCACTTCATCTGCAGTTTCAATTTTTTGTCAGTAATCTCGAAGATGTTGACGGTAGCATAACTGTCCGCGACTCTTTTGGGCGGATTGACAACAAGGTCGCCGTTCGAATTTTTGCTAATGTCAAAGGCGTGAATGGGTACGTCTTCGCCTCGGATGGTTTCCTTAAAATACCAGCTCCCTATGAAGTTCGGGATTCTGGATTTTTTATCCCGCGGCATTTTAATTATTCTGAGCTGCTTATCAGGCTCAATTTCGAGCACCGGTTTGCTGGCGAGGGCCAGAGATTTGTCGGTCTTCTGTTCAGGGGCCGGGACAGGCACTGGCGCGTTTTTTACGGCTTGCATGTCTTCTGCGTCGGCCTCGAGAGCATAGATCTTATTTTTCACTTCGCGCGCATTTTTTGCGTTCGGCGCGGCCATAAGGTAGAACTTCAGGCTTTGGATAGCTTCGACATAGAACCCTGCTTTCTCCTGTACCACGCCGAGATTGTAATATGCAAGGGCCAGCCATGGGGCCGTATTCGCGGCAGCCTCAAGTTCAGCGATAGCTTTCTCATATCCGACACTGTCTGTGGCCTTCTGCGCGAACACGGTCCCCCTCGCCATGTTTCGTTCTGCCGCTTCCGGAATTGTAGGCGCCGGCCTCATGTTCAGAACCGACTTGATGATTTTCACGCGGAGATCGTTATTGCGGGGATTTTTCTTCAGGTTGTTCACATCCTGGCTCAGCGCTTCTTGATTAGCAGCCTGCTTCTTTGCCGCATGCGCAGACAACATGGGTATGGGCAGCAAAAGGAACAGCATTGTCAGTATTGTTCCGATCCGAAAGGTGATTCTCATTTCTTTCTCCTTGAAGCATAGAAGAGATAAGTTATTGATTTATCATGCCAAAGATATTAAATATTGCGGGTATTATATTATCTAAAAGAAAGAGGAGAGTCAAGAAGTGTTTCGGGGTATTTTTAGTGTATTCAATCTGACACGAACATCCTTAAAAAGTTGAATTCACATTCATTCCATCATCTCCGGCAATCCGGGAGAAAACCGTTTTCGGGGTCCCAAGCTGGCTTATTCATTTATATCTGCAGGCAACACGCACCGATGCACTGTTTCTTTTCGTCTTGTCTTAACAAAGCCGTTAGGCTATAGTATGTGCTATGAATACGTGCCATTCCTGCCAGCATGAGCTGTTGATCGGCAAGCCCGTCGGACGCAGAGACGTATGCCCCTTTTGCAGCGCCGACCTTCACTGTTGCCTCAACTGCATGTTTTACGACACAAGGGCGCCGAAGCAGTGCCGGGAGCCGATGGCGGATTTGGTAAGAGAAAAGGGAAAGGCGAATTTTTGTGATTATTTTGTTTTTGCCGAATCCCGTGCCGACAACGTGCATCGGGAAGTCGAGCAATCGCGCAAGGCGCTCGACGATCTCTTTAAAAAATAAATGAGATCGCTTCTGCACCGTTTTCCGTCTATGATAAAATTCGACCAGAAGACAATCGCCGGACTCGCGGTTTTCGGCGCGGTCGCCGCAGGAATCTTTTATCTCCTGTTTCCGCTTGGCGTCGTAGAGTATTTCACCAATCGCCACCTGCTCACCCATTTTATCACCGAGCACAGGACCAATGCGGCTGTCATCTTCGTCGGGCTCCAGGCCCTTCAGGTTGTCGCCGCGCCCGTGCCCGGTGAGGTGACAGGTTTTGTCGGGGGGTTTTTTTTCGGGAAGGCAATGGGCATCCTGTATTCGACCATCGGCCTTACCCTCGGTTCGTGGCTGGCGTTCCTGCTTGCACGGCTCGCGGGGCGCCCGCTGGTAGCAATGGTTGTGAAACCCCAGACAATCAATCGTTACGACTACGTCATGAAACACAAAGGACTGTTTCTCGCCTTTCTCATGTTCCTCATCCCCGGCTTCCCCAAGGACATCCTCTGCTATCTGCTCGGCCTGGGTTACATGCGACAGCGGGATTTTCTTTTGGTGTCCACGAGCGGCCGGCTGTTCGGCACCGCGCTTCTCACTCTCGGAGGATCATTCCTTCGGGACAAGCATTACGGAGCGTTTTTCACGGTCCTGGGCGTCAGCATCGCAGTGGTCCTGCTCGTGATGATTTACCGCGAGAACATTGAGCGCTTGTTCCGCCGTATCCAGACAGCACAACACCTTAAATCACGTGCAGAGCGCGCAAAGCCTAAAAAACGTGATAGAAACTAAACACGATTCACGCAAGCCACTAAAGTACATCCGGCACTAATCAGGGCTAAACGCCTTTCCTGGCCTTGTCCCTCCGGTCCCCGTGAGGAACGCCGCTTAAACGGTCTTTATACCGCTTGTTGATGATGGCGCATACTTCTTCCGGCTCATCGACGATATGCATGAGGTCGATGTCCTCGGGGCTGATGTTGCCTGCGGCGAGCGCTGATTTCCTCATCCAGTCGATCAGGCCCTGCCAGTACTCCCTGCCCACAAGCACGACCGGGAAGCTCCTGATCTTTTTGGTCTGGATGAGCGTCAGCGCCTCGAACAGCTCGTCCATGGTGCCGAAGCCGCCGGGAAAAATCACGTACCCCACGGCGTATTTAACGAACATAAGTTTGCGCACAAAAAAATACCGGAACTCCAGCCGAATGTCCTGAAAGCCGTTGGGTAATTGCTCCATGGGCAGTTCGATATTCAGGCCGATAGATATGCCGGCCCCCTTCTGTGCACCTTTGTTTGCCGATTCCATGATGCCGGGCCCGCCTCCTGAAATAATGGCAAAACCATCCCCTGCCAGGCTCTCGGCTACTTTGAGGCATTTATCGTAATAGGGAGAGCCCGGTTGAACGCGTGCGCTCCCGAATATGGTAACGGCCGGACCGATGCCATTCAGGGCCTCAAACCCCTCCACGAGCTCAGCCATGATGCGGAACACGCGCCAAGTATCAGATTTTGGCAAATCTTCCATGTCATCGTTCTCCTTCAGTTTTTGAAATCAAATCCGTGGATGACGGTGATAGCGTCACTTTCCCGCATACTCCTCGCGATAGATCTGGACAAAGGCGGTCAAAAGTGTCACGATCAGCGGGCCAAAGAGGATGCCGAGAAAGCCGTATATTCGCAGCCCGCCGAGGATGCCCAGAAACAGGAAAAAAGTCGGCAGTTTTGCCTTTCGCCCGATGAGCACGGGTTTCAAAAAATTGTCGGGAAGGCTGACCAGAACCGTACCCCATAGAATAAGCAGCAACCCGCGCACCGTTTCGCCCGTCAAAAGCAGATAGAGCCCCCCGGGGATCCAGACAAGCGCCGATCCGCCGATAGGAAGGAGCGCTAAGATAGCAGCGAGAAAACCCCAGAACACCGGAAAGGGCACCCTGAAGATCGCAAACCCGATGCCGGTCATAATTCCCTGGCCGAGGGCGATGAGAAACACGCCGTTGATCACGGCGGTGAATGTGTCGCCAAATTTGCGCGCAAAGGACTGCTTCTGTTCCGCAGTAAAGGGCAGAAGGTCCATGACGGTCCGGTAGTATTGTTCGCCGTTGTGAAAAAAGAAGAACAGAGCAACGAGCATGATGGAAAGATTGATGACGAGAAGAACGGTGTTCCGAAGCACGCTGCCGATCTGTGAGGCCAGGCCCGAAGAGAACTGGCTCAGTCCGCTGATGAGCATCCCCTTGATGTCGAGGCCGGCAAGAAGAGGCTGGGCAAGGACCTTCTGAGAAAGGTAGGATTCCACCCTGCTCCAGAGTTCGATTGCTGCGCCCGATTTGACGGCTTCCGCGGTCCACTGATAGAGGCCGAGGGCCTGGGTTGCCAGCACGGCAAGCAGCGCAATGGCCGGACCGATAACGAGGAGAAGCGTAACGAGCGTCATGGCAGATGCCGCAAGCCCCGTCCTGCCGCGCAGGAGCGCCACCACCCTCCGGTACAGGGGATGAAAGGCGAGCGCGATGATCCCGGCCCAGAGCAGGGCCGCAGAAAAAGACGCGAGCAAGCGCGCCATCTGGTACAACAGAAACAAAAAGGTCGCGAAAAAAGTGACGACGAAAATATGCGAGCGGGTGACGAGCGGGTCTTCGTGATTACGGCTCACATGCTCCCCCTTGCCCCGGATTTGCCATATGCCGTCATTTTAACGGCGAGCTTGACGGCCTCAAGCAGGCTCGCCGGGTCGGCGCAGCCTTTCCCGGCAATATCGTAGGCGGTCCCGTGGTCGACCGAGGTCCGGATGATCGGCAGACCCACCGTAACGTTTACGGCGTTTCCAAAGGCCAGCATCTTGAGCGGCGCGAGGCCCTGGTCGTGGTACATGGCGACCACGACGTCATAGTAATTGTTGCGCGCCTTGTAAAAGAGCGTGTCGGCTGGAACCGGGTCGCTTGCGAGAATGCCTTCTTCGCGCGCCTTGATCACTGCCGGCAGTATCTCGTCCCACTCCTCCGACCCAAAGAGCCTTCCCTCGCCGGCATGCGGATTCAGGGCTGCCACGCCGATACGGGGTTTCTCAATGCCGAAGGTTTGCATCGCTCTATGCGCGAGACGGATAGTCCGCAAGATCGCGCCCGTCTTGATGTGCCTGGGCACATCCTTAAGCGCAATATGAATAGTCGCCAGGATGACCCGCAGACCGCCTCCCACGAACAGCATACCGTATTCCTGAGAACCGGTCAGATAAGCGAGAAGCTCGGTATGGCCGGCATAATGGTAGCCGGCTGCATTTATCATTTCCTTGTTGATCGGCGCGGTGACTATTGCATCAGCCTCGTTGTTCATCGTCAACTCAACAGCCTTCCTGATATATTCAACAACAGCCTTGCCTGAAGAGACGTCGGGTCGTCCCCATTTGTGGGCGGACAAATCCACCAACTTGAGGTCGAAAACGTCGAGCTTCCCGGGAGCCGGGAGGGCCTCGGCGAGCGAGGCGATGCCGCGAATGGAGACCGAAAGCCGCATTTCCTCGATCAGTTTTTTCATCACATTCATATCGCCGATTACGATGAGCCTGCAGAGCGGAAAGAGCTCGCCGCTGTCGACGGCCTTGGCAATGATCTCCGGCCCTATCCCGGCAGGGTCGCCCATGGTTATGACTATGAGAGGTTTTTGTTCCACAGGTCATTTTCTTTCGGCAGACGCATGTCTGATTTCATCCGGTACAGTTCTTCCGAAGGAGTCTTTTTGGAGGACGGTGCGGGCACAACGATAATTTCAAGCTCGATCACTCTCGACGAAAATTTAAGGGTGACGACATCGTGCTGTTTGACTTCCCTGGCCGGCTTGGTTTTGCTGCCATTGACAAGCACCATGCCGTTGTCGCACATCTCTCTGGCTATTGTTCGTCTTTTTATAAGCCTGCTGGTCTTCAGGAACAGATCGAGCCGCACAAAATTATTGTAGCGTAAAAAGAAGGGTTTTACAATCACAAATCTATGATGCGCTGCAAAAGTCAAGGACAATCGGGAACTTCATCTGTTCAAATAGACCAATTCACATTCGAGGTAAACCTTGCGCAGCGTGGCGCCTTCTTTTCAAATGCAGACAGGCATCAGTAGTGTGCCGCTAAGGAGGTTATGAGTACAAATTCATTGCTCTTATAAGCAGGCGGAATCGCCGTCATTTTTTGAGCTGCCGATGGCTACTTCGATCCTCTTGATGGTTTTTGCTTTCCCCATCACCTCGAGCACCTCAAAAATACCGGGGCTCACGGTACCGCCGGTCAGGGCCACGCGCACGGGCTGGGCGAGCTTGCCCAGTTTTATTCCTTTTTCCGCCATGAGAGCATTAAAAACTTTTTCCAGTTCTCCGTGTGTGAAAGGTTCGACAGCTTTCAGCCGTTCTACCAGTTGTGAAAGAAGCACTGCCGCGTCCGGTGTCACGTGCTTTGTCTTCGCTTTCTCGTCCATCGCGATTTCGTCGACAATAAAAGGAATGGCAGCCATTTTCATTTCCACGAGCGTATGGCTCCGCTCAATGAGTATCTTTACGAGCCTCTTGAACCACTCGAAGTCCGGCTCCTGCCCCGCTGTCATAATGCCGTCTTTCTTCAAAAGATCGAGGACCAGTTCCGCGAGTCTGCCGGGGTCGGCCTGCTGGATGTAGTGATGGTTCAGCCACAGCAGCTTTTCCGGATTAAAGACCGATGGAGCTTTGCCCACGGTTTCAAGAGAGAATTTTTCTATAAGCTCCCGGATTGAGAATATCTCCTGGTCGCCATGGGACCAGCCCAGGCGGGCGAGGTAGTTCACCAATGCCTCTGGCAGATAGCCCAAAGCGATATATTCGGTGACGGCCGTCGCACCGTGGCGCTTCGAAAGCTTGGTCTTGTCCGGTCCCAGGATCATCGGCAGATGGGCGAACTCAGGCGGCTCGTACCCGAATGCCTGATAGAGCTGAATCTGGCGCGGGGTATTGTTCAAATGGTCGTCGCCCCGAATCACGTGGGATATCTTCATCGTCACGTCGTCCACAACGACGGCAAAGTTATAGGTAGGAAATCCGTCAGAGCGCTGAATAATAAGGTCATCGAGCTGTTGGTTCTCAAAGGTCACTGCACCGCGGATCAGATCACGAACGATGGTTTGGCCCTCGTCGGCCGAGAGAAACCGCACGGCCGGCGTCCTGCCCGGGATGGGGGCGTCGAGCGTCCGGCATTTCCGGTCGTATTTAGGCGGCTTGCCTGCAGCCATGGCTTCTTTTCTTCTGGCCTCAAGCTCCTCCGGCGTGCAGTAGCAGTAATAGGCCTTGCCTGTCTTAAGCAGGCGCTCGACGTGCTCGCGTTAGACGGCCATGCGCTCAGTCTGGCGAAAGGGGCCCTCGTCCCAGTCGAGTCCGAGCCATTTCATTCCATCGAGGATGATCCGGATGGACTCGTCAGTGGAACGCGTCTGGTCCGTATCCTCGATCCGCAAAATAAATTTTCCGCCGTGGTGGCGGGCGAACAACCAATTAAACAGGGCGGTCCGGACGCCGCCGATGTGCAGGGCGCCAGTAGGGCTCGGCGCAAAGCGGACTCGAACGTTGCTTATGGTACTCATTGTGCGACTCCTTGTGTTGTGGATAGTTTGTCATGGCGAGGCATTATTATAACAAATAATCATTGTAATCAAAAGCGAATTCATGGGGTCGGTGCCAGGAATAATGATTGCGCTATTCTGTAACGCGCAGGCAACTGTATGTAAGTAAGCCGGTTTTTCCGGCAATAAATTCGGTGGCACTATTTTAAACCATGCATTGTATTTTGTCACCTCGAGTGCAGTGGATTTGACAAGAAGGGGTCTCTTAGCTATGATTTATTCAGCTATAGTTTAAATTTGAGATCTTCTTTCTTCAACTTCTGGAGTGAGCGCATTCCCCCGCCCACCAGGGCGGGATTGCAGGAAGCTTCAATACTCAAAGCACGCGCCGCGAAATATAAAAACAATTGCTGGTTAAAGGGCAGGGGTTTATAATTTCTTTTTTGGAGGTGCAAACATGGATATCAAGGTGTTAACGACTGCTCCCGTTGTAGAGATTGACGGCGTCAAGTACCACCACCATTCGAATGGCGGCGGTATGGTTGCGGAGAATGCGCAGGTGGCGGATACCGTCTACGTCGGTCCCTTTGCCAAGATCTGCGGCCACTGCAAGCTGAGCGGCGAGGCCTTCGTTTTCGGGAATGCCTGGATCTTCGACAAGGCGGAGGTCTCGGGCCGGGCCGAGGTATTCGGGAATGCCAGGGTATTTGGTAACGCGAAGGTCCAGGGTGATGCCAAGGTCTATGGATTTTCCGGCGTCTATGGAGACGCGGTTGTGAGCGGTTTTGCCGAGGTGTCTGACAGGGCTGAGGTCGGAGGGGGCGCTCAGGTGCTTGGTAATGCTCGGGTCTGCGGCGATACCAAGGTTATGGGTGACGTGGGCGCTGAAAAGAAAGTGGCGTAACTGGCGCTATCTTCCCAAGCGATTTTTTAAAGCATGAAATAAAAAGGGACGGTTCAAAGAACCGTCCCTTTTTTATCATATCATATTGATTACACTTTGAACGGATTAACAAACAGAAGAATCATGACAACGACCAGCGTGTAGATGGCCAGCGACTCGATCAGGGCGAGACCCACGATCATGGTGGTCATGATCTTTCCCGATGCCTCGGGGTTGCGGGCGATGCCTTCCACTGCCCGGCCGATGCCCAGGCCCATGCCGATGCCGGTTCCGAGGGCCGCGATGCCGATGCCGATAGCCGAGGCCGCGGCAACGGTGCCGAAAAACGAAAGTTTGGCCGCATCGGGTGCCATTGCTGCAGCTTCCGCTGCGAAAGCTGCGGACGCAAAGAGTACTGCACAAAAGACGAGTAACATAATTGCCGTAATTTTTTTCATTGATTTGCCTCCTTTCTTAAAAATTAAAAAACCTTGTCCGGAATAGTGCCGGCTTACTACCTCCCGGGTACTCCCTCTGTCAGGAGGGAACTCCGTACCATCGGGGTCGAATGTTTAGTGATGTTCTCCGCCGATATGCGCCTCTTCGATCGATCCCGCGAGGTAAAGCATGGTCAAAAGTGCGAACACGCCTGCTTGCACGAAGGCCACCAGGAGGCCAAGGCCGAGAATAGGTACCTGCAATATATACGGGAATAGAAAGAACAGAACGAGAAGCAGTATGTGCTTGGCGATCATGTTTCCGAAAAGACGAATGGATAGCGAGAGAATCCTGGCTAGATGGCTGATGCTTTCGATGATTAACATCAAGGGCGCCAGTACCCACATCGGACCAAAAAAGTGCTTAATGTACCCGAGCCCGTGCCTTCGGAGGCCGATGTAGTGGGTTGCCGTAAATGAAACGAGTGCCAGCGCGAGAGTGGTATTGATGTTCGCTGTCGGAGAATCGAATCCGGGAACGAGGCCCTGCAGATTGCACACGAGAATGAAAAGAAACAGGGTGCCGATCAGCGCCAGGTAATGCTTGCCCTCGGGTCCCATGATCTCTTCGACGTAATTTTCGAGGCCGCCGACGATGGTCTCCAGGAGGTTTTGTACACCCGTGGGCGCGGACCTTTTAAGGGTTAAACGCGCAACAAGCGAAAGGCCGATGAGGATTGCCATGGCAAGCCACGAATAAGTAACATGCTCGGGCATGTTCGGTACATGTAAAAGCAGCGGACCTTCATTCATAATAACCTACGCTCCTTATAATAAGACAGGTATTATACTCAAAAAAATTTACAGGAACCCCCATTTTTTGTCAAGAAAAAACCAGGATGGATCTCATAAAATTTCTTAATAATTCTATATATTATTGCTAATAAAACGAAACTGAGCAAAATCGCTCAATGGCGCGTATTCGCTCGGAGGTGGTAAAAGCAAGGGTAGTTTATCTTCCACAACTTCCTCTTAAAAAAATCGGAAGGAAGGCTCGCAAAAAGGGTTGTTTGTAGGCTGATTAAGAGATAGCGGCCGGGATACACTATCTCCCGGGACGGCGAAAAAAGTAGGATGACCTGATAAGAGAAAATTCATTTGCGACGATTGTCTCGGTTATGATGAAATCGATCAAGAGGGAGTAGGGAGTATGCATGAAACAACACATCAAACTGCGGGCCGAGTCTACACGGTCATGATCTCTTTTTCCTTGTGTACAAGGAGCTCGTCGATCTTTTTGATATAACTGTCGGTCGTTTTCTGGATATCGTCCTGCAGTTTCTTTGTCGCGTCCTCGGAAACGTGCGCGTCCTTGTCCTTGCTTTTTTTCTTGATCTCATCGTTGATGTCGCGACGAATATTGCGGACGACGATTCGCGCGTCTTCGGCGAGCTTTTTCGCGTGCTTTACGATCTGCTGCCTGCGTTCTTCCGTCAGCGGAGGAATGCTGAGACGGATGATCTTGCCGTCATTGCCGGGAGTGAGGCCCACGTCGGATTTCAAAATGGCCTTTTCGATCTCGCCGAGCATCTTCGCTTCCCAGGGCTGGATGGTTATCGTCCGCGGGTCCGGCACGGCCATGTTTGCCACCTGGTTGAGCGCCGTGGGTGTCCCGTAGTAGTCCACCATGATCCCGTCGAGCATGCCGAGCGACGCCCTTCCGGTGCGCAAGGTTGCGAACTCTTTCCTGAGCGCGTCAAGGGCCTTGCTCATCTTCTCTTCAGCCTTCTTTTTTTGCTCGCTAAGCATTTTCCCTCCCGGTCACGAGCGTTCCTACCATTTCACCCAAAACAATCCGCTTGATGTTGCCGGAAACGTTTAAATTGAACACGATAATGGGAAGATTGTTATCCATGCAGAGGGAGATGGCCGTCGCATCCATGACGCGGAGGTCCTTCCGGAGCACGTCGAGGTACGTCAGGCTGTCGAATTTGGTTGCGGTCTTGTCCTTCACGGGGTCTGCGCTGTATACGCCGTCAACTTTCGTCGCCTTCATGATGACTTCCGCTCCGATCTCCATGGCCCGGAGGGCGGCCGCCGTATCCGTTGTAAAATAGGGATTGCCTGTCCCGGCCGCGAAAATTACGACCCGTCCTTTTTCGAGATGACGCACCGCGCGCCGCCTGATATAGGTCTCAGCGAGTTCCCGCATCTCGATGGCGGACTGCACCCTGGTGACAACACCTTTGTTCTCGAGAATGTTCTGGAGAGCGAGGGCGTTCAGCACGGTGGCGAGCATGCCCATGTAATCGGCACTCGCTCGTTCCATCCCTTTTGCAGCAGCCGATAAGCCGCGGAAGATATTGCCGCCGCCGATGACGATAGCGACCTCAACACCGAGCTCGCAGATTTCCTTCACCTCAGAGGTTATCTTATCGAGTACGCCATGGTCGATGCCGTAACCCTGATCGCCCATGAGGGCCTCGCCGGAAAGTTTCAGGAGAATGCGTTTGTATTGCGCGTGTGCCATGTTTACCCCGTTAGAGAAAACCGTCCGTCATTTCCGGCAGGATGCTGCATTACCTTCATATTCGCTTCAGCAGGCTGTAAGCCGCTTCCGTCAAAGTTTACGCGTCTTGGACGGGCTATTTAAGCTGGGCAGCCACTTCCTCTGCAAAGCTTTCCTTCTTCTTTTCGATTCCCTCGCCAAGCTGGTACCGGACGAAGCGGTCGATCACGACGTTCCCGCCGTCCTTTTTCAGGAGTTCCCTGATCTTGAGCTTACCGTCGGGGTCCTTGATGTACACCTGCTCCAGGAGACAGCTGTCGGAGTAAAACTTCTCCAGCTTGCCGTCTACGATCTTCCCGATGACGGCAGCAGGTTTTCCGGATTCCCTGGCCTGGGCCTCGTACACCGCGCGCTCGCGCGCCAAAACGTCAGCAGGAACTGTCTCGCGAGAAAGGTAGAGAGGATTTGCGGCAGCAATGTGCATGGCAAGGTCTTTGCCGAGCTGCTCGTCGCCGCCCGAGTAATCCACCATGACGCCGATGCGGGTGCCGTGCAGGTAGATGGCGATCCGTCCGTCAGTCTGATAACAGGCGAAACGGCGAATCGCAATGTTCTCGCCGATCTTCTGGATGAGCGCCTGCCGTTTCGTCTCCACGCTCTCGCTGCCCAGCGTGAGCTTTGAAAGCGCTGAGACATCACTCGGATTCTGGGCGGCCACCAGTTCGGCTATGCCCTTGGCAAACTGCTGAAACTCCTCATTCTTGGCCACAAAGTCGGTTTCGCTGTTCACTTCGATGATGACGCCGATTTTGCCGTTCACGAGACTTGAGCAGATGATGCCTTCCGCCGCCACACGCGATGCTTTCTTCGCTGCAGCAGAGAGTCCCTTTTTCCTCAGGATGTCGACGGCCTGCTCAAAATCTCCCTTCGCTTCTTCAAGCGCTTTTTTTGCGTCCATCATGCCGGCGCCGGTTTTCTCACGTAAATCCTTTACTGCAGATGCTGTTATCGTTGCCATTGGACAAAAACTCCCTTCGGTGTATTCTTTAAAGCGTAACGGGTGCCTTATTCCTCGCTTGCGTCAACGTCGGACGCAACTTCCTCGACCGCCTCAGCCGGCAGCTCCGTTGCCTGGACAGCTCCGGCCGCCTTAGCAGCCTCTGCGGCCGCTCCCGCTTCCTTGGCGATAGCCTGCCTGCCCTCGATGACAGCATCGGCGACCTTGGAAGCCATCAAACGGATGGCGCGGATCGCATCGTCGTTGCCTGGAATGACATAGTCAATATTGTCGGGATCGCAGTTGGTATCCACGACGGCGACCACTTTGATGCCCAGCTTGTTCGCTTCGTGCACGGCAATTGCTTCTTTGCGGGGATCAATGATAAAGATTACTGACGGCGGCTCTGCCATGGTCTTGATGCCTGAAAGGATCTTTTCCAGCTTTGTGCGTTCCTTTTCCAGCCCGGCCACTTCCTTCTTGGTGAGCTTGTCGTAGGTGCCGTCTTCCTTCATTTTTTCGATTTTCTTGAGACGGTCGATGCTCTTCTTGATGGTAGTGTAGTTTGTCAGCATGCCGCCAAGCCAGCGGCTGGAGACATAGTACATGTTGCAGCGCTTCGCTTCTTCGGTAATGGCATCCTGAGCCTGCTTCTTGGTGCCGACAAAAAGTACGTCTTTCCCTTCGGACGCAGAAGTGCGAACGAACTCGTAGGCTTCCTTGAACAACTTGAGCGTTTTTTGGAGATCGATGATGTAAATCCCGTTACGCTCACCGAAGATGTACTTCTTCATCTTGGGGTTCCATCGTTTTGCCTGGTGACCGAAATGAACCCCTGCTTCCAACAACTCCTTCATCGTGATTGTGGACATAGCGTCCCCCCTTTAGTTTTACCTCCGCGCCCCTCTTCCCCCGGCAGATCCCGCTGTTAAGCGAGACACCCTGCCGTGAGTCCTGACGCGTGTGGAATATGCCTTTATAAAAAGGCGACCCTTAAAATAACATATGACCGAGCCTTTTTCAAGAAAAATATCACAGATTGTTTTTTTCAAAGGCCCAGCGCGCCTTTTTGCATTTCTAAAAAAATCACCTGTTCTTTTCTCAGCTTTGCAAATGGCTGGATTAATTATATTGTAAAATAATCAATCAGTTACGATCTGGCATGTTTGATGCATTTTATCAGGGCAAGAGCAGAGCGAAAGGAGGAAACGATCATGAAGACCACAATAGCAAGAAAAACAGCATACTTAGGGGCGGGCGCGGGACTGGTGCTTTTTGCGCTTTTCGGTCTTT
>OFHG01000233.1_pt1 | contig 24345 bp, 27 predicted proteins | sample 1521931 | NCBI WGS metagenome assembly OFHG01 (sample SAMEA2468438, study PRJEB22500) | soil metagenome | biome: Glassland; feature: Farmland; material: Clay | place: Australia | collected 2013-01-31 | depth 0.55 m
TGATGGACACGCCCCCCCCGCCCCGCTACCGGGACCCCGACCAACGAAAACCCGGCGGCCCCCCCTAAGGTGCCCGCCGTTTTTTTATACCCCAAGGCGGGTTGAGGTGGACAACGTCCGCCTGACGGCGTCGTGCCAGCCCTGCAACAGCCGTTGCCTGGCGGCCTCGTCCATGCGGGGCTCAAAGCGTCGTTCCAGCCGCCATGAGCCGGCGATCTCTTCCATGCCGCCGATGAGGCCGGCCTGCATGCCGGCAAGATAGGCCGCGCCCAAGGCCGTGGTTTCGAGTACCCGGGGGCGATCGACCGGAAGGTTCAGTATGTCGGCCAGGAGCTGCACGAACCAGTCGTTGGCGACCATGCCCCCGTCGACGCGCAACCGGGAGGGGTTTAGGCCATCCTCGGCCATGGCATGGAACAGATCCCAGGTTTGATAGGCCACCGACTCCAGGGCCGCTCGCGCCAGATGCGCGGGGCCGGTGGCACGGGTGAGGCCATAGATGGCGCCGCGCGCATCGGCATCCCACCAGGGAGCCCCCAGCCCCGTGAAGGCAGGCACCATATAGACCCCGTCGTTGCCCGAGCTCTGCCCGGCCAGGCTCTCCGTCTGCCCGGCGTCATCGATGATGCCCAGACCATCGCGCAGCCATTGCACGGCGGCACCGGCGATGAAGATCGAACCCTCCAGGGCGTAGGTGGGTTTACCCTTGAGCCGACAGGCAATGGTCGTCAGCAGATGGTTGCGGGACAGGACCGGTTCATCACCGGTGTTCATCAGCACGAAACAGCCGGTGCCGTAGGTGCTCTTGATGGACCCGGGCGTAAAACAGCACTGGCCGAAGGCCGCGGCCTGCTGATCTCCCGCCACCCCGGTGATGGCGATGGGCCGGCCGAACAGCTCCGGCAGGCTCTCTCCAAAGTCATCCGCACAGTCCTTGACCGCCGGCAGCATGGATTCCGGGATGTCGAAGATCTTCAGCATCTCAGCGTCCCAGGTTTGATGCGTGAGATTGAACAGGCAGGTGCGGGAGGCATTGGTGGCGTCGGTCGCATGCACCCTGTGGCCGGTCAATCTCGCGATCAGGAACGTATCGATGGTACCGAAGGCGAGCCTGCCGTCGCGCGCCCTGTCCCTGGCACCATCGACATGATCCAGGATCCAGGCGATCTTCGAGGCGGAGAAATACGGGTCCAGCCGCAGCCCTGTTTTCTGCTGCACCAGTTCGGACAGCCCTTCCCGCTCCAGGCGTTTGCAGAAATCCGCCGTGCGCCGGTCCTGCCAGACAATGGCGTTGTAGATGGGCTTGCCGGTTTCCCGGTCCCAGAGCACGGTGGTCTCGCGCTGGTTGGTGATGCCGATGGCGACCACCTTCCCGCCCCTGGCCTCGGCCTGATCGAAGGCCTGCCGGGCGACCTCAAGGGTCGTCGACCAGATCACCTCGGGATCATGCTCAACCCAGCCGTCCCGGGGATAGATCTGCGGGAACTCCATCTGCGCTCGGCTGACAATACGACTCTGCGTATCGAATACGATGGCACGGCTGCTGGTCGTCCCCTGATCGATCGCCAGGATATACGGCTCTTTCATCACCATGGATCATGGTTCAAAGCACCCACAAACTCCACTGCGGTCCGACCGGCATGCTGGACGCGTCCGCCGCGATGGCTCCCAGCGCGCCGCCGGTCTTTTTCATGGCACGCATTTGCGCATCCAACGGCTTCATATCATGCTGTCGCAAGCAATTGATTCACAGGGGGATGGAAATGCGCGAAACAAGACCCTACCCCATAAGTCCATTTGGAGTTTTTCGGTGACTGAACCCGCATTTCCTGGTGGGTCGAAATCAAGGGTGAATCGTGCCGGGGAGCGCATTCGGCAGGGCACCGCAACCGCTGATGATCTACTCGTAATTGAGGAGTGGCGAGCAGCTCATCGAGGGGTCCTGAATACTTTTCAGGCGATTCTTAGGAATCGCACACGAGGCACGAAAGTATCTGTCGCCCAACGTCACAAACGAAAAACGACGATTTTCGACAAGCTAACGCGTCTACCGGGAATGCAACTTGCTAGAATGGATGATGTTGCAGGATGTCGACTGATTTTTCGATCAATCAAAGACCTGCAAGCATTTAGGTCAGGGTTTCACAAAGCCCGGTTCAATCACAAGCTTCGCAACAAGCCAGATAAGTACGATTACCTAAAGCAGCCGAAACAGACGGGATATCGTGGCATTCACGATGTCTACGAATACGACGTCAACTCCGAAGCTGGGAAGGCACTTGCCGGCCTCTACATCGAGATTCAGTACCGCACTTTGGTTCAACACGCTTGGGCCACTGCCGTTGAGGTTATCGGATTCATCACTCAGAGTCAGCCTAAGTTCCAACGTGGCGACACACGCTACGAGCGGGCAATGGCATTAGCCAGCGAGTTGCTTGCCCGTGCTCACGAACAGCAAACAGGACCCTTCCCTAGCGCATCAGATCAAGTGATTCTGGACGAGTTCTTGTCGCTCGATAGCCAACTCCATCTCATGCAGACACTCCGAGGGCTCAATAGCGCAAAGGGTGACGTCACTGACAAACGAAATTCAATTCTCATCTTTTCGAAAGAAGGTGAGCTAGAGGTTCGAAATTTCCGCGATGCAACTGACGCACTTCGAGCTCTATTTGAACTTGAAAAGAATATGCCTGATCGAGACATCGTGTTAGTCCGAGCTGACACGAGCGAGGAAGTTCGCTTGGCATTCCGAAACTACTTCACAGATGCACGCGAGTTCGTACGACTCGTTGATGCTGCTTGCACCAAACTGAGCGGAAGGAAAGTCCTGCAAGAGCAATCAGACAACGGGCATCGCTCCTAATGATGCCCAACCCATCATTCCATCGGTTCTGCGCGAAAAAACTGCGCAGACCTGTGAATTCAGACTGAGCGATAGACTTCCCTGCGGTGCCCGATCTTGACCACGCAGACCGTTAGCACGTCGTCTTCGATCTGGTAAAGAATCCGGTAAACGCCCTGCCTGATGCGGTACTTGTCATCGCCGGTCAGCATCTCCGCCTGCGGCGGCCTGGGATCGTCCGCAAGCGCCTCGATGCGCGCCATGATGCGTTGCACGTCCGATTTGGGGATGGACTTCAAATCCTTCGCAACCGACCGCTTGAATCGGAGGCTATATCTTGCCACTGGATTTCAGCTCTTTGAGCATCGCCTCGTAGCTGATCGTCGGCTCCGACTCGCGCGCCTCGAATGCGGCCAGGTCCTCCTGGTCTTCAAGCAGCAGATGCCTCACCGCCTCGTTGACCAGATCGGAAAGCGAGCGGTGCGTTTCCGCCGCCTTCAGGCGCAATACCCGGTGGAGCTTCTCGTCAAAATAGATCGTCGAACGCTTGTTTACGCTACCTGCCATAGGCACCTCTCACTGTCACCATAGCATCATGACGTTATGACATCAAGATGCAGCTGATGACGGCTTCATGCGCCCTGCTCATCGAGCGAATAACCCTTCAATTGGACGGCGGCAAGCCCACCGTTTTTTTTCTATACTGCCGTTCAAGCAGGAGGACACCATGGGTGAGATGATCAGCTACAAGCGGCCGGACGACCGGGACGCCAAGGCCTATCTGGTCGAACCGGCACAGGGCAGCCATGCGCCGGGGATCGTGGTGATCCAGGAATGGTGGGGGCTGAACGACCAGATCAAGGGTGTGGCCGAGAAGCTGGCGGCGGCCGGCTACCGGGCGCTGGTGCCGGACCTGTATCGCGGCAAGCAGGCGCTGGAGGCGAACGAGGCCGAGCACCTGATGAACGACCTCAATTTCGGCGATGCCGCCGGACAGGACATCCGCGGCGCCGCGCAGTACCTGAAGGCCACGGGCAGCGCCAAGGTGGGTGTGAACGGCTACTGCATGGGCGGGGCGCTGACGGTGCTGGCCGCCGTGTTCGTGCCGGAGAGCGATGCCAACGCCACATGGTACGGCTATCCGCCGCTGGAATATGTCGATGCCGGCAAGATCAAGGCACCGCTCTTGGGCCACTGGGGCCTGCAGGACCAGTTCTTCCCCATCGGCGGGGTGGACGCGCTGGAGCAGAAGCTGAACGCAGCGAACGTGGGCTTCGAGTTTCACCGTTATGATGCCAAGCACGCCTTCGCCAACGAGGAATCCGATGCGCGCAACCTGCCGCCGCTCGGCTACAACCCGGAGGCCGCAAAGCTTGCCTGGCAGCGCACCCTGGCCTTCTTCGAGAGGCATCTGCACTGACCGGCGGCCCCGGCCAGCAGCCGATGGATGCCCGCCCTTTCTCACAGGCCTGCACCAACAACCAGCAGCCGATCCTGGAGATCATCCGGCCGCTGTTCGCCGGACTCGGCGAGGTGCTGGAAATCGGCAGCGGCACGGGCCAGCATGCGGCCTATTTCGGTGCCGCCATGCCGCAGCTGCGCTGGCAGACCAGCGACCGCCCCGAGAACCACCCCGGCATCGAGTCCTGGCGCACCTGGGCGGCGCTGCCCAATGTACCGGCACCGCTGGCGCTCGACGTGAACGCGCCCTGGCCGATTGAAAGTACACAGGCGATCTTTTGCGCCAACGTCATCCATATCATCGCCTGGCCGGAGGTCGGGCTGCTGTTCGCGGGCATTGCCCGCCACCTGCGCCAACCCGGCATCGTCTGCTTCTACGGCCCGTATAATTACAACAGGAATTTCACCAGCGACAGCAATGCACGCTTCGACCAGTGGCTGAAGGAGCGCGATGCACGCAGCGGCATCCGCGATTTCGAGGCCGTCGACGCCCTTGCGCAGGGGGCAGGTCTGGCCTTAGAGGCCGATCACGCGATGCCGGCGAATAACCGCTGCCTGGTTTGGCGCTTGCCGCGTTAACGCTTTCGCTGACGCATCCCGGCCACCGGAAACCGGCGCAACCCTGCCGGGCACGCCCTGGCCAACGAGGGGAGTAGGTCTCCCTGTTTTCGTCCAATCTTTCATCTGGATTTAATACGGCGAGGCAAGCATCCAGCTATGGCAGGATTTGCATGGGAATGACGATGCTCCACACGCTCTTGATCAATCCTTCTATGGCGAGAAGGGCCATGAACACCACCGTGTTCACGGAGGTGAAGTTCTGGCTGCTGATCATCTTTTCCGGCGTGCTCCCCTTCTCCATCTACGGCATCATGCTCATGAAGAAGGCGATCTCGCGCCAAACCGTGCTGGTCTTGGGGCTTGCCCTGATCGTGATCGCCGGTGTGGACATCTATCTGTTGCATGGCCTGGTCGCGGAGGCTAAGCAGACGCCATCGCTCGCCGACGACACCATCTTTTCGTCCGAGATCTCCCTTGCCCTCTATCTATTGCCAGCCATGTTCGGCGGAATCGGCATCAACGTCATCTCCCATGTGCTCGTCAGGCATCTCGACGATGCCGAAAGGGCGTATCGGCAACAGCACCCGGACGCCTGAACGCCTAGTATGACACGGAATTGACATACCCGGTGCGTAGCCTGCCGCGGTCGAAGATCGGTCACGGGAGGGACGATGTCGCGGCTGCGAGCGTTTCCGGGGGCGCTGCCCATGAGATTCAGGCTGGATACCCCGCAGAACCGGCTCCTTGCCTGGCTGCACGCCATGTTCCAGGAACACAACTTCACCAACCTGTTCCGCTTCAATTTCCACCGCATCTCGGACGACGCCTTCCGCTCCTCCCAGCCCACCATGTGGCAGCTGCGCCGCATGGTGAAGAGACACGGCATCAGGACCATTCTGAACCTCAAGGGCGCCAATCCGAATTCGGCTTACTGGGCCTTCGAACGGGAGCAATGCGAGAAGCTCGGCATCACCCTGATCGACATCGACATCCGCTCGCGCGAGGCGCCCAGGCCAGAGGACATGCGCCGCGCCAAGGCATTGTTCGCGTCGATCGCATATCCGATGTGGATGCACTGCAAGGCGGGCGCGGACCGCACCGGCATCTACGCCACGTTTTTCCAGCACTTCCACCAGCAGATGCCGATCGAGCATACCAACCAGCTCAGGCTCTGGCCCTACGGCCACTTCCGCCTATCCAAGGCGGGAAGAATCGACAACTACCTGCAGCATTACCTGGCCTACCGCCAGGTACGGCCGGAGATCGGCCTGCTGGAATGGGCCGAACAGGTCGTGGACCGCGACCGCATCGACCGCGAATTCCGGCCGTTCGCGCTGGCCAGCTTCATCAACGATCGCCTGTTTCGCCGGGAATGAACCAGCACGCTTGCGCGGGGAAGCATTGACACATTGATTTGTTTATATTAACAAAACCGCCTGGTTATCCATAAAGGGGAGGTTCTATGCTTGGCCCCGATGTTTGGGGAATACATCCCGGCAGCTTAGGCCGGCAGAGCGAAGGGTGTCCGTCGTCCATCTGAACGGGCAGGCCACCGCCAAGCCGGCCGGTGCATGCGGCCCACGCATCTGGGCCGTGGCAAGCGGTAAGGGCGGCGTGGGCAAGAGCTTCATTTCCTCCAACCTAGGCCTGGCCCTGAGCCGGCTGGGCAAGCGCACGGTGCTGGTTGACCTCGATCTCGGCGGTGCCAACCTGCACACCTGCTTCGGCCTGGCCGAAACCCGGCTGACCCTGTGCGGATTCATCGAAAGCAAACAGCGGCATATCAACGAATTCATCCAGCCCATACCCCATACGACGCTGGGACTGATCAGCGGCGCCGCCGGTAGCCTGGAAATCGCCAATATGAAGCATTTCCAGAAGCAGAAGATCATCCGCAACCTGAGAAATATCGATGCCGATTACGTGATCCTCGACCTGGGGGCCGGCACGAGCTTCAACACGCTGGATTTCTTCATCCTGGCCGACCACGGCATCGTCGCCGTCATTCCGGATCCGACATCGATCGAAAACACCTATCGCTTCCTGAAATGCGTCATGATCCGCCACCTGCGCCAGGCGCCCGAAGCAACCCGTAGGCTCATGATTCAGGTGTTGGGCAGCAGCGATGGCGACGGCAGGCAGGTGCGGACCCTGGCGGCGCTCATGGGCGCCATGCAACAGCTGCACCCGGATCACGCGCGCCTGCTTAAGGGAGAGCTTGCACGGCAGCAACTGCATCTGATCGTCAACCAGGCGCTCGAACCGGCCGATACCGACCTTGGCTCCTCGATCGCCATGGCATGCAGCAAATATTTCGGCCGGAAGGTCCATTACCTCGGGCATCTGCATCATGACCGGCAAGTGCTTGCCGCCATGCGCCTGCGCCGCCCCTTTCTCATGGAGTATCCGCAGTCGCGGGCGGCCATCTATCTGGAGAACATGGCGGCAGAGCTTCTCGACTGGGATGAACAGGCCGAGGCATGAACGATCAGGCACCGATGAATTACTACGAATTGCTGGATGTAGCGCCGGATGCCAAGAATCTGGATATCATCCGTGCCTATCGCCGGGCCAAACTGACCTACAAAATCGACTCGATGGCGACCTATTCCCTGTTCGGGGAAGCGGAACTGGAGCGCATTCGCACCGAGATCGAATTGGCCTACCATATCCTGTCCGACCCTGAAAAGCGCCAAGCCTATGACAACGAACTGGGCGCATGCCCGGAATCCCGACAACCACGCCACCCGGGCAAAGGAAATGCATAGGCGCGGCGATGCCCCCCCCCCTCATCTTCATTGCTTCTACCGATTTTTTCCAGTTGCAATAACCCAATTGCTGGCGCGGGCATGAATCTTGCGTAAAGTTCCCATCCTGGAATGTGAGGGATCAATGATGGATGATTTGACAGCAAGCACGCGCGATCCACAGGTCGCACAGCTCTTCTCTGCCGTATGCGATGGCGATTTCACCTACCGCATGCCCGCCAGCCACCCGATGGCGGCTGAGGCCAACCGCATGATGGCGCACCTCGATCAATTGATGCTGGCCGAGCTGGGCAGCATCGTGCGGGTCACCATGGCGGGACTGGAGCATGCCATCGTCATGGGCAAGCTGCAGAAGGTCTCGGGCAATGTGCATGAACAGACCTCGGCGATGGCCGCCGCCACCGAGGAGATGAGCGCCACCGTGCAGACCATGGCCGAGCAGGCACATGAGGTCGGTGAGCTCAGCAACGAAGCCAAGCAATCGGTGGCCCATGGCATGCAGACCATCGATCAGGCCACGCGCGTCATGGACGGCACCATTGGTCAGATGGGCCAGGCCGTCGAACGCATCGACCAGCTGAAGGAAACCTCCAGGGAGATCGAAGAGCTGCTGGGCGTCATCCGCAAGATCTCGGACCAGACGAATCTGCTGGCCCTGAACGCCACCATCGAGGCGGCTCGCGCCGGCGATGCGGGCCGCGGCTTCGCCGTCGTCGCCGGTGAGGTCAAGGATCTGTCCCGCCAGACCGCCAAGGCAGCGGAAAGCATCGGCGAGAAAAGCGCTGCCATCCAAGGTGCCGTCACCTCGGTGGTGCAGAGCATCGGCGACATCTCCGGCAACGTCCGGCAGGCCGCTGAATCGTTGAGCGCCAGCCAGGAGTCCATGCGCACGATCGATGGCAATATGCAGAACGTCGACGGACGCGTGCACGAGATCCGCTTTGCCAGCCAGGACCAGGCCACCGCCGCCGGGGAGATCGCCCAGGGCGTGGCCACGATCTCGACCACCTCCGAGGAGCTCGACCAGATGGCTCGGCTGGCTCTGGACGGCACGGACGGACTGGAACGCATGCTCAATAACGATCTGAAGAAGCTGTCTGCATTCAAGATCAACCAGGCGATCATCGAACTGGCAAAGACCGACCACCTGATGTGGAAGAAGCGCCTGATCGACATGGTGCTCGGCCGTGGCCAGATCGCCCTGGACGAGGTCACCGACCATCGTCAGTGCCGGCTGGGCAAATGGTATACGACCGATGGCCAGCGCGTCTTCGGCCGTGCCGCCGCCTTCACCGAGCTCGACGGCCCGCATGCCGAGGTGCACAAGCTGGCCCGGCGCGCCGTCGAGCAGTACAACAAGGGCGAGCACGAGGCCGCCATCCGCACCGTCGAGGCCATCGGCCCGCTGTCCGACGAGGTCATCCGCCTGCTCGATGCGCTTGCAGCCTGAGCCGGGCCGGTGAGCCCGGGGGCGCGCGATACGCTGTACGGCCAGCCGCTGACGACCGTCGACGGTTTTGCCTTCGATGCAAGGGTGGCCGAGGTCTTCCAGGACATGATCTCCCGCTCCGTGCCCGGCTACGGCCTGAGCCTGTCGATGATCGGTCTCACCGCCGGGCGCCATGCGCAACCGGGCAGCCTCCTGTACGACCTCGGCTGCTCGCTGGGGGCGGCCACGCTGGCCATGCGCCATGCCATCGAAGGCCAAGGCTGCCGCATCATCGGCATCGACAATGCCCCGGCCATGCTGGCGCGCTGCCGCGATATCCTGGATCAGGATGCGGCGACGAGCCCGGTCGATCTGATCTGTGCCGACATCGCCGATATCGGCGTGCGTGACGCCTCGGTGGTGGTGCTGAACTTCACGCTGCAGTTCGTGCCCGCCGCCCGCCGCCTGCCGCTGTTGTCCCGCATCCGCGCCGGCATGCGCGAGGGCGGCGTGCTGCTGCTGTCCGAGAAGCTGTGCTTTGCCGATGCCGGCGAGCAGCAGGTGTTGACCGAGCTGCACCACGACTTCAAGCGCGCCCAGGGCTATTCGGAGCTGGAGATCGGCCAGAAGCGGTCGGCGCTGGAGAACGTGCTGGTACCGGAGCCGCTCGATGTGCATCTGGCACGCCTGCACCAGGCCGGCTTTTCCCGAGCCTTCCCCTGGTTCCAGTGCCTGAACTTCGCATCCCTGATCGCCTTCGCATGAGCATCGACCTGCCGCCCGGATTCCCGGATGGCTTTCGCCAAACCCTCGACGAGGCCTGGGCAGGCGTCCGGGGCCACGGCGATCACGGGCGCTGGCAGGCCGCGATCTCCGCCCTGCCCGGGCTGACGCCGTCCGGCATCGACCTGGATACGGATGCCATCCGCATCGGCGCAGTTGGGGACATCGACGCCGGTAACCGGCAGGGGCTTGCGCATGCACTGCATCAGCTGCATCCCTGGCGCAAGGGTCCGTTCTCGCTGTTCGGCCTGCATATCGACTGCGAATGGCGTTCGGATCTGAAATGGCAGCGCCTGAGCGGTGCCATCGCCCCGCTGCATGGACGCATGGTGCTCGACGTCGGCTGCGGCTCGGGCTATCACCTGTGGCGCATGCGTGGCGCCGGTGCGGCGAGGGTCATCGGCATCGACCCGACGCCGCTGTATGCGATGCAGTTCGCCGCCATCCAGCATTATGTGCGCGATGCGCAGGTGCAATTCTGGCCGCTGGGCATCGACGACATGCCACCAGATTCCGGCTGCTTCGATACGGTGTTCTCGATGGGCCTGCTCTACCACCGGCGCGCGCCGATCGATCACCTGCTGCAGCTGAAGGGGCTATTGCGCCCCGGCGGCGAATTGGTGCTCGAGACGCTGATCGTCGATGGCGATGCGCGCAGCTGCCTGGTCCCGACAGAGCGCTACGCCAAGATGCGCAATGTCTGGTTCATCCCGTCGGCGGCCATGCTTAAGATCTGGCTGGCGCGCGCCGGTTTCACCCGCATCCGCCTCGTCGAGGCCACGCCAACCACCTGCGAGGAGCAGCGACGCACCGACTGGATGCGCTTCGAATCCCTGGCCGATTTCCTCGATGCGGAAGACCCCTCGCGCACCGCCGAGGGCTATCCGGCCCCGGTGCGCGCCATCATGCTGGCCGAGAGACCAGGCTAGAGGGCTTGCGAGCGGCTATAGCCCCTTGGCCTGGATATGATCCCCGATGATGTGGAATTGGTCCTTGTCGCTGGGCTCGCGGATGGTGATGATCTCGTGCGCGTCCCCATGCGCGTAGACGGTGTGGTACTGCAGGATATAGAAGTCGCCGGAAAAACGCGTATCCGCCGTCTCGCTCTCCAGCGTGTAGGACTTCAGCGGTCCCAGCGCCTGCTGCACATGCTGCAGGTAGTTCAGCCAGGCCTCCTTGCCCGTGTTGCGGTAGAAGGCATGCCCGTAGCAGGACAACGCCGTGTTCCAGTCCTGATGCTCCCTGGCCGTTAACAGCTTCTGGGCCAGCGGCTCGGCATCCTTCACACTTGGCGTGCGCACCTCGTCGCAACCCGCAAGCGTTACCACGGCCACCAGCAATGCCATCAGCCAGCCGAATCGGCACACACGCTTTCTGCATTCAGAACCCATCGTCTCCTCCTAGCCGAGTTCGCTCAGCAATTGCTGCATCATGCGCACAGCCTGGGCGGCATAAGCACCACCGAACAGGTTCGCATGATTCAACACATGATACAGCTTATACAGCGTTTTGCGATGCCTGTATCCGGCATCCAGCGGCCAGGCCTCCCGGTAGGCGGCATAGAAGCACTCGGGAAAACCGCCGAACAATTCCGTCATGGCCAGGTCCGCCTCCCGGTCGCCATAGTACACGGCCGGATCGAAAATCACCGGTTTCCCCTGCCCGTCGGTGGCGTGATTGCCGCCCCACAGATCGCCGTGCAGCAGCGAGGCGACCGGCTGATAGCCGCCGGCATAGAATCCCGGCAGGCCAGCGATCAGCCGCGCGCCCAACCGCTGCAGCTCGTCGCCGTGGCCATGTGCTGCCGCCAGCCGCAGCTGATGGGCCAGCCGCCGTTCGCCGTAAAAGCGCACCCAGTCATCGTCCCAGGCATTCGGCTGCGCCGTGGCGCCGATGGTGTTGTCGCGCCGCCAGCCGAAACGCTCACTTGTGTGCCTATGCATCGCCGCCAGGCCGCCGCCGAGCAACACGGCACTGTCGGCCGTTTCCGGCCCGAAGGGGATATGCTCCATGACCAGGAAGGCAACGTCTCCGGCCTGGCCGCAGCAAACCGGCGCCGGCACGCGCAGGGCACCGGTCTCGGCGAGTTCCGTCAATCCGTCGCGCTCGGCCTCGAACATGCCGAGCCGCGCGCATGCGTTCAGCTTGGCGAAATAGTCACGACCATCCGCCTCCAGGCGGTAACAGGCGTTGATGTCCCCGCCCCCGACCGACACGGCGCGGCGGATATGCACCGGTGCCGATACGGCCTCGGTGGCCGCCATGGCGATGGCCTGCAGTATATCGTTCGGGATCATGCCCGCGGGAGGGTCAGGAGGCGGCGAGGCGGCGGGAAAGCCTGCGGCGGCGGTAGCGGTAGACGACATGGCCGCGCCACAACAGATGCATGCCGATATAGCCCATGGCGCCGAGACTCAGCCCGGAGACCAGGCAGCCGAGCAGGAACGGCTTCCAGGTCGAAGCCACCCCGTGCAGCAGCCATTGCATGGAGAGATGGAAATCGAAGGCCTGCGGCGGCAGGCCGAGGATCCAGGCGCCGATCTTGTAGGCGAGGAAGAACAGTACGGGCATGGTCAGCGGATTGGTCACCCACACCAGGGCGACGGCGATCGGCAGATTGGCCTGGATGGCGATGGCCAGGGCGGCGGCGATCAGCATCTGGAACGGCACCGGGATAAAGGCCGCGAACAGACCAATCATGAAGGCCAGAGCCACGGAATGGCGGTTCAGCCGCCACAGGCAGCCGCGCTCGAGCAATACACCGAGGCAGCGTAGGCTCGGGTGCCTGCGGATCACTTCCGGATCGGGCAACCAGCGTCGAATCAGCTTGCGCGGCATGGATTCATTATGGGCGTGCCGCAACGCACAGACAAGATGCCTATTCCAGGCGCGGGAACACCGGGCTGGGCCTGGCACAGACATGCCCGGGCTTCAGCAGGCCCCAGCCGCCTTGGCTGCGCAGGCCCGGGACTGCCGCCTGCTCGCCCATGATCTGTGCCAGCATCGACGCCGCCTTGGTCGGCATGAATGGCAAGAGCTGCAGCGCCACCAGGCGCAGCGTCTCCACCAGGTTGTACAACACCGTGTCCAGGCGCGCCGTGTCATCGGCCTTGGCCAGCTGCCAGGGGGCGTTGTCCTCGACATAGCGGTTGCCGTGGCGCACCACGGCGCTGATGCGCTCCAGTGCCACATGGAAGGCCTGGGCCCGGATCGCCGTCGCCACATCCAGCTGCATGGATTCGACATCGGCGATCAGCGCCCGATCCGCCTCCTGTTCGGTTGAGACCTGGCCGATGCGCCCGTCCCGGTACTTGTGCAGCATCGCCAGCGAGCGGTTCAACAGATTGCCGATGTCGTTGGCCAGATCGGTATTGTAACGCTGCCTTAAGGCCACATGCGAGAAATCCCCATCCTGGCCGAAGGGAACCTCGCGCAGCAGGAAATAGCGCAGCACGTCCGGCTCGTAGTCACGAAGCAGCTCCGCCGGCCTCAGCGCATTGCCCTTGGACTTGCTCATCTTCTCGCCCTCGACCGTCCACCAGCCGTGCGCGAACACGCGCCTGGGTAGCGGCAGGCCCGCCGCCATCAGCATGCAGGGCCAGTACACGGCGTGGAAGCGCAGGATATCCTTGCCGATCAGGTGCACGTCGGCCGGCCAGTACTTGGGCACGGCCTCGTCCGGGAAACCCAGGGCGCTGAGATAATTGGTCAAGGCGTCGATCCACACGTAGACGACGTGGCGTTCGTCGCCGGGTACCGGCACCCCCCAGGAGAAGGTCGTGCGCGACACCGACAGGTCGTTGAGGCCGGACTCGACGAAGCGCAGCATCTCGTTGCGCCTGGATTCCGGGGCGATGAACTCCGGATGGGTGCGGATATGCTCCAATAGCGGCTCCTGGAAGGCGCTGAGCCGGAAGAAATACGACTCCTCCTGCACCTTCTGTACCGGCCGGCCGCAGTCCGGGCAGACCTTGGCCTCCAGCCCGCCGGCATCCTTCAGCTGCGTCTCCGTCCAGTAGGTCTCGCAGGGCACGCAGTACCAGTCCTCATACATGCCCTTGTAGAGGAAGCCCGAATCGGCCAGCAGCTTCCACATGGCCTGCACGCCGCGCTTGTGCCTATCGGAGCTGGTGCGGATGAAGTCGTCGTTGCTGATCGACAGCTGCGGCCACAGGTCGCGGTAGCGGGCCACCACACTGTCGGCCAGCGCCATCGGGCTCATGCCGCGGGCCTCTGCCGCCTGCTGCACCTTCTGCCCATGCTCGTCGACCCCGGTCAGGAAGAACACGTCCTCACCGCTCTGCCTGGCATGGCGGGCCAGCACATCGGCGGCGATCGTCGTGTACATATGGCCCAGGTGCGGCTCATCGTTGACGTAGTAGATCGGGGTGGTGACGTAATAGGTCATCTTTGGCGTTGTCTCCTCGCATCCGCGGCCCGGGCCGCCGGCGCCCGAGTCTAGCCTCATAGCGGGCAAAGGCCACGCCCGGCGATCAGGCGGTCTTCAGTGCCTGACGCAGTTGCAGCAGGTGCACGAACAGCGACGGGGCCGGCCTCAGCGTATGGCGCAGCACCGCCTGCGGCCAGGCGGCCAGCGCCGCCATGGATTCGAGCAATGCCTCCGGAAAGCCCGCCGCCGCCTCGGCCGCCAGGCGCTGCTGCAGGGCATCGAGCACGAGATCGGTCACCAGCGCGCGCGGCACCGCCTCCAGATGTTTGCCCAGCCAGTCCTGCACCGCACCGAGATCGGCCGATGCCAGGTTGGCGGTCAGGCGTTGCCAGGCCAGCAAGGCCTCGCCGATGCGCGCATCCTGCAGGCATTGCACCCTTCCCGGACAGCCGTGCGCCAGCGAGAGCACCAGCCCGGAGAAATCGGCATCGATATCCATGCCGGCCAGGGCCCGGCGCATGTCGTCATCGTTCAGGGGGGCGGCGTGCTCGAGCATGCAGCGCGAGCGTATCGTCGCCGGCAGGCGCATCAGATCGTTGCAGACGATCAACAGCAGGCTGCCCGGAGCAGGCTCCTCCAGGCCCTTGAGCAGCGCGTTGGCCGCCTGCACATTGAGCAGTTCGGCATCCTCTAGCACGACGGCACGGCGCAGGCTCTCGCTGCCGGAAAGCGACAGGAAATGCAGCAACTCTCGCACCTGTTCGATGCTGATGTCGCGCTTGCCGTCCGCCAGCGCCACCAGGCGCATGTCCGGATGGGCGCCGGCGGTACCGATGCGGCAGCCATGGCACTCCCCGCAAGGCCCGGAAGCGGTTGGCGCGGTGCACAGGTAGGCGGCGGCCATGCGGGCGGCCAGCATGGACTTGCCGATGCCGCGCATGCCGTGCAGCAACCAGGCGTGGTGCAGCCTCTCCTCGCCCATGGCACGCAAAAAGCGGCCCATCAGCGCCTCGTGTCCGATCGGCGCCGGCGTCAACGCGGCCATGCATCCCCCAGGATTACGGCCAGCGCCTGGCGAATCTGCTGCTGCACCGCCTCAATGCCGTCATCGGCGGCCACGCGCAGCACGCGTTCGGGATGGCGTTTCCAGATGTCCGCAAAACCCGCCTGAACACGCCGGTGGAAGGCCACCGATTCCTCGTCGATACGCGTGCTCCTGCCCCCGGCCGCAGCACGCGCCGCCATGCGCACCATCGCCTGCTCCACCGGCAGATCGAGCCAGACCGTGCAACGCGGGGTAACCCCCAACTGTGCGGCTTGAAGCAGCGGCTCCAGCTCCTCCCCGGCCGCCAGGTCGCGGCCGGCCAGCTGGTAGGCGCGGGTGGAATCGCTGTAGCGGTCGCACAGCACCCATTCCCCACGCGCCAGCGCCGGATCGATGCGCTTGGCCACGTGCTCGGCGCGATCGGCCAGGAACAGGAACAACTCCGCGGTTGGTGCCGGCGCATCCCCATGTAGCAGCAGCTCACGGATCTGCCGGCCCAGCGGCGTGTCCCCGGGCTCATGGGTCGCACATACCTTGATCCCTTTCCCGAGTAAGCAGTCGGCGAGCAGCCTCAGCTGCGTGCTCTTGCCGCAGCCGTCGATGCCCTCGAAGGAAATGAAAACGCCCAAGACCCCTCCCCCCTACGGATAGCGCTTCTCGGCCACGACGCGCGCGTCCAGTCGCGGCGACAGGCCAGCCAGCCAAGCATACAGCTCCGGCAACTGCGCGGGCACCGTCCACAGCTCGTGCAGGCTGCGGTCGGCGTCCCTGCTGCGCATCAGCGCCAGCCCGTCCTGGCCCTGTAGCAGGCCCTGGAACAGCATCGCCTGCGTGGGTGCCACGCGCACGACGACGATGGCCGTTTCCCGCTCACTCACCCTTTGCCTCTTCATGGTTCTGCTCGCGATAGATGCGGATCCAGCGCTGCACATTTTTCTCATGCTCGGCCATCGTGGCGGCGAAGGCATGCCCACCGGTGCCGTCGGCGACGAAATACAGGTAGTCGACATCCGCCGGATTGGCCGCCGCCATGACGCTTGCCTTGCCCGGATTGCAGATCGGCGTCGGCGGCAGCCCACGGCGCGTATAGCTGTTCCACGGCGTGTCCCGCTCCATGTCCGCCTTGTGCAGGTTGCCGGAGAATGAGCCCGTGGTGGCCCAGACGCCGTAGATGACCGTCGGGTCCATCTGCAGCGGCATGCCGCGTGCCAGCCGGTTGCGGATCACCGCCGCAATCAGTTCCCGCTCGCGATCCAGGTGGGTCTCCTTCTCGATGATCGAGGCGATGATGCGGATCTGGTTCGCGGTATCGGTGCCGGGCTCGCCGGCCACGGCGGCCTTCAGCACCCGCTGCTGGGCCTTGATCATGCGCTCCAGCATGGCCTTGGTATCGACCGGTTTCTCGTACTCGTAGGTCTCCGGCAGCAGCCTTCCCTCCCATTCGGCCTTCGGCAGCAGTTGGGCCAATGCCTGCTGCCACGCGGCCAGCGATACGCCGGTGTCGCTGGCCAGCAGCGCCAGCACCTCGTCGGTGCGCAGGCCCTCGGGAATGGTGACGGAAAAATGCATGACATCGCCGCGCAGCATGCGCCCCATCACATGCGGTATGCTGCTGGCGCCATCGAAGCGGTAATAGCCGCTGCGCAGGCTACTGGCCGATCCGGAGAGGCGCACCAACGCCTCGAAGGCCCAGGCATCGGCAATGACGCCAGCCCGCTTCAGCTGCGCGGCGATATGGGCACTGCTCTCCCCCCGCTCGATGACCACCACCACGGGTGCAGCCGGTGCCACGCTGCGGCCATAGATCCAGCCCAGATACGCCGCGATGATGAGCATGATGCCGCTCGCCAGTGCCAGTCCCAGCCGCCTCATGCCGGCACCCCCGCTTCCCCCAGCGCCCGCCACAGGGATGCGAACAAGGCCCCGTCCGTATCCAGCTCCCGGCCGTCGATGGCTGCGACAGGGCGGACGAAGGCGCCGGCATTGATCATCGCCATCGCCGTGCAATCGGCCAGCCAGGATACCGGGCAGGGACAGGACACAACAGCGCCGGCCTCGGTCAGCGCCTGGCGCACGATGCCGGGCAGCACGCCGGGGCCGAGATCAGGGGTCAGCCAGCGATGCTCCCGATACAACAGCACATTGGCGCTCAGGCCGCCAAGGACGCGCCCCCCGGCGCAGGCCAGCGGCTGTGCGGCCTCGTCGAGCCGGCCTTCCTGTCGCCATAGCACGATGGCGCGCAGCGCCTCCGCATAGTCGGCAGTGAACTTGGCCGGTCTGTCCCTCGGCGGGAACGGCCAGTCCAGCGCCTGCAACCGCAGATCTCCCGGCGATGCTGTATAGGGTGTCGCCTGCACATGGATCTGCGGCACCGACGCCTGTTGCAGCCCCCAGGGAGCCTGCCCGCCGCTCAGCGTCAGGCGCACCAGGGCATCCTCTCCCACCCTTGCGGCGGCCTCCAGGCAGGCCGCGCGCAGCGGCGCATCCCGAGGCTCCATCCAGCCGAAGGCGGCGGCACCTGCACCCAAACGCGTCAGGTGCGCCGGCCAGCGGAAGATGTGCCCCTCGATGACGCGCAGGGTCTCGAAGCAGGCCTCGCCGTACATCAGGCCGCGGTCCGCCCTGTCTCCCAGCATATGGATTTGATAGGCTTGCCCGGTTTGCATCTACGATCGATCCAGGTGATGAACGCGCATGCCCCATTTATACCTTGAAGCCATCGAACACGCACGCGTCTACGACGTGGCGAAAGAGACGCCGCTGGAGCCCGCCGCGAAGCTTTCCGCGCGCCTGGACAACACCATCCTGCTCAAGCGCGAGGACCTGCAGCCGGTATTCTCGTTCAAGCTGCGCGGCGCCTACAACAAGATCGCCCACATGAGCGACGATGAATGCGCCCGTGGCGTCATCACCGCCTCGGCCGGCAACCACGCGCAGGGCGTGGCGCTGAGCGCCAGGCGTCGCGGATGCCGCGCCGTCATCGTCATGCCGAGCACCACCCCCGAGATCAAGGTGTGCTCCGTGCGCGAGCTAGGCGGCGAGGTCGTGCTGCATGGCGACAGCTATTCCGATGCCAGTGCCCATGCCCAGCTTTTGCAGCAGGAGCAGGGCCTGAGCTTCGTACACCCGTACGATGACCCGCTGGTCATCGCCGGCCAGGGCACGATCGCCGAGGAGATGCTGCGCCAGGCCCCGAACGACCTGGATGCCGTGTTCGTGCCGATCGGCGGCGGCGGCCTGATCGCCGGCATGGCCGTCTACCTGAAACAGATGTCGCCGCACACGCGCATCATCGGCGTCGAGCCCGCGGATTCGACCGCCATGTACGATTCGGTGAAGGCCGGAAAAAGGGTCATGCTCGACCAGGTCGGCATCTTCGCCGACGGCGTGGCGGTCAAGCAGGTCGGCGAGATCACCTTCGATCTGGTACGTCAGTATGTCGATGAGATCATGCTCGTCGATACCGACGAGATCTGCGCCGCCATCAAGGATATCTACGACGAGACGCGCTGCATCGTCGAACCGGCCGGCGCCCTGGGTCTGGCCGCCATCAAGGCCTATGTGGCCCGCGAGGGCGTAGCCGGCAAGACACTGGCCTGCGTCAACAGCGGTGCGAATATGAACTTCGACCGGCTGAGGTATGTGGCCGAGCGGGCCGAGATCGGCGAACAGCGCGAGGCGGTATTCGCGGTCACCATCCCGGAGCGGCCGGGGGCCTTCTTCGATTTCTGCAAGCATCTCGGCCGACGCGGCATCACCGAATTCAACTACCGCCTGTCCGGACGCGACGAGGCCCATATCTTCGTCGGCATGCGCACCAGCGGCCCCGGCGAAGGGGACGCCATCCAGGCCATGCTCGAGGGGCAGGGCTATGCGGTGATCAACCTCAGGGACAACGAACTGGCCAAGCTGCACCTGCGCCATATGGTCGGTGGGCGCAGCGGCCTGGCGCGCCACGAGGTCCTGTACCGCTTCGAGTTCCCCGAACGCCCCGGCGCCCTGCTCGATTTCCTGACCAAGGCCGCCGGGCGCTGGAACATCTCGCTGTTCCACTACCGCAACCACGGCGCCGCCTATGGGCGGGTGCTGGTCGGCATGGAGGTTCCCGAGGATGAGCGCCGTGCCTTCCAGGCCTTCCTCGACGATCTCGACTATCCCTATGTGGATGAATCGGCCAACCCCGCCTATCCGCTGTTTCTGTAAGGGCTTTCCCATGCTGGCCGTAGGCGCGGACGGCTAGCATAGTTGGGGGCTCGGGACCACCGGGGGGAGGTCAATATGGGGAAATGGCGCCGATGGGTCGGCATCGGCATATTGTGCATGCTGCCCGCCACGGCGGCGGCCGCGCCGCCGCCGGCGACGATCTTCCCGATCATGCCGCATGCCTGGGGCGAGATCCTCGGCCTGGCCCCGGCCAGCCCGGTGCGCCCCGGCATCACCGGCGACTGGCGCGGGGCGCGCAGCCGCCTGGAAGACAAGGGCATCACGTTCAGCGGCCTGTACACGGGCGAAATCGACCGCAACTACAACCCCGGCCTCATCAACCCACGCCTCGAGACGATCTACCACGACAACCTGGACCTGACGCTGACGGTGGATACGGAAAAGGCCGGCCTGTGGCCCGGCGGCACGCTGTTCGTCTACGGTCTGCGCAACCACGGCGGCCAGCCAACCGCACACGTCGTCGGCGACCTGCAGGGGTTCAGCAACATCGAGGCGCCCGACCAGTTCATCGTCGAAGAGGCCTGGTACCAGCAGAACCTGAAGGGAGGCAAGCTGTCGCTGCTCGCGGGCCTGCGCGACATCAACAACGAGTTCTACATCTCCAAGTACGGTGCCCTGTTCATCAACTCATCCTTCGGCATCGGCCCGGAGATCACCGTCAACGTGCCGACCTCGACCTTTCCGCGCGCTGGACTGGCGGCACGCATCCGCATCAAACCGACGCGCCATGTCTATGTACAGCTGGCCAGTTTCGACGGCAATCCGGCCACGCGCACGCTGTCCGGACGCGAGGGACAGATGGCCATCATCGAGTCCGGACTCGTGCGCAATACCGGCAGCTACAAGCTCGGTGCCTGGGTGCACACGGCCGCGCATGTCTATGCCGGCCATGCCTATGGCAACGATTACGGCGGCTATGCCATCGTCGACCAGCAGCTGGCCGCCATCGGTACCTCGCGCATCGGCGCTTTCATGCAGTACGGCTGGGTACCGCCGGTGCGCAACCAGGTCACGCACTACCTTGGGCTCGGCCTGCACGTGCTGGGCCTGCTGCCACGGCGGGACAAGGATCTGTTCGGCCTGGGCCTGGCCGAGGCCGCCACGCATACGGGCATGGAGCAGACTTTCGAGCTGACCTACCGCATGAGCATCAGCCCCCAGCTGGTCGTGCAGCCCTCCTTCCAGTGGATCGTCAACCCCGGCGGCGTTTCCGGCCGTCCGCCGATACGCGTCGGCATCATGCATTTCGAGCTCAGCCTCTGAGCCGGCCCCTGTCACGTCGGCGGCTTGTGATGTACCATACGCACCCTGGCCGCCATGGCCCCGCATAGAGGAGCATCATGTCGTTTCACCTACCCATGCTGAACATCTCGGGCAAGGAGGTGCTGCCGCTGATCGAGGGCGGTAAGGGCGTGGCCGTATCCACCGGCGAAAGCTCCGGCGCCTGGGCCGCCGCCGGCGGCGTGGGCACCTTCTCCGCGGTCAATGCGGACAAGATCAACGAGCATGGCGAGATCGTACCGCTCGTCTACCATGGCAAGAGCCGCAAGAGCCGCCACGAGGAGCTGATCGACTACTCCATCGAGGGCGGCATCAGCCAGGCCAGGATCGCCCACGATGTGGCCGGCGGCCAGGGCCGCATCCACATGAACGTACTGTGGGAGATGGCCTCCTCCGAGCGCGTGCTGCATGGGGTGCTCACCGGCGCCAAGGGCCTGATCCACGGCGTCACCTGCGGGGCGGGCATGCCGTTCCGCCTGGCGCCGCTGGCCGCTGAGTACGGCATACACTACTACCCTATCGTCTCCTCGGCCCGCGCCTTCCGCGCCCTGTGGCTGCGCTCCTACCGCAAGTACCCGGAGCTCTTGGGCGGCGTCGTCTATGAGGATCCCTGGCTGGCCGGCGGCCACAACGGCCTGTCCAACGCCGAGAATCCGCTGAAGCCGGAGGATCCATACCCGCGCGTGGCCGAGCTCAGGCGCACCATGAACGAGTTCGGACTGACCCAGGTGCCGGTGATCATGGCCGGCGGCGTCTGGGCCCTGGGCGAATGGTCCGGCTGGATCGACAACCCGGAGATCGGCCCGGTGGCCTTCCAGTTCGGTACCCGCCCGCTGCTGACCCAGGAGAGTCCGATCTCGGATGCCTGGAAGAGCCGGCTGCTGCAGCTCAAGCGCGGTGACGTCAAGCTGCATCGCTTCTCGCCGACCGGTTTCTACTCCTCGGCCGTGTACAACAATTTCCTGCATGAGCTGTACGAGCGCTCCGATCGCGAGATCGCCTTCCTCGACCATCCGGCCGGGGACCATGTCGTGCCCTTCGCCTACGGCGTGCGCAATCGTACCGTCTACGTCACCCGCCATGACCGGCGTCTCGCCGATGGCTGGCTGAACGACGGCTTCACGAAGGCGCTGTCCACGCCCGATTCGTCGCTGATCTTCGTCAGCCCCGAGAAGGCACAGGAGATCCGCAAGGACCAGCTCGACTGCATGGGCTGCCTGTCCCAGTGCCTGTTCAGCAACTGGGCGTCGAACGAGCTCGGCACCACCGGACGCAAGGCCGACCCACGCAGCTTCTGCATCCAGAAGACACTGCAGGAGATCGCCCATGGCGCCGATCCCGACGACCACCTGATGTTCGCCGGGCACGCCGCCTACCGCTTCGCCGAGGACCCGTTCTACGCCAATGGTTTCATCCCCACGGTCAAACAGCTCGTCGACCGCATCCGCACCGGCAAATAGGCTTTGACAAGCTGCCGGGGCATCCGCTACTTACTCCATAGCATAGGGTCTATCCAGGGGTGTCCATGGCTACGCATCGGACGATATAGGCGATGACGGACGACTGCCGGTCGGCGGAGTGGCGCCGTCTCATGGACTCCGTGTCCTTCGAGCTCGATACCGACCTGCGCCTGCATCCCCAGCGACTGGAGCTGGGCAAGGCCGAGCTGTTGACCGATGCGCTCAGGCTGCCGTTCGTCGACATCGACAAGCAGCTGACCCGCTACATCGCCGGCGCCGATACAGCGTCCGCCGAGGCGCTGCGCCGGCAGATGAAGTCCTACCTGGCCCGGCTGAACTCCAACCCGCTGATCCCGCTGCATTTCCGCCTGAAGGTCATCCACCGCTTCGAGAACGAGGCGGAGCTTTTCGATGCGGAGATGACGGCTGCCGTGCTCAATGCACACAAGATCGGCGTGGATATGGTGCAGAAGGCGGCGCGCAGCGAGCCGTCCTACTACCCGGTGCTGGCACAGCTGCTATCCTCGGCCATCGAACTGGCGGTCAGGCAGCTCAGGCTGTCGCTGGAGCGTTATCAGGCCCCGGCCGTCATCACCACCCGCCAGGTCTTCGATCTGGCCAGGCTCGGCCTCAGCATCCTGCCGCTGCTGACGGACGACGCTGCGGCCGAACGGGAAGGCCTGCAGCGCGGCATCTGTGCGCATGAACTGCTGCGCCTGCTCGACTTCTACGGCAAGTCGCCGATCGACCAGCAGCTGACCTGGAAGGAGCTGCAGCGCCACATCGGGCTGCTCAAACCACGGCTGTGCCGCAGGGATGAGCCAGCGCCCATGATCGCCGATGGCGCCATCATGGTCACGAGCCTGGCGCGCCCGAACGATGCGGCAAGACTCATGGCGGCCCTTCCCGTACCATTGATCGCCGACTGCCTGGCCGTGCCCATGGACGCCTTCATCGAGGCGCTGGTTACCGACGTCGCCCGCGCCGAGCAGGCCATGCACGATACCAGGCACACCGACCTGTACACGGAGGAGTCACTGCACGCGACGCTGATCGGCGGCAACGCCATCCTGAGTGCCGTGCGCGTCAAGCCGCGCGGGCCGGAGCGGCAGGAGAACGCCGGCACACGCGTGGTGCTGGAATGGAACCCACGCCAGTCATTCATCGAATCCTTTGCGGCCATGCAGCTCAGCAACTACGAGCATGCGCCCTCCGGACGCGATCTTACGCATGCCTGGGTGGTGACCGACATGAGCGACAAGGGCGTGGGCCTGGAACGGGCGAGCGGCAAACCGCTGGCGCTCGGTGTCGACGCCCTCGTCGGCCTGGGCTGGATGCCGCACCACAGCGAGCCGATGCTGGGCTTCATCCGCTGGATCAAGGAGTCGAAACCCGGCGAACAGCGCATGGGCATCGCGTTCTTCGGCCGGGATTACAAGCTGTTCCGTGGCAGCCTGCTCGGCGGCCGCGCCGAGGATGCCTTTCTCGCCGAGCGTCGCGCCTGGCCTGTGCTGCTCAAGCCCGGCAAGCGTTTCCATACGGCGATCTTTCCGGAGAACAGGATCTTCCGTTCCATGGCCTTCATGCTGAGCCAGGAGGCGAAGATGGGCTATTTCAAGGTCGCCGAGGTCACGAAGACCGGCCCGAACTACTGCATCTGCAAGGTGGTGCCGGCGGCCGCCGAGGCCGGGCGCTAGGCGTTCAGGCGCGCCAGCATGGCGCGCATCGCATCCATGTGCGAGGCGGCCTCGGCCTTGGCATCATCCGAATCCGTATCCCGATCCACCCAGCTCAGGTGTTCGCCATCGATCTCGGCCAGGAACGGCGATGGGCTTAGCGATTCGTCCGTGCCATAGCGCCGGCGCGTGCGGCAGCAGCTCAGCGTCAGCCGGAAGCGGGCCCGCGTCATCGCCACATACATCAGCCGCCGCTCCTCCTCCATGCGGTTCTCCTCCAGCGCGTTGCGATGCGGGAAGGTACCGTCCTCCATGCCCACGACGTAGACATGCGCGAACTCCAGGCCCTTGGCCGCCTGCACGGTCATCCGTCGCACCTGGTTGCCCGGAGCCTGGTCGCCTCCCGCGCACAGATCAGGCCCCCG
>OFHG01000234.1_pt1 | contig 24320 bp, 19 predicted proteins | sample 1521931 | NCBI WGS metagenome assembly OFHG01 (sample SAMEA2468438, study PRJEB22500) | soil metagenome | biome: Glassland; feature: Farmland; material: Clay | place: Australia | collected 2013-01-31 | depth 0.55 m
TCCGAGGCGAGAAAACCCACTACGTCGGCGATTTCGCTCGGTTGGCCTGCGCGCTTCATCGGCACCAGCGCTGCGATCGTCTTGGCGTCGAATACGCCATCGATCATGTCGGTGGCGATGATGCCGGCGATGGAGGTGATGTAGACGATACGTCCCCAGCGGCTGCGGATCATCGGCAGCGACAACGGCTGGGTGACGTTGAAGAACAACCATTTAGCGAAACCAGTCTGCGCTAAAATGGCGTCCCATTACAGCGTTTGCATCTGCCGCATTCGCGTGGCGACAACCGCGCCGCTGGGCAAGGTTGTCCGATGCTTCCCGTGGTTAGCGTGCTACGCATCACCCAAAAGATATCACCGCGGCAGACCAATCATGCGTCCGTGATTATCGGGCAAACCGCTCCTTGCCATGCGACATCCAATCCGTCGCATCAATAGGCGTCCTTACTTGGGCAACTACGTTGGCAATGCCATCACGTATACACCCGCGCCGCTGTCATGGCAGGGGCGCGGACACATCGTTATACTGCGCTGTCCGCTTTTAGTCGACACTGCGTGCGGACGGATGTATTCCGGATATCGGCGATGGAGAGGGGAACACATGGAGTGGATATTCTTGGTGGCCGGTCTGTTCATCGGGAGCGTGGCCTTTAACGAACTGCAGGCCGCCCTCGCGGCGGGGCTGTTCGGCTACGCCCTCGGTCAGACCTTGGTTCATATCAAACTTAACCGGCGCAATCGTGAACTGGCGGACAAGCTGGCCGAGTTTGAGCGCCGTTTCGATTACGGCACGGAGGTCATCTCCACGCGGTTGACGGCGTTGGAACAGGCGCATGCCTGCGAGGGGGAAACAGCGCCGCCACCGGAGTCTTCAGCCGCGCCGGCACCGGCGGAAGAACCGCCGGCCGTTGAACCTGTGCCCCCCGCCGCGGCAACCATGGCGCCGCCGGTGGAAGAGCAGATGTCGATGCCGGAAGAACCGGCACCGGCATTCGAACTCGACCTTTTCAATTTGGATCAGGCGGCGTCTGCGCCCGCCCCTGAACCTCCGCACCCGCCGGTGGTCGAACCCAAGCTGCCGCCCGCCGTGCCGGATATCTTCTCACGCGCCGTCGGCACCGCCCACGCCTGGCTGCTGGGCGGCAACCCGGTACTGCGCGTGGGCGTGGTGCTGCTGTTTCTCGGTCTGGCCTTTCTGCTCAAGTACGCAGCCGAGCGGATCAGTGTGTCCGTGGAGATGCGCTACGTCGGGGTGGCGGCCGGCGCCCTGGTGTTGCTGGCCCTGGGCTGGCGGTTGCGCACCCGCCAGGCCTCCTACGGTCTGATCCTTCAGGGGACCGGTGTCGCCGTGTTGTACCTGACGGTGTTTGCGGCGATGTATCTGCATCCCCTGCTGTCGCCGCCCATGGCCTTTGCGTTGCTGGTGGCAGTCACGGTGTTCTCGACTGCGCTGGCGGTGTTGCAGGATTCGCTGGCCCTGGCCGCGGCGGCTACTTTGGGCGGCTTGGCCACGCCGCTGTTGACCTCCATCCACAACAGCGTGCCGCTGTTTTCCTACCTACTGCTGCTCAATCTCGGCCTGTTCGCCATCGCCTGGAAGAAGGCGTGGCGCACGCTCAACCTGATCGGTTTCATCGGTACCTTTGCCCTCGGTCTGGCCTGGGGCATGCGGTTTTACACGCCCGACAAGATGGTCGCCAGCGAGGCGTTTCTGATCGCCTTCTTCCTGTTGTACGTGACCATCGGTCTGCTGTTCGCCCGGCGCAAGCTGATGGAGGCGGCCGGAGGGCCGGACGACGGCGAGCCTGCCGCCCTGCTCCGCTGGGCCGTGACGCAGGCCGACTACGTTCACGGCACCATCCTGTTCGGCCCGCCCATCGTCGGCTTCGGCATGCAGTACGTCGTGGTGCATACCATCGAGTTCGCCGCCGCGTTCAGCGCCCTGGCGCTGGGCCTGTTCTATCTGCTGCTGGCCACGGGGCTGCGGCGGCGGATCGGCGCGCGTGCCCAACTGCTGGTCGAGGTGTATCTGGCGCTGGGCGTGATCTTCGGGACCCTGGCCATCCCGCTGGGCCTGGATGCGCGATGGACCTCCGCCGCCTGGGCGGTGGAAGGCGCGGGCATTTACTGGATTGGGCTGCGCCAGCGTCGCACACTGGCGCGCATCTTCGCCTTGCTGCTGCAAATCGGCGCGGCCTTCAGTTATTTGCAGACCTTGCGACCGGCCGGGCACACGCTGCTCGACGGCCCCTGGCTCGGCGCCCTGTTGCTAGGGACAGCGCTGCTGTTCAGCTATCGCCAGCTGCGCCGAACCGAGGACGAGGTCGCCGAGCGCGCCGTAGCCCCCTTGCTGGCGGTGGGCGGTCTGGGCTTTCTCTACCTGTTGCCGGCCCTGTTTTTCGCCACCGACGGCACGGCGACGAGCTGGGCGCTGGCCGGTCTGGCGACCTTGCTCGTCGGTCTGCGCCTGCGTTCGCTCAGCTACCTGGGCGCAGCGGCGGCGATTCAACTGCTGGGCGGCGCGCTGTTCGTGACGCACCTCCATCTGGCTGGAGCGGCCGGGACGGGCGTGCTGGACACCGGCTGGCGCGGCATGGCCTTCGCCGGGGTGATCGGGTTTGCCCTCATCACCGGCATGGCGCTGGCGGTGCGCGACGCGTGGATTCGCGACAACCAGGCGCTGATCCGCGGCGCCTCGGTGCTGCTGCTGGCTGGGCTGCTGCTGGTGAATGTCGCCGTGCTGTTCGTGCTGCCGTGGCGCACGGCGAGCGGCGTGTGGGGGGGCAGCGGCCTGCTGATTCTGTGGCTGGGCTTGCAGATGCGCCAACGTGCCGCCTTCGTGTTCGGGCTGCTGCTGGAGCTGGCCGGCGGTTTTGCCTTCCTGCGCTACGGCAGTCTGTTCGCTCCGATGGCGGTCGAACCCGGGCTGCGGCCGCTGGCCCACGCCGGATTCTGGACGCCGGCGATCATCGCCCTGGTTGCCTTTGCGGGGGCATGGCGGCTGCTGCGCGAACACCGTGGCGACAAGGACGCCTTCGGCCGCGTGAACCTGCAACGGCTCTCCGACGCTACGGTGATCTGGGGCGTGCTGTGGTGGGCATATACCGCCTATGCGGAGATCCAGCGCTTCGTCCCTGCGTTGGTGAAACCCCATGCACTGGTGCTGGCCGCGGCCGCTTCGGTGGCGCTGTGGACGCTGGTCGCGCGGCGGGTACAGTGGCGCACGCTGGCGCTGCTGTGTCAGGGCATCGCGCCCGTCGGCGCGTTGGTGCTGCTGGACGCCTGGTATGGCCGTTACCATCCGGCGGCGCATCTGGGCGCGCTGGCCTGGCCGGCGCTGGCCGCAGCGCATCTGTTCACCCTGCGCCGCCTTGACGATCTGCTTCCGGAGCGGGCGCGCAGCGCCGCCCATGTGTTCGGCGCTTGGCTGCTGCTGGCGGTGCTGTCGCTGGAAATGCGCTACCTGCTGATGGCCTTGTCCGAGACCTACAACGCCTGGCGCTGGCTGGGCTGGTCCCTGGTGCCCAGCGTCTATCTGCTGGCCATGGCGCGGGCGCGGCGCCTACCCTGGCCGGTAGCCGCCTTCGGCCGCGAATACCGCGCGCTGGCCGCGCTGCCGGTGGCCGCGTCGCTGCTGGCCTGGGTGTGGCTGGCGGCGATATTCAGCAACGGCGCAGCCCAGCCGCTGCCCTATCTACCCGTGGTCAATCCGCTGGAACTGGGCATGTTGCTGGCGCTGTTCGCCCTGTATCAGTGGCTGCACACCCAGTTCGACGCCGCCGGCCTGAAGCGCCCGCTCTCGCCGCGCCTGCGCGAGGCGCTGCTCGGCGCCACGTTGTTTGCCGTGATCACCACCGGCGTGTTCCGCGCCTGTCACTACTGGGCCGAGGTACCGTTCGCGCTCGACCCGATGCTGCAATCCATGCTGGTGCAGGCGGCGCTGTCGCTGGTGTGGACCACCATCGCACTGGCGCTGATGATCGGAGGCAACCGGCGCGGCCGGCGCGACCTGTGGCTCAGCGGCGCCATCCTCATCGCTGTGGTGGTGGTGAAACTGTTCCTGGTGGAACTGGACAGCCACGGCAGCATCGAACGCATCCTCTCGTTCATCGGCGTCGGCATCCTGCTGCTGGTGGTGGGATATTTCGCGCCATTGCCACCCCGCCGCACGGCCGAAGCACTATCGGAAATACCATCATGATGACCGTCCATTCGATGTTACCGCGTCGCGCACACGTCGCGCTGTTCGCCGCGGCCTTGGCTGCCGCCCCTGTGGCCGGCGCCGTCATCCCCGGCGATTTCACCACCCATTCCGCCCTGACGCTGAGCGGCAAGGGGCCGTGGTACCGCCTGACCCTGCCGTTGGCGCTGCAGATGGATGCCCGGCACACCGACCTGCGCGACCTGCGGGTGTTCGACGCGGACGGCAGGGCCATGCCCTATGCCCTGGTGCGCGCCGCGGGCCGCCGTGAGCAGGCCGAGACGCGTACCGCCGTTCACATCTTTCCGCTGCGCGGCGCCGACGACAGCGCCCCGCCCCATGCTGCCATCCGCCTGCACGTGGGGCCGGGCGGCACCTTGCTGGAGGTCGCTCCGAAGGCCGCGGCCGCCGCACCGGCGGCGGGCGTACGCCGCGGCTGGCTGATCGACGCCAGCGCGGTGAAAGACGCGGCGCAGCAGTTGCTGCTCGACTGGCGGTCGGCCCCCGGCAAGGACGAGGGCTTTCAGCGTTTCAGCATCAGCGGCAGCGACGACTTGCAGCACTGGAGAGCGCTGGGGGAGGGCCAGATCGCCCGCCTGTCGTTCAACGGCGAGCGGATCGATCAGCGCAGCGTGAACCTCGGCGGCCGGCAGGTCCGTTATCTGCGCCTGCTGTGGGAGTCGCCGCGCGAAGCGCCTCTACTAAGCGCCGTCCACGTGGTAAGCCGGCGCACCACCGAGCAGGAGGCGCCGGTGCTCTGGTCCGACCCGTTGCAAGCGCCGCGCGACAAGGGCGGCGACTACGTACTGACCCTGTCGGTGGCCCTGAAAGTGGAGCACTTGCGGGTGGACCTGCCGCAGGACAATACGCTGGCGCCGGTGGCGGTCGCCGGGCGCTATACGCTGGACAGCGGGCCGCAGCAGCAGGAGCCGTGGATGTACCTGGCCCGCGCCATCCTCTATCGCCTGCCCGCCGATGGCGCGCCGGGAGTGAACGACCGCATCGACCTGCCGGGCAAGGCAGTGCGCCAGTTGCGGCTGCGGGTGGACCAGCGCGGCGGCGGTCTGGGTGCCGGGGCGGTGACGTTGCGTGTCGGCCTGCGGGCGACCGAGGTGATCTTCCTGGCCCGCGGTCGGGCGCCCTACGCGCTAGCGGTGGGCAATGCCAAGGGGGCGGCGGCGGACCTGCCGCTGACCACGCTGATCCCCGGTTACGACGGGCGCGGCGCCGACGTCGGTTCCGCCGTGTTGGCCGGTCCGCCGCTCACCCTGGCGGCAAAGACGCCGCTGGCGACCGCGACCGTGCAGAGCAGGGCGTGGAAACGCGTGGCGTTGTGGACAGTGTTGCTGGCCGGCGTGGCGCTGCTGGCGGCAATGACGTGGCAATTGATGCGCAAGCCGCAGGAGTGACAGCCCGTCAGCTGGCCGGCCCCAGGAGCGGCGCACCGACCACCCAGCGGTGCAGTCCGAACAGGAAACCGGCGTAGCGGGACAAGCCGCCGCTCAGGGCGATGAAATCATTGTATCGGGACGGCGGCCCGCGCTGCACGCGACGGATCATCGACAGGCGATCCACCGCGGCCCAGAGCAGTATTGCTGCCGGGACACCCACCCCACGCTCTCGACAATTCGAACCAAGAACATCTGGCAAATTGCAGCCGCAATTCACGCCGTCACAGCTTTACATTTGAGATGGTGTCTTATGTGTTTCACCGCACCATTTCCCGCAGGCATGCGTCTCTGCGACAGCATCATCACTGCGCAGGTGTGCCGCGATACGGCAGCCGAATCGCGCCTTCCGCACCACTAAGCTCGGTCATTTATGCGCTATAGATCCTCATAGAATTGTGACGTTGAGCGCATCGCAACTATGGACCGGCGCTACGCATTTGTGGTATCAATCGCACGGTCCGTATTGAAGCGGCGACAGGTGTTTGTAAAAACACAACAACAAAAGGAATATTGATTATGATAAAAAAACTTCTTATCTCCACTGCTCTCCTCACCATGGCTGTTTCCACCTCGGCGCTGGCCGCCAACGACAGCACCGGCTGCGGCCTCGGCACCATGCTGATGGACGGCAAGCAGGGCGTCGCATCGCAGGTGCTGGCCGTCACCACCAACGGCAGCTCGGGCAACCAGACCTTCGGCATCAGCTCCGGCACCCTGGGCTGCACTAAGGACGGCGTGGTCAAATCGAGCGTCAAGCTCTCCATGTACACCGGCGCCAACATGCAGCAGATCGCCAGTGACATGTCCAAGGGCCACGGCGATTCCTTGAACACCATGGCCTCCCTGATGGGCATCCAGAAGCAGGATCGCGCCCACTTCTATCAGGTCGCCCAGACCAACTTCGACAAGGTCTTCACCTCCGACAAGGTCACTGCCGGTCAGGTTATCCATAACCTCGACGGCGTAATGGCCACGGATCCGCAGCTCACCCGCTACGTATCCTGATCGGGACGCCGTCCCGATCTCGTGAACGCCCCGGCAGGATGCCGGGGCGTTCCTGTTTTCCCCGCTACCTTTTATGCCGTTAGACGATGCCCCGGCTACTACTGCTTTGCCTGTTGTGTATCCCGCTCCTGGCCGCCGCCGCCCCCGACAATGCCTATCAGCAGCAGCTGATCGCCCGGGCGCACGTGCTGCACCTCGCCGCCGATCCGCAGTGGCACGCGCTGCTGCACTACATCCCCGACGAGCTTGATGGCGGCTATCACAGCCTCGCCGTCACCCGCAATTTTTTCAACGCGCCGGACGGCCGCGACGACCCGCGGGCCGAACTCGACGCCACCCTGCGCGCCTTCTTCTCCGACCAGCCGGAGACCGACACCAAGCAAAATCCGCAGTGCGCCTTCATCGCCCGCTACCACTGGCTCGACAGCCGCCTCCATTTCGACCCGCAGCGGCTGCCGGTGCGCCAGTGCCCCCGTTTCGAGCAGTGGTACCACGCCATCGACCCGGCCCAGGCGACGCTGATCTTTCCCGCGGCCTACATGAACAACCCCTCGTCCATGTTCGGCCACACCCTGCTGCGCATCGACCGGCCGGGCCAGGACGAACACAGCCGGCTGATCTCCTACTCCATCAACTTCGCCGCCCAGACCAAGGAGACCAACGGCGTCGTCTTCGCCTACAAGGGGCTGACCGGCGGCTATATCGGCAGCTTCTCCATCCTCCCGTACTACCAAAAAGTGCAGGAGTACTCGAATATGGATAACCGCGACATCTGGGAGTACCAACTCCATCTGACGCCGCCGGAGATCCGCCGCTTGCTGGAGCACGCCTGGGAGCTGGGCCCTGTGGGTTTCGACTACTACTTTTTCACTCAGAACTGTTCCTACCAGCTGCTGACCCTGCTCGACGTGGCGCGGCCCGGCATGAACCTCACCGCGCAGTTCCCCGACTGGGCCATCCCCAGCGACACCATCAAGGCGGTGCTGGCGCAGAAAGGCATGCTGAAGAAGGTGGTCTACCGCCCCTCCGCCTACACCAAACTGTCCTACCGCCTGGCGGCGATGGACCCAGAGGAGCAGCGCCTCACCTACGGCATCGCCAAGCGTGACCTGCCGCTCGCCGACACGCAGCTGAAGCGGCTGCCCATCACCCAGCAGGCCGACGTGCTGGAGGCCGCTTACGACTACCGCCAGTACATGTACGTCAGCCGCAAATGGTCGGACGAGGACAACAACCTCTACGCCTACCGCCTGCTCAGCGCCCGCAGCAAGCTGGCCTACACTTCCGACCCCGACCCGGTGCCGACGCCCGCGGTGCGCCCCGACCAGGGCCACGACACCGCCCGCGCCGCCTTCACCGCCGGACGCGAGTGGGACCGCGACTACCTGCAGATCGCCCTGCGCCCCGCCTACCACGACCTGCTCGACCCGGCCGGCGGCTATACCAAGGGGGCGCAGATCGACTTCTTCGACATCGCCCTGCGCCGCAACCTGACCGGCCGTCCCGACACCCGGTTGCAGCAGTTCACCCTGCTGGACATCCTCTCCCTGGCGCCGCGCAACCGCTTCTTCTCACCGCTGTCGTGGCGCATCGCCGTCGGCTGGAAACGGGTCTCGCCCCAGCTCGACCCGGGCGAGCCGCTGGCCGCCTATGTCGACGGCGGCTTCGGCCCGACCTACGCCCTGTCGCAGCGCACCCTGCTCACCGCCATGGTGGAGGCCCAGGCCCTCGGCTCCGACCGCCTGCCGACCGGCGACACCCTGGCCGCGGGCGGCGCCCTGTCGCTGCTCTACACCGGCGGCGACATGAACCTCCGCCTGCTGGCGCGCCGCCGCCACTACTACACCGCGCGCAATTCCGAGTGGGCCGACTACCGGGCCGCGCTGGAATTCAAGCTCGGCGCCCAAACCAGCCTGCGCCTAGACGCCGGTGTCGAAGGACGGCCCGATAACTTATTCTGGAACGCGGCGCTCAGCCTCAACCGGTATTTCTGATGCGAACCCTGGCCCTGGCGTTACTGGCCCTGCTGCTCACCGGCTGCACCAGCCTGGTGTTCCAGCCCTCGCGCCAAGTGCTGTTCGACCCCACCCGCGTCGGCATCCACCCCGTCGACGACTATTTCACCACCGCCGACGGCCTGCGGTTGCACGCCTGGCGGCTGCCCGCCGAGGGCAAGGTGAAAGGCAACGTCATCCTGGTGCACGGCAACGCCCAAAACATCACTACCCACATCGGCAGCGTCTACTGGATGCCGCACTACGGCTTCAATGTCTATCTGTTCGATTACCGCGGCTACGGCAGCTCGCAGGGCGAGCCCACCCTGCCCGGTCTGCTACTTGACTTCAAGGCGGCCTTGGCCCGCTTCGACGCCACCCGCGGCAACGACAAAGGGATCGTGGTATTCGGCCAGAGCCTCGGCTCCCTGGTCGCCATCACTGGCCTGGCGCGCATGACCCCGGAACAGAAACGCGACGTCTGCGCCCTGGTGGTGGAAGGCGCCTTCACCAGCCTGCGCAGTGTGGCACGCGAAGACCTCGCCAAGTTCTGGCTCACCTGGCCGTTCCAGTGGCCCCTCTCCTTCACCATCAACGACAGCTACCGGCCCATTGACGACATCGGCAAACTCAAGGGGCTGCCGATCCTCATCGTCCACAGCCATGCCGATCAGGTGATCCCGTTCCACGAGGGGGAGGCGCTGTTCGCTGCCGCGCCGCCGCCCAAGCAGTTCTGGGCAGTTGACCATGCCAAACATATTGCGGCGTTCAACGATGAGAAGATGCGCGAACGATTGGCGAACTATCTGGACAAGGTGTTTGCCGACTGCCCAGGCTCGGCGCCACAGGCGGGAAAGTGATCACGACTTAGCCCTATCCAAGGCGTGCTCATAGGTTAGTTCTTAAGCAGGGTGTGTAGATGAACGTCCCCCTCTCTATCTTGCTTCCTATTCAACCGCCACTGCTGTTCGTTCTAACTCAACCAATGCACTCTCAAGATGAGATTGTGCTCTGGCTTGATTTTCACTCGCTATAAGCAAAGCAATCGACCACTCAGATCACGGAGAACTCGGAAGCGGCAAATTGCGCAAGGCCCTCGTGGTTGCTTATCCGATGTTAATTCCCGTTCAGCCGGCAAAGCACTCCGTCATCCCTGACACCGTCGCCCCGCCTTCCATCTGCGGCAGCAGCTTCTGTAACGCCTCGACATAGCCGACCAACGCGGTCCGTCCTTCCGCCGTGAGGAAAAAATGGGACTGCGGCCGACCCTCGCCCTTCTCCTTGCGCACGTCGACGTAACCGGCGGCCACCAGTTTTTTCAAGTGCGCGTCGAGGTTGCCATCGGAGACGTCGAGGGTGCGTTTGAGATCGCTGAAGGTCGCCTCGCTGGCACCTGCCAGATAGGCGACGAGCTGGGTGCGCAGCGGCTGGTGCAGCAATGGGTCGAGATTCTCCACACGGCGGTCCTATTTCAGATCGAATTCGGCGCTGATCTTGCCGGGCAGCGGCCCCTTGCCGTCCTTGCAAGTCGGCAGCGCTGCCTTTGATCGGCTTGTCGGCCCGCTGCCAGAGCTTGCCGCCGGAGCTGACCCAGCGCCGGCCGAGGTAGACGTCGCGCTCCAGCATGGCGTTCAGCTGCTTTCGCAGGCGATGCACACCATGTAACCGCCGTGGTAGAGGAACCTAACAAAGGTGAGCAGCGCCCCCAGCCCCGCCGGCAGCTGGCCGCGGCTGGCGGGACCTCACGGTACGGGGTTGTGGCGCTCAATGCGCAGGTTGCGTCGGCCTGCCGCGAGCATGGCTGGATGGCGTCCAGTTGATCGCCGGCGGAATGGGGCACTGATCGGTCCTGCCGATACTTCATTTTTTTACAGAGCTTACATAACTCGGTAATACCGAGTTTAAAGTCCTGGTTGCAACAACTCCGGCCTCCGGACAGCCGGGAGCGATCCCGGTTGCAACGGATTTCCCATTGACCGTCCCTGTCATTACAGCGATGTTGACGCCCATCGGCCATTGCCGGCGGTCCGTTGCGCAAGCGGTTCGACTCGGCGGTAAACGCCGTCATCGCCGCCGCCGCGGTGCGGACTCAATCCAAGGTCTGGTTGATTATCTCCACGGAGTTGATCTGGATGATCGGGGCGATGTCGGTGTAGTTGACGATATCGTCCCGCAGCGTCTGCGCATGCGGCGTGAATGCCGCGATGAACGCCTCGACGCTGTCGCAGTAGCAGTGGCACATGGCGACGAACGACGAACGACGAACGACGAACGACGAACTGATTTGCGCCTCGGGAACATCCATGCCGCGTTCCACTGAAACGCCGTAAAATCCCCGCGCCGTCGACAGCAGGCTGATCGACAGCGGCATGTGCTTGTCGAGGTAGTAATCGAAATCGAAGCGGTCACCGCCGCACCGGGGATAGATACTTGAGATATTGAACATGCAGCTTTCCTTCAACAGTCGATCGATCATTTCATGGGAATGCATCGCTGATAGACGACGAGATGGCCGACCATGTGCGGCCGGCGAACCGATCAACGCCGCCTCTTACGAATCACATACGCGCATGCCCATATGCATTCAGAATACTTATGACTTGCGCACGGCGCTTGACATGAAACACGCAAAGAGTTCGTTAGCGCTACGGCGCCGTAACGCAAACATCTTCGCGATGCGTTGACAACGAAAAAAGCTGGTCTAGCCTTGCGCAAACAGAGCCTTGGCAATGACGTCCGACAATTGCCTGGCATACGGGCGACGTTGCAAACACGCTTGCGGAGACATGTGTCGACATAGACGCAAGGTTCGCTGTGAATATCATCCGTTCACGTATCGTCGTGCATGGAATACGCCAAGCGCGTGACGATTTGATGACGGAACACCAACACCTGACATCCCATGCCTGGAGGCGGCGGACCTTGCGGCAAGGAAAGGAGACAACGTGAGTCGGGCGACGCCGGCCGCCCGGCCCGGATGATAACGAACGTTGTAGGCAGAACGGTCGGCCAGTTCGGGACAGTCGGCACGATATCCCGAGTTCCATATCGACACAGGAGGGTACGCAATGGAAACAGCAATGGGTCACGAAGAGAAAATGATGGAGCGCACTGTTGTCGGCGGTTCGAGCACCGAGGCGATCACCGGGGCGGCGGCGGTGGTGCTGTCCGTTCTCGGTCTGGCGCACATCGCGCCGCATTTCATGATCGCGATCTCATCGATCGCACTGGGCGCGGCGTTGATCCTGGACGGGGCTGCGATCTCGGCCGAGTATTCGCGCATACTCTCCGAAAGCGGCGGTGGCAGGGTCAGCACGATAGAACTGGGCGGAGGACTCGGCACCCAGATCGGCGGCGGCGTCAGCGCCGTGGTGCTCGGGGTATTGGCGTTGTTGGGCGTCGCCTCCACCACGTTGATGGCGATCGCAGCCATCGTGCTCGGCGCCACCATGGTGTTGAGCAGCGGCGTCAATTCCCGACTGAACGCGCTGAAGGTCGAGAAGTCCGGCGACCACGAAGTGGCCAAGCGCATCGCGCGCGAGGCGGTCATGGCGGCCACCGGCACCGACATTCTGGTCGGCCTTGCCGCGAGCGTGCTCGGCATCCTGGCCCTGGTCGGCATCGCACCCCAGACGCTGATCCTGGTCGCGATGCTGGCACTCGGTGCCTCCGTGCTGCTCACCGGCGGCGCGCTCGTCGGCAAGATGCTCAGCATCTTCAGCGGCTGACACCGGCCAATGACCGGGGACGGCGCGCAGAGGGCGCCGTCCCCGTCGTTTTTTGTTGCGTCACCACCAACCGATGCCTGGCAGGTCGCGGCGCGAACCCGCGACCGGTCCCCGCTCCCTGGGGATGCGCTTTCACCGCCGGCACTGCATCCACCATCAGGGTCGCACCGCTCCAGCTAGACTTTTCCGCGCCCTTCGGCACGGCACGGCGCACCCGTCTGTGGCGCAACGGAAGGAGCGCCTGCAACTGCGCCAACCCCCGATCATAACCGCCGCCGGTGCGCACAAAGCTCACCAGCGGCAGACGTTCCACGCGCAGCAGCGCCACCGTTCCGACCCAAAGCGGCACGGCGCCGCGGCGCAGCGTCACCGCGGTCGGCCAGAGCCGCACGACCCACTGCTGGTCGGCGCGACCCCGGCGCTCATGCACCATTACCAGCGCCTCGTCGCGTCCGTCGTGCAGTTGCGGCGTCACCGGCAGATCGACGAGCGCAGGATGGGGCAGCAACCAGCGCAGGGCGGTGCGCGCACCGAGCCGCAGTGGCGTGCGCCAGCCGGCCGCCGCCAGGGTCTGCCGCAGCTGCTGCAGCGTACCGGCCCACTGCACGTTCAGCGGCTGTTGCCGTTCCCCTTCCAGGTCCAGGCGATAGGCTGGCAGCTGACGCCAGGCGGACGCCCACCATTGTGCAGCGTCCATCTGCTGCACCGGCACGCGCACCGCATAACGCGCGAGGTCGGTACGGAACGCGGCGTGCGCGTGCCAGGCGAGCGCCGCCGCAAACACCGCCAGCGTCAGCTGCGGCAGAGCGCGGATTCGTTCATGGCTGCCCCGATGCCGTGCCCTGGCGATGGCCAGCAAAGCGACCCACGCGGTGCCGAGCCCGATGCCGGCAACCACGTCGGCCAGCCAGTGGGCACCGAGATAAAGCCGCGAGCAGGCGATACCCGCCACCAACAGCGATGCCAGCGCGTAGGGCATCCAGCGCCGGCGCGGGACGAACGACGGCGCGGCGAGCACCGCCAGGAAACCGTAGATCACCGTGCTCAACGTGGTGTGGCCGCTGGGAAAACTGTAGGCATCGATCCCCGCGTAGATCGCCACCGGCCGCGGCATATGCAACGCCGCCTTGATCGCTATCACCGCCAGCGCACCGCAGCCGACCGCAGCCAGCCAATACCAGGCATCGCGCCACCTCCGCCGCCACAACAGCCAGGCGAACACCGCCAACGTTACCGGAGCGGCGACGGCGACATCGCCCGCCTCGGTGAACAACGTCATGATCCGATCGCCGGTCGGCGTGCGCAGTTGCTGCAGCAGGTGATAGAACGCCTGGCCGGCGTAGACCAACGGGTCGAGCGTCACCACGTCTTCCAGCACGCCGAAGAACAGCCAGCTGGCGGCGATCAGCAGCACCAGCCACAGCAGCAACGGCCGCGATACCGGCCGCGCCGGATCCAGCAGATCGCCGACCAGCCAGGTGAGGCGCCGGTGGCGGCGTCCCCAGTGCAACAAAAGCGCCGTCCAGGCCCGGGCGTGCGGCTGAAACTGCCGATGGATGGCGCGTGCGCCCCACACCACCGCTACCACCAGCAACGTCAGCAACACCAATCCCAACGCCAACCGCGCGGCCACCTCGCCGGCCAGCGCCAAGGAGGCACCGAAAGCCATACCGATGAGCAGATGGAATGCCGCCCACGCCAGCGCCGACGGAATATCGTAGAGAACGAAGCGCCACGGCGGCACCGCCAGGATGCCGGCCACCACCGGCACCACCGGGCGCATCGGTCCGACAAACCGCGCCAGCAGGATGCTCTTGCCGCCGTGGCGCCGAAAGAACGCCTCGCCGCGGGCCAGCAGCCCGGGGCGTCGGCGCAGGTACCGCACACGGCTCAGCTGCTCCTGGTAGCGCTTCCCCAGCCAATAGCTGACGCCGTCACCGAGCACCGCACCGCCGGCGGCCCAGGCGAAGATGATACGGAAGTCCAGTACGCCGATGCCGATCAGCGCCCCCGCCCCCAGTATCACCACCGTCCCCGGCACCAGCATGCCGACGAAGGCCAGCGATTCGATACAGGCGACGGCCGCGACCACCGGCCCCGCCAGATGCGCATGAGCGGCGGCCCACTGGACCAGCATCATGACGGTGTCTTTCATCCCGTTCCCCTGCCGACGGCCATAGCAGAGGCAAGCTCCGCTATCGCTCCGAATCACTCCGTATCGCGCCCTGTATAGAAGGGTATCAACCTGATCATTTTACGCCAGAGAGCTGCGGCGCAACTGCCGGAGGGCCGGGCGGGGCAGCACCTGCCCGACCGGCTTCCCTCGGGACGTGCAGCAATCACCTCGCCGCATCTGCGCCAATAACAGGTCTCATCAGGCGCAGCGGAAAGTTCCTGGCCAATTCAAGTAAATAGTTCTCGCTATGTGGCGGCAATAGGTTTAGTCTCCGTTAAGCGACAGATTGTGGCATTGGCAGTTTTGGTTGTTCCTCTTGCAGCACCTCCCGAACCACCCGTTTCATTACCTGTACGCGACAACACTCAGTTCAATTTTATAAAGGTATATTTCATGGCTACAGGTACTGTTAAGTGGTTCAACGAGTCCAAAGGTTTTGGTTTCATCACCCAGGATGACGGCGGCGCGGACGTGTTCGTGCACTTCAACGCCATCCAGGGCACCGGTTTCAAGACCCTGGCCGAGGGTCAGGCGGTAAACTATGACGTGCAGAACGGCCCCAAGGGGCTGCAAGCCGGCAACGTCGTACCGCGCTAATACCCCATCGGTTCCAGCGATGAAAGAAACCCCGCCTCGGCGGGGTTTTTTTTGGCTCGGCGGCAGAATTTGTGGATACAGGAAGAGACTGCGCCAGGCCCGCGAAGAATGGGGTTCGGCAGGGGTACCCTTGGCGTTCTTTGGGTCTTGACGAGAGCAATGGTTTTTCTCGACGAAACAGCAACCCAGACCTCTCGCCAAGGTGCCGCGCTGCGATGTCCCTCGCGCTGTGTTATGGTGCGCCCGCCTCACCGGCCACCCCGAGATAACGAATGAATCCCTGGAACCTGATCGACAGCAGCGAGATCCCCGCCGACGGCGGCGAACTGCGCCTCTACCGGCGCGGCGACGAGTACTCGATCATGATCGTCGGCGGCGGCGAACTGATGAACAGCCGTATGCACGGCTCGGAGGACGCACTGGCCGAACTGGGCTGTCGCCACCTGGCCGGTCGGACGCAGCCGCGGGTGTTGGTCGGCGGTCTTGGCATGGGCTTCACCCTGGCGGCGGCGCTGGGCCAAGTGGGGCCGGATGCTAAGGTGGTGGTCGCGGAGCTGGTACCGGCGGTGGTGCGGTGGAATCGCGACTATCTGGGGCCGTTCGCCGGCCACCCGCTGGACGACCCGCGCAGCACGGTCAGCGTCGGCGACGTAGCCGCGCTGTTGCGCAAAGAGCACGCCGCCTTCGACGCAATCCTGCTCGACGTGGACAACGGCCCCGAGGGACTGACTCACCGCGCAAACGACTGGCTCTATTCGGTCGAAGGACTGGAAGCCGCCTTCGACGCCCTGCGCCCCGACGGCGTGCTGGCGGTCTGGTCGGCGGGACCGGACGATGCCTTCAGCGACCGGTTGCGCCGCGTCGGTTTCCTGGTCGACGTTAAACGGGTGCGGGCGCACCGCGCCGGCAAGGGCGCCTCACACGTCATCTGGCTCGCGCAACACAGCCATTAGCGTAAAGTGCCGATCCGCATACCGGCGCCCATGCAGCCGGCGGCTGCGACGCCGGCCAAAACTCCGGCTCATCGAAGATCGCGGCGACGACCCCCGCCTTAGCGCCGATACCCTCGTTGCCGCCGCCCGACACCGCGCATTTCGAACCGTGGGCTCACAGCAGCATGCGCGGAGGAAACAACAGGGCCTGCGGCAGCCGCTCGGCGTCGGATACTGCGGCCGCCAGCATCTCGTCGGTCTTGACCGGACCATAGTATTCGCACGCGCCGACATACATCATATGCAACAGCGCCTGCATCGACTCGGGCGCATAGCTCCCGACCAGTCTGTTATCTGCATTGCGGATAAGCGAGGCGACCGCCACCTCGGCGCTCAGCGGCAGGCGCAACATGGAGAGATTCTCCAGCACATAACCGGTATACGACGGATACACCTGCGGGCCGTGACGGGCCAGGCGTCCGTTGAGCCCCGCAACGATCGTCTCCAGTACGACATTGGCCGGCGATCTCTCCGCAACCGGACTGCTGCCGCCGGGCTGTGGTGTGCCGTTGACGCGCCGGCGGTGCGCCAGCATCTCGTGCATCGGATCGGGTCCGAGGGCGGCGTCCCCCGGCTGCATGACCATAACCAGATTGCGATTGACGTCGTTGCGCCGTGCCGTCAGCGGCGGCGCGCTGCACAATGCGGCGATAAACCGGTGCAGCGACGCCGTCGGCTGCTGGGCGTGCTGCTCCTCCCATTCCCACAACGCCTGATACAGTGCGTCGCGTTTCATGAATGGTTGCAGGGCGGCGAACAAAATGCGCCGCCTCCGCGCCTGCTGTTCGGGTTCCTGGGCAAGATTGTCGCTACTGTTCATGGCAGTCATTCCCTTCCTGCATGCAATGCGTCGCGCTGGAACTCCGGATAGCCGACTTCGTGATGTTCCGCATAATCGAGGCCGCGCTGCTCGTCGAGAGTGGAGGCACGCAATCCCACCAATTTATCGATCCCGTAGTACATCAGCAGGGCCGTCGGGAAGGTCCACAGGAAGGCGGCGCAAATACCCACCAATTGGACGATCACCTGCGTCGAATCGAACATGTCGCCCGCTTTGAACAGGCCCGCCGCCAGCGTGCCCCAGGCGCCGCACACGCCATGCACCGAAACCGCGCCCACAACGTCGTCGATCTTCATCCGGTCGAGCAGACTGCCGGCCAACACCATGAGCGTGCCGGCGACACCGCCCGTGACGATGGCGTAAAGCGGTTCCATCGTGGCGCAACCCGAGGTAATCGCCACCAGCCCGGCAATGCTGCCGTTGACCGTAGTAGTGATCAGGACCGGCCTCCGGCTCAACATCATCGACAACAGCGCGGTGATCGTACCGCTTGCGGCGGCAAGCTGGGTATTGAGATCGATCAGGCCGATACGCGTGTCGGCAGCCGCGGTGCTGCCGCCGTTGAAGCCGAACCAGCCGAGCCAGAGAATGAATCCTCCCAACGCCACCGAACCGAGATTGTGGCCGCGGATTGCCCGCTGTTCACCGTTCGGTCCGTAGCGGCCCGTGCGCGGCCCAAGCACCAGGATGCCCGCCAATGCCACCCAACCGCCGACCGAGTGGACCACCGTGGAACCGGCGAAATCGATAAAGCCCATGCTGCGCAGCCAACCGTGGCCGTTATACAGACTGCCCCAGGCCCAGCTGCCAAACACCGGATAGATCACGGCGGTCACACCGATTGCCCCCAGCAGATAGCCGCCGTATCGCGTGCGCTCCGCCATCGCGCCCGAGGCAATGGTCACGGCGGTCGCCGCGAACATCGTTTGGAACAGCAGCAGGCTATAGTCCATGTGCTCGGCGTTACCCAACAGGAAGTGATCGGTACCGAACCAGCCCCCCGGATTGCTGCCGAACATCAGGCCGTAGCCGACGACCCAGAACACCACGCTGCCCAAGGCCACATCAACGTAGTTCTTCATGATCACATTGACGGCATTCTTGGCGCGCACCATGCCCGATTCGAGCAAGGCGAATCCCGCCTGCATGAAGAACACCAATGCCGCCGCCGTCACCAGCCAGACCGTATCGGTCTGCGCCTTGAGCGAACCGCTGTCGGCGACGGCCAGCGCCGACGAACTGGCGCACAGCGCGCCGATGGCGATAACGGTTCGCAGCGTAGGGGATATGACACAGAATAATCTTTTCGTTTTCATTGCAGTGCCTTTGCGTTAATTCGTATCGGCACTGTGTCAGCAACTACTATGCCAGACGGAGTCCACGCCATTAACACCCCGTTTATCAACTGTTCCGTCACCGTGTGTCACAAAAAAAATCAACGCAGGTGCACTCCCCTTGGGCGAACGATGCGCAACAAGCACCAAAGCAGCGCGCCGGCGGCGACGACCACATCGCAAATGTGTGCGCCGAAATTTCATTACAATCATTTGGGAGATCCAGCCGCTTGGCTGACGTTGACAGCATGACTGTGCGATGACCGCGGGAACGATCAATATGAATATCGGACGTCGCTCGGGAAACGAATACAGTGCCGCAATTATCTTGCCGACCATCGGCCGCCTTCTTCTCGGGCCGGCTTATTCCCGCCGTTCTTGTAGCGAAGATTCCGGACGCGAGACATGACGACAACCCAGGAAACGTCTGCCCCTTCATCGGCGTCGACATCGCTGCTCCAAGACGACTCCGCAATGGCATTCGGATCATCAGCGGCAGCTCATCGCTGGCGCAACCTGTGCGTAATTCTGAACGGAGCGGACTCAGACCGGCTGTCGTCCCGCTGTGGGTAAATAGCAAAGATATCGAACAGTCGGTCGCTTCGGGGCGTAGGCAATACGATGCCAGGTGCGCCATTTCGACGAGAATACTGCGTCTGATCCGCCGCCGCTGAGCGGGCGGGATGTGTTGCGCAAAGAGGACGCAGATCACGCATTCGCGCCGTAGTTGTGTATATATTTCTGCCCACTACCTGTTTTCTTGCAATATCATGGAGCGTCACCACTATGGAGCGGTTCTCGATGCCCCTTTCCAAAGCCGGCGCCAACCAGGGCTCGCGCACTCAATCACGCTATCTGCACTGGCTGCGCCGGCTTCTCGTCGTTGCCGCACTGTTTGTGATGCTGACCGGCGCCGTGGCCTACTACGTCAGTTGGCATCTCATCTACCCCGCCCGCACGCCCGTTACCAAGACGCCTGCGTTATATCACCTGAAATATGACTCGATCCGTTTTCCCTCCCGTGTCGATCATCTGCATCTCTCCGGCTGGCTGCTGCCTCCCGCCATAGCGTCGGACAAGATCGTGATCCAGGCACACGGCTACCGCCAGAACCGCTCTGCCGACGCACCCGCGCTACCGCTCGCCGCCGCGCTGCACCGTGCCGGTTATGCGGTATTGATGTTCGACTTTCGCGGCGAGGGCCAATCGCCCGGCCACGAGGTGACGGTCGGCCTGTTCGAACAGCGCGATCTGCTGGGCGCGATCGATTACGCGCGGTCATTGGGCTATCGGCACATCGGCATCATCGGCTATTCGATGGGCGCTACCACCGCTTTGGAGGCCGCGGCCAGGGACCCCGCCGTCGGCGCCACCGTCGCCGACAGTCCCATCGCAAACTTCTATCGCTATCTGCGGGTCCACATGCCGCACTGGACCCACCTGCCCGACTGGCCGTTTACCGTTGAAACTCTATGGGAAATGCGCGCATTCAACGATCTGAACGCGCGGCTGATCGATCCGGAACGCTCATTACGCAACTTTGGCCAACGCCCGGTGCTGTTGATCGCAGGGACCGCCGATACGACCGTCCCCATGAGCAACAGCGAGTCGCTGGCGGCGGTATTGCAACACGATCGGAACGCGCATCTATGGATCGTGAACGGCGCCGCACATGTGGGCGCCTATACCAAGGTGCCGCAGCAATACGTCCGACGGGTGCTGGATTTCTTTAACCGCTATCTCTGAACACCGATATCTGAAGGGTTGAACTCACGTAGCGGCTCCGCCGCGATTCCTTTCCCGATGCGCAGGATCCGGCGTCGCGGTGTTGCCGTTTCTATAAGGTATGGCAACACACCCTGACTCGATGCTCCGTTCTTTGGTGTTTTCGCATGCGGAAGTGCATACCCATTCATTCGTTGTGGTTAGGCGTTCGCCCCGGCCCCCGCGTTCCTTCGCCCATCACCGCGGAATAAATCCGCAGCTTCCGCACTCCATTACAGAATGGGGTTGTACGCAAACATAACGACAACAGCAGCCCCTGTACCTCAGCATCACTGCCATCAAAGGAGTCGCAACATGATCAACACCATCAAACAGCAGTTGCCACGATTGGGCGGCGTCGCTTTATGCGCGTGTGGCCTGCTTGGACTGGGAACCGCCTACGCGGGCGGCTATCACGGCGCAGCGGCCACCAAAGCCCACTACGGCGCCATCTTCCATCTTGACAGCGGTGGCGACAAGGCGATCAAGAAAACCCTCAACAACATCGAAAACCTGCTGCAAGACCCGCGTCTCAAGGGCAAGATCAAGGTCGAACTGCTGGCCAACAGCAAGGGATTCGATGTCTACGTGAAAAACAACGGCTTCGAGAAGAAGCTTGAACATCTGCAGAAGGAAGGGGTGATCCTGGCGCAATGTGCCAATACCCTTCACGAGCTGCACATCGACCGCAAGGATCTTTATCCATTCATCTCCATCGTGCCGTCGGGCGTGGGTGAGATTACCATTCGTGAGTCGGAAGGCTGGGCCTACATTCATCCGATTCCACCGCATCAAGAAAGTCTATAAATACGGCCGCGTCATCCCAACCGGGCGGAGGGTGAAATGTCGGCACCCTCCGCCCATCCGGGCCGAGCCATGAGGAACGTCCCGGCGATTTATCGGCCTCGCTTCAGTAGAACCCGTCGCAACAATTCACGTACCACAGACTGACCACCGCGGATATTCATTGTCGGGACCCGGCACGGCAGTGTCGGATAAGACTTGACCTGCTGCGCGCTCTCCGTGACTGGCGTCTTTTACTTCTGGATTTCACCATGGCTTGCCGGCCGATCTTATTTTTACGGTCTCCATTTGCGGCCCACACGCAGCCTCGCAATGCGCACCGGTTATGTGCATGCGCGGAGATAAGTCTTGTCATGCCGCGTTTATGCGAATCATTCTGGTGCCGCTCGGATGCCCATGTTATGTGAACGGTTATACATATCTGGCCCCACTCGCCCTAAAAATCAACGTGGTACGAACGATCGCCCGTCAGGCACCTGGCTTGGCATACAACCTGCTCTGCAATCGCGCACAGGTATTGGTGTTTCTACGAGCGAGGACGCGAAATGACTATGCGTTTGACAAGTCACGACATGAATCTGGCGAACCGCGAAAAACGCTGGCTGCCCTGGTTTGGACGCACGGGAAAATTGGCACTGGGTTGGTCCTGTTTCGTGAATCGGTCCAGTTATCCGATGATCGAACAGGTGTTTGACGGCATAGCCGCCGCACGGGTGAAGATACTGAACCAATGGACCGCGAGTCAGTGGGATCATCTGGAGACGCTCGCGGCGATTATCGACCCCTGCTTGGGGGATATCGACAGTGAACTGTTATTCGACAAAAAACGTCGGGCCGTCGACTTCTCCGAGATATTTGTCATCGATACGTCGGGCATCGTACTCGGCTCGACGTATCCACAGCGCATAGGCCGCAACGATCTGGCGGATGCAGCCGTCCGCGAAGGTCTGAGCGCGCCGTTCCTGCACGGCCCCTACCCTGACGCACAAACGGAAAATATCGGGCCGTCTTCGTCCAAATTTCACGACGAAGTAACATTGATGTTTTATCAGCCAATCATTGTCGATGGCCTGGCCGCCGGCTGCATATGCGGCCGTGTACCCAATGATGTCATCGGCGATTTAATCCAACGAGAGGCTGGTCATATCTACCAGGAGTCGGGCGACAATTACATCTTCATGGTGGAATCCAGCTTCGACAAAGCCATCGTTCCGGGCACGGCGTTGTCGCGCTCGCGTTTCGAAGACGACACCTTTTCGCATGGCGAAAACCTGAAGCACGGCATCGCCACCGAGTGGGGCATGGTGCGTATTGCAAGACATACCGAGCTGGAATTACGCTTCACCGATCCGGCCACGCGCGAACTTCACCCGGGTGTTCGCGAAACAATTAGGCGCGGCAGGAACCTGTTTGTCACTTACCCCGGATATTCCGACTACCGCCACATACCGGTAATCGGAAAAGGTATCACGTTCCAACTGCCTGGTAGCCGAGACCGTTGGGGCATGATGTGTGAAGCGGACCTCGAGGAGGTCTACCGGCGCCGCTCCATCAACTACGGTTTGATGCGATTACTGGTCGCGCTATTGATCGTCCTCGTCGGCATCGATTATGGACTGACCCACGCTGTCGGTTTACCTTCGTTGTCTGCCAATGCCAGCGGCGGGATCGGACTGCTGGGCCTTTTGAGCATTGGTATCTTTTATCGCTATGGCTCCAATCGCATCGCCCAACGCATGGACGCAATGACCCATGTCATACGGACCATTGCCGAAGGCGAAGGCAATTTGACGCAACGCCTTCACGCCAAACACTTGGCCACTGATGAAACCGGAGACATGGGTCGCTGGATCAACAGCTTCATCGACAACCTTGACGGCATCATCGGGCATGTCATATCCGTCTCCAGGGACGTGCGCGTCACCAACGATGCCATGCTGGACAAGAATCGCAAGACCAACCAGACATCGGCCGAAGTGACGGATTCGATTCAGGAGCTGCTCAACATGATTGAGGCGCAGCTGCATGCAATTCAGCAGGCATCGCTGACGGCCAACGAGATGCATCAAGCCATTGGCGATGTCATCAGGAATGCGAAACAACAGGTCGACACGGTACGCATTGAAACACAAAGCATTCGTGATGCAATCAAAACCGCTGCCAGCACCATCAGGACGCTCAACGAACGCACCGATGAAATCGGCAACATTGTCGGCGTTATCGAGAATATCGCCAAGCAGACCAACTTGTTGGCGCTCAACGCAGCCATTGAAGCTGCGCGTGCCGGCGAACACGGCCGCGGCTTCAGCGTGGTAGCGGATGAAGTGCGCAACCTCGCGTCAAGCACTACCGAAGCGACCCATCACATCAGCGAGCGGATTCAGCGCGTACAAAGCGAATCGCGCGAAGCCGTCAGTATCATGGAGAACAGCATTGAGGAAGTCGACAGTGGGTTAAGGCAGGCGGAGAATGCGGCGTCGGATACGGCGGCAATTGAAAATGTTGCCGAGAAGCTGTTTGCCGTCATCCGCGAGATATCCGACAGCAGCGAAGCACAGGGCAAAGCCATTCAGCAGGTTGCCCGTTCGACACAGGACATGAGCCGTTCGCTGGTTGAACTGCAGGGCAGCGCGAGCCTGGTTGGGAACACCACCAGCAAACTCGACCGGCTGGTCGGCCAGTTTCAGGTGAGTCTTCGCTAGTGCACTGTTGTCCGGCGCGCCGGGCCGACGCCCCGCCCCCCGGGGGAGAACAGATGGCGGAGTTCACCGACGGCTGTCGCAGCATGCCATCCATCGCACATTGGCCGCACGGTGCCCTGCTCAAACCCCCGGAGGATATTCCGCAAACACGGGGAGCCCGCCTTCCGCACACGACCAGTCGGTGCGCGAATCCCAGAAGATGTGCGCCTGCGGTTTTATCCCCGGCGCCTGATCCAGCGAACCGGCGGGAATGACCGCCATTGCCATCTCCGCCACGAAACGCGGCAGCGGAGCGCCGCACTCGCTGCAGAAGCTGGTGGTGAAGCGTTCCGCCGTCGGCACCTTGTAGCGGTGCACCAAATCACCGCCCTGGATCCATTCCACCTTGGCCTGCTTCATGATGAGGTTGGTCGCGTGGCCGGTGCCGGTCGCCTTGCGGCAGCGGCTGCAGTGGCAGTGGGTAAAGCGGGTGATCTCGCCGCTGGCCTGATAAAGGACGGCGCCGCACAGGCAACTGCCGTTGAGGGTGATGATATTCATTCGTAGTCCCCCGGAGATTGTTCCTGTGTGCTTCGCGGTCGGCAGCATCCGCGCCGCGCTATTCGCAGCGCACCACCTGGGTACCGGCGATCAGGTCGTGCACGCAGCGGCGATCGGAACGGAAGATGAACAGCACGTCGATCGTCGACAGCAGCGGGCCGAGCACCGGGATCAGCTGTGCCAGGTAGATCG
>OFHG01000235.1_pt1 | contig 24182 bp, 20 predicted proteins | sample 1521931 | NCBI WGS metagenome assembly OFHG01 (sample SAMEA2468438, study PRJEB22500) | soil metagenome | biome: Glassland; feature: Farmland; material: Clay | place: Australia | collected 2013-01-31 | depth 0.55 m
CTATTTTGAAGCTATTTCTTCACGTGGCCAACTGAGTCGCGGCCGTTTTTGACATACCGCAAACGCTGTGGTCAGGGGCAACTCTGCAGGCCACGCTTCATTCACCCGGCCAGCCCCGGAGGAAATTTCTTGCGCTTGAAGCTCCCGTTCTGAGATTTTAGGAAGGGAGAAGGGCCGCAACGCATGACGACTTTGGCTATTTGAAGTTGGGCAGGATCAGGGAGGAATGGACAAGGGAGCACAGTTCTGGTTGGCAATCACCCGAGTAGAAGGCCTGGGGGTGCGCGGAGCGCACAAGCTGGTCAACTACTTCGGTTCGCCCCATGCTGCCTACAGGTCCTCGCTCACCGAGCTGGAGACCACGGGCCTGCCCGCGCCCGTTTGCCAGGCCGTCTTTGCGCAAACAGGATTGAAAGAGGCCGAAAAGGAAATTGAGGCTGCCACCAAGCTCAATTGCTCTCTGCTCACCTATTCGAGTGAAGGCTATCCGCCGCTGCTTCGGCAGATTGCCGACCCTCCGCTGGTGCTCTACGTTCGCGGCGACGCGCAGGCGCTGGCCGGGCCCTGCGTGGCCATGGTGGGGACGCGGCGCCCTTCGACCTATGGCCTCCAGATGGCTCTCAGGTTGGCGCACGACCTGGCTGACCGCGGCCTGGTGATTGTCAGTGGCATGGCGCGCGGCATTGATTCCAGCGCCCACCGCGGCGCCCTGGAAGCCAAGGGCCGGACCGTCGCCGTGCAAGGCCGCGGCATGGACGGCGTTTATCCCTCCGAGAACAAGCGCTTGGCGGAAAAAATCTGCGAATCCGGCGCCGTCATTTCGGAATTTCCTCTCGGCGTCAGCCCGAAACCGGAAAACTTTCCCATCCGCAACCGCATCATCAGCGGCTTGTCGCTGGGCACCGTCATCGTCGAAGCCTCTGAATACAGTGGCTCGCTGATCACCGCGCGCCTGGCGCTTGAGCAGAACCGCGAAGTCTTCGCCGTTCCCGGCAACGTTACGACGCCGCAGAGTTTTGGGCCCAATCATCTGATCAAGCAGGGCGCCAAACTGGTGGACCAGTGGATGGACGTGGTGGAGGAATTTCCGCCCGAGGTCCGCGTGCAACTGCTGCCTATGACGGAGACGGTCGGGGAAGCACCGTCGCCAGGCTTGTTCGAAGCCTCGCTGACGCCGGACCAGAAAGCCGTGTTTGACATCCTGCGTGCGGATGAAGCGCTCTTTGTGGACTCGATCTTCGGCTCCGTTCAGATGCCGGCACCGCGGGTCCTGGCGGTGCTGCTGGAATTGGAAATGAGCGGCCTCATCCGGCAGTTGCCGGGCAAGAATTTCATTCGCAAGTTGTAGCAGGATTCCGAAAAAGGCCCCAAAGTCGTCATTCCGAGCGAGGCGAGGAATCCGCTTCTTTTGTCTTGGAGGACTTGCTAGATTCCTCGTTGCTCCGGGCTTCTCGGAATGACATGACCGAAGGTTTTTCAGCATCCTGTTGGAAAGACTCCACATCCAAGCTGCCAGTTGACAGTCTGCGGCCTTTGGCTGCAAAGTGGAAAAGATTGAAGTGCGCGGGGCGTGGCCACTTTTTCAACTGGCGTGAGCCGCCTTCGGAATAGAAAGGCGGTTGGCCGTAGCTGTCAACTGTGAACTGTACACTGTGAACTTTTCCTATGCCTAAATCATTGGTCATTGTCGAATCGCCCGCCAAGGCGAAAACGATTAACAAGTACCTGGGGTCCGACTACACCGTCAAGGCCTCCATGGGCCACGTGATGGACCTGCCCAAGCGAGACCCGGGCGTGGACGTCAGCAAGGGCTTCAAGCCGACTTACATCTCGATTCCCTCCAAGAAGAACGTCATCCAGGAGCTGAAATCCGCTGCCGCCAAGGCCGACGCGATTTATCTCGCCGCCGACCCGGACCGCGAGGGCGAAGCCATCTGCGCCCACCTGCGCGAATTGCTGGACGGCAAGAAGCGCAAGTTCTTTCGTGTGCTTTTCAACGAGATCACCCGCAACGCCGTGCGCGAGGCCTTCGAGAAGCCGGGCGACATTGATTTGCGGCTGGTGGACGCGCAGCAGGCGCGGCGCATCCTTGACCGCCTGGTGGGCTACCAGATCAGCCCGCTGCTGTGGGAGAAAGTCAAGCGCGGCGCCTCCGCCGGGCGCGTCCAGACCGTTGCTCTTCGGCTGATCGTCGAGCGCGAGCGGGAGATTCAGGCTTTCCAGAAGAAAGAATATTGGACCATCGCGGCGCAAGTAGAGGGCAAGAACGCGCCGGCGTTCGAGGCGCGACTGGTCAAATTCCAGGGCAACGACCTGGAGATTCCTGACCAGGCGAGCTCAGACCGCCACGTGGCGGCGCTGAAGGCCGCGCGCCTCATCGTGCAGTCGGTCGGCACGAAAGAGAAGCGCAAGTATCCTGTGCCGCCGTTCATCACCAGCAAGCTTCAGCAGGAAGCGGTGCGCAAGCTCCACTTCTCCGCCAAGAAGACCATGATGCTTGCGCAGCGGCTGTACGAAGGTGTGGAAGCCGGCGCTGAGGGCTCGATCGGCTTGATCACTTACATGCGCACCGATTCCACCCGCGTGGCCGAGGGCGCGCTGGTCGCGGCGCGCGAATACATCCGCTCGACTTTCGGCGAGCCGTACCTTCCCGCCGAGGCCATCCGGTACAAAAGCAAGAAGGGCGCTCAAGACGCGCACGAAGCCATTCGCCCCACCGACGTCGGGCGCACGCCCGATTCCCTGCGGCGCTTTCTGGGCGCGGACGAATTCAGACTCTACAAGCTCATCTGGCAGCGCTTCGTCGCCTCGCAGATGACTCCCGCGGTTTTCGACCAGACAACCATTGAGATCGAGGCGGGCGAGTACCTGCTCCGAGCCACCGGGTCGGTGGAAAAGTTCAACGGCTTCCGCGCCGTCTACGAAGAGGGCAAGGACGAAAAATCCGAAATGCTCGATGACGAGGAACTGAAACACCGCTTGCCGGCGGTAGAGCAGGGAGAGACGCTCCGGTTGCACAAGCTTCTGCCTGAGCAGCATTTCACCGAGCCTCCGCCGCGCTTCAACGAAGCGACGCTGGTCAAAGCGCTGGAAGAGAAGGGCATCGGGCGTCCGTCCACCTACGCGGCCATCCTTTCGGTGATTCAGAACCGCGAGTACGTCCACAAAACCCAGGGGCGCTTCTATCCCACCGAGCTCGGCATGGTGGTCTCGGACCTGCTGGTCAAAAATTTCAGCGACATCTTCGACCTCGCCTACACAGCGCGCATGGAAGAGGAACTCGACGAGGTGGAAGAAGGCAAGATTTCCTGGCAGGGGGCGCTCGACGAGTTCTATAAGAAATTCAAAATAGACCTGCGCCTCGCCGAGCGCGAGATGGCCGACATCAAAGGCGAAGGTATCCCCACCGACGAGAAGTGCGAGAAGTGCGACCGTCCCATGGTCATCCGTCTGGGGCGCAACGGGAAATTCCTCGCCTGCACCGGCTACCCCGAATGCGACGGCACGCGCGACCTTCCGCCCGAGCTGGCGGCCGAGCACCAGACGGGCCCTCCCATGCCCGAAGTGCCCGAACAAGCCTGCGAGAAGTGCGGCAAGCCGATGACCGTCAAGCGCGGCCGCTTCGGCTACTTCCTGGCCTGCACAGGTTATCCCGAGTGCCGTAATACCAAGAAGATTATTATGAAAGAGGGCCAGGCAACCGCCGTCACCGACCAGGTGCTGGACGAGAAGTGCCCGCAGTGCGGCAGCAATCTGGTCATCAAGCACGGCCGCTACGGGCCTTTTACCGCCTGCAGCAACTACCCCACCTGCAAGTACATCAAGAAACAGACGCTAGGGATCCCGTGCCCGGAGAAGGGCTGTACGGGCGAAATCGTCGTTCGCCGCACCAAACGCGGCACGTTTTACGGATGCAGCCGCTACCCCGACTGTAAATTCACCTCGTGGGAAAAGCCCATCAACCAGCCGTGCCCTGAATGTGGCTCGGCTGTGCTTTTCGAAAAGTTGAACAAAAAAACCGGCATGTCCACCGTCCATTGCCGCAACGAGGCTTGCAAGTACGAACAGGTCTCGGCGTAGACTCTCCGTAATATTGCTGAGGCCTTTCGCTCCGGGGCTTTCGGTTGTAGAATCCTTTTCCATGAAAAAACAAACTTACGCCTTGTTTCTCGCGGCGTTCGCCGCCGCGGCCTGCTTTTTCATCGCACCTGTCAAAGCCCAGAACCAGGGAACGATTGAGCGCCTCGACTCGGGGCTCGACGCCATCGCGCCCGCCAACGCCACGCTCGAAAAGGTCACCGATGGATTCAAATGGACGGAGGGCCCCGTCTGGATCCACGCTGGCTACCTGCTCTTTGCCGAGATACCTTCCAACCGCATCATGAAGTGGGTGCCGGGCGCCAAAGAAGCGACATTGTTCCTGCACCCCAGCGGCTATCAGGGCAGCGCGCCCTACGGCGGTCCCGAGCCCGGCTCGAACGGCATGACGCTCGACAAAGACGGCCGGCTCACGGTGGCGGGCCACGCACGCCGGATGATCTATCGCCTCGAGTCGCCCTCGCCCCACGCCGAACTGACCGTGCTCGCCGAACGTTACCAGGGCAAGCGCCTGAACAGCCCCAACGATCTCGTTTATCGCTCGGACGGCTCGCTCTATTTCACCGATCCGCCCTACGGCCTTCGCACCCAGAGCGACAAGGACCCGCAAAAGGAACTTTCCTTCAACGGCGTCTATCGTATTCCTGATGCCGCCTCGCATCCTGCCGGCGCCCCGCCCGACGACGCCAGGCTTCAGCTCATCATCAAGGACCTGACGCGTCCCAACGGTATCGCCTTTTCACCCGACGAGAAGGTTCTGTACATCGGTGTCTCGGATCCTGCCCGCAAGGTGTGGATGCGCTACGACGTCAACCGCGACGGAACAGTCAAGAACGGCCGGGTGTTTTTCGACGCCACTTCGGCCAAGGGCGACGGAGGACCGGACGGCATCAAGGTGGACGAAAAAGGGAACTTGTACGGGGCGGGCCCGGGCGGACTGTGGATCTTCTCACCTCAAGGCCGGCACTTGGGAACAGTCAAAATCCCGGAAAGAATGGCTAACCTTGCCTGGGGTGGCGCTGACGGCAAGACGCTTTACATCACGGCAAGTTCAAGCATATACCGCATCCGCTTGAAGATACCCGGCGTGCGGCCGTGAAACTGTCCCGCAAGAGACGGGGGAACAGCAATGAAGAGATTGCTTCTTGTGTACGTGTGTCTGCTTTGTGCGGTGAGTATGGCTTGGGCCCAGGAAATCAAGTTTGCGCCGCTGGGGGACTTTAAGCTTGAAAGCGGCGAAACGATTCGCGATTTGCAGATCGGTTATCGCACCGTCGGAGCGCTGAATGCCGCGAAGTCGAACGCCATTCTCTGGCCGACGTGGTTCACCGGAACCAGCGCGCAGTTGCTTGGCTTTGTCGGGCCGGGCAAGCTACTGGATCCTTCCAAGTATTTTGTGATTCTGGTGGACGCGCTGGGCGACGGCGTGACCACTTCGCCCTCCAACAGCGTGGACCAGCCGCACATGCGATTTCCCAAGTTCACAATTCGCGACATGGTGAACGCTGAGTACAAACTTGTAACCGAGTGTCTTGGGCTCAAGCACCTCCACGCCGTGATGGGCATCTCGATGGGCGGCATGCAGACTTTTCAGTGGATCGTGGCCTATCCGGATTTCGTGGACAAGGCCGTTCCCGTCGTGGGCTCGCCGAGATTGACTTCCTACGACCTCCTTTTGTGGACGGCGGAAGAGCACGCCATCGAAGCCGACGCCGCCTGGAACCACGGCGACTACGCTTCGCCGCCCGTCAAAGGCATGACTACCGTTGCGGATATTCACAGCTTGAATTTGACCACTCCCGCTTATCGCGTGGCACATACGCCGCCGCAGGACTTCCCGCAATTCCTGGCCAAGACCGAGCAGGACACCCTCAAGAGTTTCGACGCCAACGACTGGGTCCGCCAGCTTCAGGCCATGATGGCTCTGGACGTCTCCAGACCTTTCGGCGGCTCGATGCAAGAGGCCGCTGCGGCCGTGCATGCCCAAGTGCTGGTCATTCCGGCCTCACAGGACCACATGGTGAATCCTACGCCTGCCCTAAACTTCGCTAAGCTTATTCACGCCCAGACGCTCGAGCTCACGTCCGACTGCGGCCATCTTTCCAACGGCTGCGAAGAGAAGAAGATGGATTCCGCCATTCAAGAATTCCTGGAGAAGTAGCCTTTGCGGGTCGTCGATTGAAGAGCGCCTTACGGCGGCCACAGCCTTCCTGCCTACCCGCTGCTATAATCACAGGCGGGCGTGAATGGGTTGAATAACGTCATCATCGCCGGCGGAGGTTTGGCGGGCTCGGAAGCGGCGTGGCAGCTTGCCGAGTGCGGCGTCGCGGTGACGCTTTACGAAATGCGCCCCGCGCGCTCGACGCCCGCGCACAAAACGGACCGTCTCGCTGAACTCGTCTGCTCCAACTCGTTGAAGTCGAACGCACCCGGCGCCGCCAGTTGGCTGCTCAAGGAGGAACTGCGGCGTGGCGGCTCCTTGTTGCTGCGCCTTGCGGATGCCCACGCCGTGCCCGGCGGCGCGGCTTTGGCGGTGGATCGCGAGCGCTTTGGTGAAGCGGTCACCGAGGCAATCCAGCGTCATCCCCTCATCGAACTCCGGCGCGAGGAGTTGACAGAAATCCCTCGCGACGGGTTGGCACTCATCGCCACTGGCCCGCTGACCTCGGATGCGCTGGCCCGAGAGCTGCAATGGCTGACCGGATCCGAGAATCTCGCCTTTTACGATTCCATCAGCCCCATCGTGGACGCGGACACGCTGAATATGGAACGCATTTTCAAGGCGTCACGCTACGGGAAAGGTGGCGAGGACTATCTGAATTGTCCCCTCGATGAGGCGCAATATCGCGCGGTCCATGAGGCGCTGATGAGCGCGGAAACGGTGCGCGCGCACGAATTTGAAGACCTGAAATATTTCGAATCCTGCTTGCCCATCGAAGTTCTGGCCAAGCGCGGTGTTGACACGTTGCGCTTCGGCCCGATGAAGCCGGTAGGTCTGACGGACCCGCGCACCGGCCGGCGGCCGTACGCCGTGGTGCAACTGCGGACCGAAAACCTGCGACATTCCAGCTACAACCTGGTGGGATTTCAGAATCACCTGAGGTTTCCCGAGCAGAGGAGGATTCTGCGCCTCATTCCCGGCCTTGAGAACGCCGAGTTCCTTCGCTTCGGGCAGATTCACCGCAACACGTACATCAACGCGCCCAAAGTTCTTGCCCCAGATCTGAGTTTTCGCGCCGCGCCGAACTCCTTTGTGGCCGGCCAACTCTCCGGCGTTGAGGGCTATGTGGAATGCATCGCCGCGGGCTATCTCGCCGGCGTCGCGATAGCCGCGCGCGCTCAGGAAAGGGCTTTCGTCCCTCCGCCGCGCACGACGGCGCTTGGCTCGCTGGTTCATTACGTGACGCACGCCGAGGGCGGGAGTTTTCAGCCAGCGAACATTTCCTTCGACCTGTTTCCTCCCTTGGAGGGTCTGCCGCGGGCCATCGAGCGCGACCGGCGCGCGCGCCGTGAACGGCAGTGCGAACGCGCTCTTCACAACGTCGGCGAGTGGCTCGACCTCGTGGCGCGGCGAAGCCCGGCCGCAGATGGGTCACGGCCACCGGCCGCTCCGTCTTTGCCTCAAGCTCCGGAGCGCTGAGTGCGCGCTCAGCTCCCGCGATGAACAGATCCTCTCATCGTTTATCCGTCTGCGTCCTCGCTACGCCGGTCGTGTCGGTGGAGGCGACTTCCCTTGAAAGTGATATGCTGAAGTCGTATGCCCGTCCTGGGCCGGAACCAAGGCCGAAGAAGGACCGCGGGCGGCGCCGGAAGACTGAACGCGAGCAGGAGGAATTAAAGAAGGCGGATGGCGCCCTAGCGGGCGTGACTCTAGCGGCGCCCGCGCTGCTGCCGCGGGCCGATTGAGTTTTCCATGGACGAATGGATCGAACGATATATCCAATATCTTCAGTACGAGCGGAATGCCTCGCCGCACACCATCCGCAACTATCGGAGCGACCTCGAGCAGTTCCGCGACTTCCTGGCGCAAGGCAAGCCGGCCGAGGCCGTCAACGTCGCATCCATTGACACGCTGCGGATTCGGGCCTTCCTGGCGCACCTCTACTCGCACGAAAAGAAAAAGACCTCCGTCGCGCGCAAGCTGGCCGCGGTGCGCGCCTTCTTCAAATTCCTTGGCCGCGAGCACCGGCTGGAGAAGAACCCCGCATTGACAGTCTCTGCTCCGAAGCTGGACAAGACTCTGCCGCGCATTATGACGGAAGAGGAAATGAACACGTTCCTCGACCAAGTGGGGAAAGCCGCCGCGAGCGGCGCCTCAATGCTCCTGCGCGACCGCGCCATATTGGAACTGCTCTACGCTTCGGGATTGCGTGTTTCGGAGCTGGTCGGATTGGATCTTCGCAGCGTAAACTTCGGCGACGCGCTGGTACTGGTGCGAGGCAAAGGAAGAAAGGAGCGGATTGTCCCATTTGGCTCCAAGGCCGCCAAGGCCTTGGGTGATTACTTGCCGGTGCGCGAAAAACTGCTGCGCGAATGGAGGACCGGCGAAGCGGCGCTGTTCCTGAACGCGCGCGGCAGGCGCCTGACCACGCGGTCGGTTGACCGCTTGCTCAAGAAGTACGTGCGGGCGATGGGGCCGAACGTCAAGGTCAGCCCGCATTCGATGCGGCACGCCTTCGCGTCGCACCTGCTCACCGAAGGCGCCGACTTGCGCGCCATCCAGGAAATGCTCGGGCACAAAAGCCTGGCCACCACCCAAAAATACACTCAGGTTTCGATCAAGCAATTGATTGAAGTTTATGACAAGACCCACCCGAAGGCATGAGCAGGCTGAAGGCAGAAGGAAACGGCTGTTTTTGACATACTTTTCGGATGATCGGCGGTTGACACACAAACCACCTGGAATAGAATGAATTGAACGTCACAGGTTGTCGCTTATGGCCAATCCCAAAGTTTCTGTCGTTCAATACCTGAATACCGCACCACTGGTTTGGGGAATGGTGAAGGGTGAGCAGCAGGGGAAATACGACCTGGAGTTCACCATTCCGGCAGCTTGCGCGGACGCGGTGCGCCAGCGCAAGGCAGACGTGGGCATTGTGCCTTCCATAGAGTACCAGCGCATGGACAAGGCGCAGATCATCGCCGGTATTTCCATCGCCTCGAAAGACGAGGTGAAAAGCGTCCTGCTCCTGAGCAAAAAGCCCATCGAAAAGATCCAGTCCATCTCGGCCGATAATTCTTCGCGGACCTCAGCGGCCCTGGTGCGCATCGTGATGCGCAAATTCTATTCGCGCTTCGTCAATATCACGCCCGCTGCTCCCAAGCCGGAGGTGATGCTGAAGCGCGCGGACGCGGCGCTGATCATCGGCGACCCGGCGCTCACCTTTGCCGCCGGCGAGCTTCAGGTTTACGATCTGGCCGCCGAGTGGAAGAAATTCACGGGCCTGCCGTTTGTTTTTGCCGTCTGGGCGGGGCATGAGGACGCCATGCTCTCCCACTTTCGCAAGGATTTCGAGCAGTCGCGCGAGTTTGGGCTCGCGCATGTGGACGACATTGCCGCCGAATATTCCCCCCGGCTTAACCTGCCAGCCGCAGCCCTGAAAGTTTACTTGACTCGGAATATCGACTATTCTTTAGATGAGGATAATCGCAAGGGCTTACGCGAATTCTACCGGCTGGCGCGTGAAACGGGCATCATCCCTGTCGAAAAGGACCTGTACTTCGCCTGATATTCCGCGCCTTACACAAGGATTGTGGCCGACCGCGAACCGGCTACGCGGCCGCAGGCATGGTCATGAGAATCGCATCCGATCAGGCTCTGGACATGCTTCGCTCCGACGACCTGGTGGGCGTTGGCATGGAAGCGGATGCCGTGCGCACGCGCTTGCACCCGGGCGGCGTGGTCACTTACCAGGTTGACCGCAATATTAACTACACCAACATCTGCACCGAGTACTGCTCCTTTTGCGCGTTTTACCGCCCGGTGGGCTCGCCGGAAGGGTACGTACAGCCGCTCGAATCCATTTTCCAGAGAATCGAAGAGACCCTGGCGCTCGGGGGAACCGGCGTCCTGATGCAGGGCGGGCTGCACCCCGACCTGAAAATGGATTATTACGAGAACCTGCTGCGCGCGATCAAGGCGCGTTACCCGCAGTTGCATTTGCACTGTCTTTCGGCGCCGGAGATTTTGAACATCGCGGAGATTTGCGGGATCACGGTGCGCGAAGTGATCTCGCGCCTCATGGACGCCGGGCTCGATTCGATTCCCGGCGCGGGGGCGGAAATTCTGGACGACGAGGTGCGGCACCGCATCGCCCGCCTCAAGTGCTCGACCGAGGAATGGCTGATGGTGCATCGCACCGCACACGAACTCGGCCTGCGCACCACCGCCACCATGATGTTCGGCTGCGGCGAGAACCTCGAGCACCGCGTGCGGCATCTAGAGCGCATCCGCCAGTTGCAGGACGAAACGGGCGGCTTTACCGCGTTCATTCCCTGGTTTTTCCAGCGGGAAAACACTTCCCTCGGGAACTTCATTAAGCAGGAAGTCACCGCGGTGGATTATCTGAAAACGCTTGCGGTCTCGCGCGTTTATCTGGACAACATCGTGAACGTACAGGCCTCCTGGCTCACGCCCGGCCACAAAATCTGCCAGATTGCGCTGAGGTTCGGGGGAAACGACGTAGGTTCCATTCTCATCGAGGAAAACGTAGTCAGCGCCGCCGGCTGCCACAACAAATCCACCGAAGCAGGTCTGCGCCAGATGATTTCGGACGCTGGCTTCCGGCCCGTCAAGCGCGACACCCTATACCGTGTGTATTTTCTCAACTGAATCAAGCTGTGAACTTGAGGACCAGCTTTAGGCTGAGGGATGGGGCTCACGGGAGATGCCCTTCTTGCGCGCCCGAGGAGAATCTTGGAAAGCGCTCTTGCGCTGCGCGGCCAGTTGCGACTTCAGCAGCCCCAGCTTGCGACTGGTCCGCTTGCCGAGTTTCTGATTAAGGAATCGTCCTCTAGCTATAAAAGCCTCGCCAGAAAGAAGTCCAAAGCACACCCTCTGCCGGTCAACTCTCGATGGGAGTGATGAACGTGCCCGACATGTGGTCGTGCCACGTCATGTGATCGCCGTCCACGATCGCCCAGACAAATCCGAGCATCAGTGACGCCATGGAAACCAAGTACCCGAACGCCCGCCAAAAAGACTCCTGCGGTGACGGAGCGCCGCCGTCCTGACTCCGGACCTCCAGGTTCATCCAAAGCAGCCCCGGGGTGGAAGAGCTCAAAGCGATGAAGATCCCGAAATACGCCAGGAGGAACAGGATCGAGATTGTGCCGAGAATGGCATAATTGAGAGCATTCCGGGAAGCGTGGCCTCCCACCACCCAGAAGATCAGGGCGAACAGTCCCGCGCCCGAAAGCAGGACAACAGTATCCACCACTCCGGCCGCGAATCTCAGGCCCAGGGGAGCCACTTTGATGCTTCCCGGAGCCCGGTGGCGGCTCGAGGCCGAGGAAGATGGCGACGAGGATTCCAGGACAATTTCCACCGGTTTGGCGTCCTTTTCCTCCCTGCCCAGGCGAGCCTCGCCTGCTTCAACCCCCGCGGAGGTGAGCACCCGAATGTCCTCGACGGGCTTCTCCAAAGGAACGGAATCGAGTATTGGCAAACTCTCCTGAGAATCCGCGAGCGTCGCATCGAGCCGATCCTTCGCGTCTTCGGGGGACTCAACCAACTGGGCGTCTACGATGGGCACCGGCGGTTCTTCGGAGGCTTCGTCGAAGGCCAAGTTGAGCGTCCCCCCGCGGCTGGAATCACCCTGCGTACGGGTGCGCCGTCTGCGGTGATCCTGCACACGTTCGGCGAGTTCCTCACGCCACGGGGGCCCGCTGGAAGCCGGTTGGTCCACGGGCTCGGCGGGGACTTCCTGTGGTTTGGGTGCAGCCGAGGCGGAGAATTCGGATGGCCGCGCAGCCGCGCGCGACGAACCCTGGTCCGGCGGCGAGGAAGCAGCTTTTTCCTGTGGGTCGGATCTGGGAGCGACAGACGAGGGATCAATGGGAAGAGCTTTAGTGTCGGCGGGCGCAAAGCGATACCCGCACTTTTTACATTGGGCCAACCCGGGATAGCTCACGAAGCCACACTTAGGACATGTCACTGCGCCTTAGATTTCCTCCAGGCAGCATCCAATCGCCTTGATGGCATCTTAGCAAAAGCATTCGGCGGAACAAAGGCCTTTCGAGTAGAATGGCGGCTTTACGTATCTCCATGGACATCGCTTGCCCGTTTGTCGAAGCCAAACGCCTTTCCCGCAGCCTTTCGGTGCTGGCGCTGGTCCTGACGGTCGCGAAGCTGGCAAGCGCGCAAAAACCACCCGCCGTTCCTGCCGCTCTGGAAGACAAAGAGCACACCATCACCCTTCGCGCCGACCAGCAGGTCAAGGAGAAACAAGTCTTTCACCTCAACGGGCATGTGGTGGTGACTCTCCGAGATTGGAAGCTGACCGCGGACCAGGCCACCTACGACGAATCCACGGGCGAGGTGGTTGCCAAAGGCCACGTCACCTTCGACGACCCCAGCGCGCATTTGGAAGCCGACGTAGCTCATTACAACGTCCAGACCACCCAAGGGTTCTTCCTGAACGGCCACGGGTATCTTCATCCTGCGGTACATCCACGCGCGCGCATGCTGACCACCGAGACCCCTTTCTACATTAACGCCAAGCGAGTGGTGCGCTTGGATCCAGCCACCTATCAGGTAGACCACGGCCGCGTCACGACCTGCAAGTGCGAAGACAAAGGGTGGAGCATCTCAGCGCGGAACGCCAAGGTTGATGTGGGTGATAAGGTCGTGAGCCACGGGGCGTTGCTTCGATTTCTGCGCGTGCCGGTGTTTTACTCGCCTTTTCTGATCAACTCCATTGGCGAGCATCCGCGCAAGGGGGGAATTCTGCTGCCGCAGATCGGGAATTCCGGCCAGAAGGGCTTCACGATCGGCGACGGTGTCTTCCTTCCCCTCAACCGGAGCAGCGACCTGATGCTGGGGATCATGAATTACAGCCGTCGCGGCTTGGGCGGCTCGGGGCGCTTCCGCATCATTCCCAGCTCCACGAGCGACCTGAGGGTGAACTTTTTCGGTGTCAACGACCACGGCCTCAATTCAGATCCGCAACTGAAGGCCCCGGGAACCAGCTTCCAGGTGCTGGGGAAGGCGGAGAATCTGGGCGACGGCTTTCGCGGCTTTGTGGATGTGGACTACATTTCCTCGTTGGCTTTCCGCCAGACTTTTTCTGACAACTTCACCGAGGCGGTGACTTCCGAGGTCCGGCAAGTGGGATTCGTCAGCAAGGATTTCGGTGCCTACAGCCTTAATTTCTACGCCTCGCGGTACCAGAACTTTCTTTCCGCCGAGCGCAAAGTGGGGAACTCCATCATTATTGATCACGCCCCCAGCGTTTCGTTTGAGGGAATAGACCGGCAGTTGGGCCGAACGCCATTCTTCTTTTCGTTTGATTCCTCGGTCGACGGCGTCGAAAGGACACAGCCCGGGACGGCGGCGCCGTTCACAGAGAGAACGGATTTTCATCCCACCGTCACGGTACGCTCCAAGCCGTTCTGGGGATTTCGCCTCACGCCTTCCGTGGGCGTTCGCGCCACGCATTACGGCACCAGTCTCAGCGCCAACCAGGATCCGCTCACCCGGCTGCTGGGTGAGTTCTCGGTCGACCTGCGCCCGCCTTCCTTTGCCAGGGTTTTTTCCAAATCCTTCAAGGGTCATCGCTTCAAACACGTCATCGAGCCGGACATCCGGTATCGCCTGGTGCGCGCCCGCGACGCCGAAAACATCATGGATATCATCCGTTATGACCAGCTCGATATCCTGACGGAGACGAATGAGATCGAATACTCGCTGACCAACTCCCTCTTCACCCGCAAGGACGTCGGGGCCGGCTCCGGTGAGACCCCGCAGGCCCACGAGCTCGTTTCCTGGCGCCTATCACAGAAGTACTATTTCGATCCCACATTCGGCGGCGCGCTTCAACCCGGGAAAGAAGTGGTGTTCGATCCCACCATTTCTCTGACCGGATTCGCCTTCGCTCAAGGCCGGCGTCTATCGCCCCTGGTTTCCGTCCTCAAGGTTGCTCCGTTTTCGAATTACGATACGGAGATGCGGGCCGACTTCAATCCCTCCGGCGGAGGCGTGCTCAACGCGGGCATCACTTCGTACTTGCGGCGCGGCAGGGCCGGCCTGGCGGTGACCGACTTCTACGTCAGCAAGACGGCGGCGCTCCTACAGCCTCGGGACCCGTCCACGCCGGCCAGCCAGGTCACCTCATTCAACCTGATGCGAGTTTTGGCGAGCTATGGCGAGGTGAGCCGCAAAGGGCTGAGCGGGGCCGCAGGCGTGGACTACAACTTCGCCCAAGGAATTGCCCACCAGGTCGTCGGCCAAGTCAGCTATAATTTTGGTTGCTTCGCGGTTGACTTTGAATACCGCCGGTTTGCACTGGGAGCAATCCGGCGCGAAAATCAATTTCGCTTGGCGGTTTCGCTGGCCAACGTCGGCACGTTTGGAAACCTGAAGCCGCGCGAAAGACTCTACTGAAGGATTCCGTTATGCCCTTTCCAACCCACCGCCCGCGGCGATTGCGGCGCACGCAGGCGCTTCGCAGCCTGGTGCAGGAAACGCAACTCAGCGTGCGCTCGCTCGTCTTTCCGCTTTTTGTTTGCCCGGGATCGAAAGTGAAGGACGAGATTCGCTCCATGCCCGGCAATTACCGCTGGTCGGTGGACCTCTTGGTCGAGGAATGCAAGGCGGTTAACGGCCTGGGCATTCCCGCCGTCATTCTGTTCGGCATCCCGGAGTCGAAGGACGAAGTCGGATCGGGCGCCTACGATCCCGACGGCATCGTGCAGCGCGCCGTGCGGGCGGTGAAGAAAGGCGTTCCCGATCTCACCGTGATTTGCGACGTTTGCCTGGACGAATACACCAGCCACGGACACTGCGGGCTGGTCAAGAACGGGGAGATCGAAAACGACTCCACGCTCGAGCTGCTGGCCAAAACGGCCTTGACGCAAACGGAAGCGGGCGCGGATATCGTGGCGCCCTCCGACATGATGGACGGCCGCGTGGGCCGGATTCGCAAGGAACTAGACGCGCACGGTTTCACCCAAACGCCCATCCTGGCTTACGCGGCCAAGTACGCCTCGGCGTTCTACGGACCCTTTCGCGAGGCGGCCGATTCCGCCCCCAAGTTCGGCGACCGCAAGTCCTATCAGATGGACCCTGCCAATCAGCGGGAGGCGATGCGTGAAATCGCCTTGGATATCGAAGAGGGCGCGGACATCTTGATGGTGAAGCCGGCGCTGCCGTACCTGGATGTGCTGGCGCTGGCCCGGCGCGAGTTCGATGTCCCGCTGGCCGCCTACCAGGTCAGCGGCGAGTTTTCGTTGATTGAGGCAGCAGCTCGTGCCGGCTGGGTGGACCGCGACCGGATGATTCTGGAGTCTCTCACCTGCATCCGGCGCGCGGGGGCCGATTTCATTCTGACTTACTTTGCCAAAGACGTCGCGCGCTTGCTGGGAGAGTAATCGTCCCCGCGGCGCGGCCGGCGGGTTCTTGTCCCCTCGTGAAATCTCGACTGCGTAAACACCAAAAACTGCTGTGTTCCGTCGCCTTTCTCTGCGCGTGCTGGGCGGCTGGACCGCAGGCTCTCGGCGCGTCGCACCATTCCCGCCTGGGCCGGCGGATTGAAAATATCCTCCGCCGGAGCCAGGCCGACCGGGGTTTCTGGGGAATTGTCATCGCGCGACTCCCTGAGGGCAAGGTGCTCTACGAGCGGAACGCGGACCGTCTTTTCCAGCCTGCCTCCAACATGAAATTGTTCACTACGGCGGCTGCGCTGACCAAACTCGGCCCGGATTACGTCTTCCGCACAACGGTCGAAAGCGACAGCCAGCCGGACGCTCAGGGGAAAGTAACCCGTCTGATTCTGGTGGGGCGCGGCGATCCGAACATCAGCGGACGTGTTCTCCCTTATCAGTACAACTCTAAACCGGCCTCGCCCGCCGATGCCGTGCTGCGCCAGCTTGCGGATCAGGTTGTGGCGCGAGGCGTGCGCGAGGCGACCGGCGATATCGTCGCCTACGACCGCTATTTTCTCTACGAACCCTTCAGCCACGACTGGGCGGCCGAGGACCTTCAGTGGGGATACGGCGCCCCCGTCACCGCTTTGGCGTTCAACGACAATTCTTTGACGATTCACTTTCAGCCGGGAGCGAAGCAAGGCGATCCTGCTTGGGTTTCTCTGCACCCCGTTGCGGACTACTACCGGGTGGACAATCAACTGGGGACCAGCGCCCCTGGCACCGACCGGGAAATCTACGTCGAGCGCCTGCCGGGGTCCATGACGCTCGATGTCTGGGGGGAGATTCCCGCCGGAGCTCCGGAGGATACGGACACCGTGGCGATTGCTGATCCGCCGCGCCTGGCCGCCGAACTTTTCAGGCAAGCGCTGGAGGCTCGCGGAGTCACGGTCAAAGGACAGGTGAAGGTGCTGGAGACTTCGCGCATTCGGGCCGCCAACATGGTGGACCCGTTTGCCTCGCCGGGGCCGCGCGTGGTGCTGGCCGAGCACAAGTCCGTTCCGCTGCGCGAAGAGATTCAGGTGATCAACAAAGTGAGCCAGAACCTCCACGCCGAAATGCTCCTGCGTACCCTCGGGCGCGAGGTAAAAAACTACGGCAGCTTGACCGTGGGTTTGCAGGTTTTGAACGACTTTGCCGCCGAAGTCGGCATTGATCCCCAGGCGACGTACTTCGCGGATGGCTCGGGTCTTTCGCGCGAGGCATTGGTCACGCCCCGCGCCATTGTGAAGCTTCTGGTCTACATGGCCAACTCTCCGAACGGCGGCATTTATTTTGACTCGCTCCCCGTCGCCGGAGTGGATGGAACCCTGGCAGACCGGTTTCGGGACTCTTCGGCCATAGGCAAAATCCGCGCCAAAACCGGCACGATTGAGCACGTCAGCACGCTTTCAGGTTATATGGAATTGCCCTCGGGACGGAGGCTTGCCTTCTCGTTGCTTGCCGACAACAACGACTTGAAATCCAGCCAAACCATCAAGACTCTCGACGCCATTGCGCAAACGATTTACGATGCCTACGGTGGCAAGAGGCGCCGCCATGCCACGCGCCGGAGGAAGTAGTCAGAGAAAGGAAGAGATGAAAACGGTCAGCATTTTCGGCAGCTCGCTTCCTCGCGAGGGCAGCGGGGCATACGAAGAAGCGCGCCGTTTGGGACATCTTCTGGCCAAGGCGGGCATGGCGGTGTGCAACGGCGGATACGGCGGCCTGATGGAAGCCTCGGCTCGCGGCGCGCGGGAAGCGGGCGGGCACACAGTCGGTGTCACCTGCGCGATCTGGCCCTCGCCGGCCAATCGCTGGATTGCCGAAGAGGGTCGCACGCGCTCATTCCTCGAGCGCTTGACGACTCTCATCGAGCGCGGAGACGCTTACGTGGTTTTGCCGGGCGGCACGGGCACTCGCGCCGAATTGTCGCTGGTGTGGGAAATGATGAACAAATCCGCCCTCTCCAAAACGGTGGGCGGGCGAAAGCCCCTGCTCGTGATGATCCCCTACTGGCAACCGGTGATCGAGTGCCTGAACCAGGAAGCGTCGCTGGGCGGGAGCGCCGTGGCGCCTTTCGACCGGCGGCCGCGCGCGATGGAGATAGTCCATCTGATGACGGATGTCAGCTCGGTCGCCGAACACTTGAAGCGGGCTCTGGCAGGAGAATCATGATCCCTTCGCGAGATCTTTCGGAACGCGATGCCGAGTTGCTGAAGTTTCCCATGCGCCTGTCGCTCGTCGTGGGATTCCTGATGCTGGCGGCCAAACTTTTCGCCTACTGGATCACTGGTTCTGCCGCCATCCTTTCCGACGCGGCGGAATCCGTCGTGCACGTCGTTGCGGTGGGCTTTGCGGCCTACAGCCTCTGGCTGAGCTTGAAGCCTCCCGACCGCAGCCACCTTTACGGGCACGACAAGATCGCCTTCTTCTCCGCGGGATTCGAAGGTGCGATGATCGTCCTCGCGGCGTTCTACATCATTTTTGTTTCAGTGCAGAAATGGATCGCGGGTCTGCACTTGCAGAACCTGGGAATCGGGACTGTGGTTGTTCTGGTGGCGGGGCTCATCAACGGGGCACTGGGCGGGGATCTGATCTGGGCGGGGAAGAAGCGTGGTTCGCTGATTCTGGAAGCCAACGGCAAGCATGTGCTCACTGACTGCTTGACCAGCCTGGGCGTCATCGTTGGGCTGGCGCTGGTCCTCCTTACCGGCTGGCTTCCGTTTGACCCCATCTTCGCCATTTTCGTGGCGCTCAATATTCTGTGGACGGGAGGCAATTTGATTCGCCGGTCGGTGGGCGGCCTGATGGACGAAGTGGATGCCAAGACCCAGGCGCGCATCCTGGATGTCCTGAAGGAGATGACTTCAAACGCCGGCGTCGAGTTCCATGGCCTGCGCCATCGCAACGCCGGTAACACAATCTGGGTGGAGTTCCACCTGCTCTTTCCCAGTGCAACGCCTCTCCATGCGGCGCACGCGCTGGCGACGCAAATCGAAGAACGGATCGAAAGCGAATTGGGCTCGCGGGCGGAAGTGATCAGCCACCTAGAGACGGCTGAGGACCACGACCGCGTGCACGCCCGCGAACACTACAAGGAGATGCCGAAATAATCGCCCGCCGCTCTCCTGCGCCTCTGACTTCTCCTTGACCTGGATTTGCAACCGAGATGACGAACAGCGACACGTCCTTATCCGATTTAAGCGCCGGCCGCTTTTCCGAGGCAGTGCTGGAATTTCCTTCTCTGGTTGAGTTGCTGCGCGGCTTCCTTACCGGCTCCATCGCCGGGCCGTTGGTGGACGCCATCCGTCCCAGCACCGAGGCGGTGAAAATCCGCGATTCTCTGGATCTGGTTCGCGACGCGACAGGGTTCGCGCGCGCGAGTTCGCGTCCGAGTCTGTCGGCGCTTCAAGACCCTCGCCCCATCCTAGGCAAGCTCTCCGTGGAAGGGCTCTCGCTGACGGCGCAGGAGATTCTGGCGCTTCTGGAGCTCGCGCGCGCGGCGCGCGACCTGCGGGGCTTGTTTCGCGAGACGCCCTTCAGGAACCTGGACGCGCTGGTGCGGTCTTTGGGAGACTTCAAAGCCCTTGTCCAGAGCCTGGACGGCAAAATCCTGCCGGACGGCACGCTGGATTCTTCCGCCAGCCCCGAGCTCGGGCGCATTCGGCGCTCGATCGAGCGACTGCGCCACGAAGTGCAGGCGGCGCTGGAAAAACTCCTGCGCCGGTTGAGCCACGACGAAGTGGTTCAGGATGCCGTGGTCACGCTCCGCAACGAGCGCTTTGTGATTCCAGTTCGCGCCGAGGCCAAGCGGCGAGTGGCGGGCGTGGTGCACGGCGCCAGCTCGTCCGGCGCCACGGTCTTCATCGAACCGCTTGAAACCTTGCCGCTCAATAACGAGCTGGTGGAACTGCAGGAGCGTGAGTTCGCGGAAATTCAACGGCTCCTGGCCGAATTCACCCGGATGCTTGCCGCCCGAAGCGCCGAGTTGGCAAGCGCCACTGAAATCCTCAGCGAGCTCGACCTGGCTTTCGCCAAGGCGGAATTCGCACGGGTATACGACTGCTGCCTTCCGGAATTCGTCACCGAGCGCGTGCTGCATCTCCAGGGTGTCCGGCACCCGATGCTTGAGAAGACTTTGCGCGCGCAAAAGCGCCGGCCGGTTCCCCTGACGCTCGAGCTTGCCCCGCCGCAATCGCTGATGGTCATCAGCGGCCCGAACACAGGCGGAAAGACCGTGGCGCTCAAGACTGCCGGCATGGCCGTCCTGATGGCGCAGGCGGGCCTTCCCGTGCCCGCGTCGGAAGCCCGGCTGCCCATCTTCGGCCGCGTGCTGGCCGATATCGGCGACCAGCAATCCATCGAGGCCAGCCTGAGCACCTTTTCCGCGCACGTTCAAAACATTCAGGGCATGGTGGACGTGGCGGAAGGGAACGATCTGGTTCTGCTGGATGAAATCGGCGCCAGCACCGAGCCCAATGAGGGCGCCGCGCTCGCCGTGGCCATCCTCGAACACTTTTGCGAGAAAGGCGCGATGACGCTGGTGACGACGCACCACTCGCGCCTGAAAGCGTACGCCGCCGAGCATCCCGAAACGCTCAACGCCGCCATGGAATTCGACGAGGCGACGCTCCAACCTACCTACCGGCTGCTGATGGGGCTTCCCGGAAAATCCAGCGGGATTGACACGGCCGAACGATTGGGATTGCGGCATTCGATTGTCGAAAGCGCGCGACGGCTGTTGGCGCCCGCGGACGCGGAAAGCGCCGCGCTCGTCGCCTCATTGCACCAGCAGAAATCTCAGCTTGAAGAAAAGATAACCAGCCTCGACCGCGAGCGGAGGGACCTCGAAGCCGAACGCAAGCGCATGGAAGAACAATTCACCCAGGAGCGCCGCAAGCGGCTGGCCGAGCTTGACGCCAGGCTGGAAGAAACGCTGCGCCAGCACGATGCCAAATGGGAGAAGCGGCTGGAGGAGTTGCGGGCCCAGGCACTGGCGCAGGCCCGGCCCGCGCCGGCGATGCGGAAAGGCACGGCTCCCGAGCTGGCGCGGCAGGCGCGTGAAGAGTGGAACGCTCAGGTGCTGGAAGCGTTGGGAAGCCAGCCGGCGGAAGAGCCCACCACGGACGCGTCGCCGGAAGTGGGCGACCAGGTGCGGCTGCGCGACCTTTCGACTCCCGGACGAGTTGTGGCGCTGGCCGGCGACCAGGTGGACGTGGAGGTCGGCCGGATGCGCATGCGCGTGCCGCGAAGCGAGGTGCGGGTTCTGGCCAGGAAACCGGGAAAGCCGTTAGGCGCGCGAGGGACTTTGGGAATGCATTTGGAGGAGCCCCCGCCGGAAGCGCCGGCCGAGATCAATGTCATCGGAACGACCGCCGAGGAAGCGTGCGAGCGCGTGGACAAATTCCTCGATGAAGCATTTCTCGCGCGCCGCTTCCGCGTGCGCGTTGTGCACGGGCACGGCAAGGGAATTCTGCGCCGGAGCCTGCACGAGATGTTCGCCGGTCACCCGCACGTCGAGAAATTCTATGCCGCGCCCCAGAACGAAGGCGGCACAGGCGCGACCATCGTCGAATTGAAACTCTAATCGCCGCGGCGCGGTCCCCTTTAGGGGCCGGATGCGGCAAAGGAATCGGCGCGGTGAAGGGCGGGAGGCCGTTCTGCGATTTCCGGCGAAGCCTCGGCTGGCCGCTCTCGGTCGCGATTCCGGCAGAAAGAAGAGCCGATGTTCGCGGGGTCATCAAGCGTCGCGGTAAACTTCGCCTGGTTCATCCTCGCTTTCAGGACCACCGCCTCTCTCTGCTCCACGCTGACAATAAAGAATTCGATGTCCTCGCCTTTTTTCCGCGCGTAGATGTGGTCTATTTCCCCATAGGGCCTAGACCGGACGCGGACGATGGGCCGCCAATCATCACCGAGCTTGTTCGCGATGGCAGTCTCCAAATCCGCTCCGTTCACGCGCGGAGAGAAGTCCTGGTCCTCGAATATTGCCATGCGGAGGCTTTTGATTCCCTCGGGGCGCGCTACCTTAACGGCCATGCCGGCGGACCAGCCAGCGAAGCGGTTGTTGGGCCTGACGTGATAAGTGGTCGCGACGGCGCGCACGACGGCACTGATTTACGGTCGCGCGCCGAGGCGCTAGGTTGGAAGAAGACAAGGAAAATCGCCAGGCTCGTCGCGCCGGTCACAAGGCTACGGTTTCTTGTCGGCACTTTGGGTCTCCGGGTTCGCCGTCTTTTTCTCGACTTTGAGCTTAGGCACTCCCATGTGCCCGCCCAGCTCGCTGAGCTTGTCGAGATCAATGGGGCCGACCAGGTTCACGACGGTCAATTCCTTGGGGTCGGCAGAGATGATGACCAGCCCCTGGACGTTCGACTCGGAGCCCAGCAAGTAGACTTCGGCGTTTTCCCCTTCTTTCTTGCTGCGGACGGAAACAATCTTCGACCACGCGGGAGAACGCAGTTGGGACCGGATCGCCTCAACGTCCGTTTCCGAGTACTCGCCCTCTTTGTCGAACTGGTAGTTGCGGACATAGATGCCCTTCAGTTTCTGGAGCATCTGCTGGAGCTGGGCGTTGTCCTTGTCGTCATTGTCCATGAATCTTGCGGCCAGCTTCAGCATCGGCGCGTCGAGGTTGACGTCCACAACTTCAGAGGCCTTGGCCGCGAGTTTCTCCAGGCCGCTGATCCGCACCCGGGCCGGGTCCTGAGCCCGCGCGCGGACCGGCATGAGCATCAGGCTGAGCAGGGCGACAACGGCGAGGAGCCGCACAGGATAGGTTTGGAATCTCATAATTCCCTCCACTTGCCTTCGCACTTTCAGTTCTCCAGGTTGCGATGCGGCGGCTGCGCAACGTCTTTCAGCACGGCGTTGAGCTTGGCCGAGGCGATCTGCAACGCCTGGCGCGCTTGGGCGCCGGCCAAGTCGCCCTGGATTTTCTCTTGCCGATACTCGCGGTATTGCACCGCCGCGACAACCAAAACACAGGCTGCGGCGAAGGCGGCGGCCCAGCGAAGCACGCGCGGCCGTAACAAACCGCGCAGCCGCACCGCAAATCCGGGCTTTGAATCCGCCTGTTGCCGGGCCCGCGCCAGCACCCGCTCCGCGAATCCGGCGGGCGGCTCGACCCGGCGCAAGGCTGATTTGAGTTCGTCATCCAACGGTTTCATACCCTCACATCTCCCAGGCAGCGGTCGAGCTTGGCGCGCAGGAACTCCAACGACCGCTGCAAATAGCTTTTCACGGTGTTGATGGGCATTCCCATCATCTCGGCTATTTCGTGCAGCTCCAATTCTTCCTGGAACCGCAGCAGGACGACCATGCGGCGCCGCGCCGGAAGCGTGGCCACAATCTGGCGGAGTTTACGCGAGAGCAACGGATCTGATTCCGGAGGCCGCGCAATCGGCTCTTTTTCGCTATTCAGGCTGGCAAACGCGATGCGATTCCTTCGCGCGTGGTCAATGCATCGGTGCACCGTGACCCGCCGCAGCCAGTATTCGAGGTGCGACGGAGACTTGATCGAAGCCGCGTTCCGATGCAGGTGCAGGAAGACCTCCTGGGCCATGTCCTCCGCCAGGGCGCGATCGTGCGAGAAGTGGTAGGCCAGGCTGAACACCATGCTCTGGAAGCGGCGCACCACCAGCTCGAACGCTGCTGCATCGCCATGGGCAAGGCCGGTCACCGCGTCGTGAAGTTGCCGATCTGCGCCGTCGCTCAATCGTTCCTTCCTACCAGGGGATACGCAATTGATCCCGAAAAGGGTGCAATAAAGAATGGCGTGCCTTCGGCGGTTGCGATTCAAGAGCGGAACATGGGGCTGGCAGTCTTGAAAAACCTGCAGGTTACCGCGGGGGCCGCGTGAGGCGATCAGGGCTCGGGATCGGCGGGACGGAGGCAGTTTTGGATGGCGGCGAACAACTCTTCTGCCCTGACGGGCTTGTTCAAGTATTCGGTGGCGCCGGCGTTCATGGCCACCATGTAGTTGCCCACTTCACCGTACCCGGTAAGCATGATGAAAGGCACGGGATTGCCTTCGGCGCGAAGCTGTTCGAGGAGCGAGAGCCCGTCGTCGCCGTCGGGCATGCGCAGGTCGCTGATGATGACGTCAAAGCGCGTTTCGCGGAGCAGCGCGCGCGCTTCTGCCAGGCTCACGGCGGAGTTCACCTGAAAGTTTTCGCCGGTGAGGATGATGCGCAGGACCTTGGTAAAGAAACGGTCGTCATCCACAATCAGGATTCGGCCTTTTCCGGCACCGGGGCTCTCGTTTTGGGCGGCTTGGTCGGGCATCGTCACTGCATTCACTGGTCGGGCAATCCCGCTGGTTATATCACGTCCCCTCGCCCGCCGCCGGCGTCACGCCGGCCGCTGGGCCGGAAACCGCAACTCCGATCCGGCTTCGCGGCCGCCGACGCGGCTTGCGGCGTTTCCGGTGGACGGATCTCGTGGGGAGAAAGCTTCGC